>ENA-OOWH01000635-OOWH01000635.1-human-gut-metagenome-genome-assembly--contig:-NODE-635-length-26660-cov-2.216012_pt1 | contig 26660 bp, 26 predicted proteins | sample MGYA00241576_ERZ501321 | MGnify/ENA primary metagenome ERZ501321 (study PRJEB25962, sample SAMEA2042733) | human gut metagenome | biome: human gut; feature: human-associated habitat; material: faeces... | reverse complement strand
CCTTTATTAGTCAAATTCTTCTGTTTCTATCATTACAAGGAGAACATCTTCGCCCCACCCTTGTTTGTATATATACTAGCACAATCAAAGCGCGAAGTCAATATATTTACTTACAATTGTCAAGCGACTTACGCCCTTCAAAAAGAGTTCTAAATCGTGCCAAAAACACCAAATTCCGGCATATAAAAAGAGCGTAAAACGACACCGCCAACAGGAGGGGCGTTCTACGCTCTTTCTTGCCGCTAAAAACTAATGATCTTGACTATAACGTGTTCTTACACAATGTCCACCTTCACAGGATGAACGTTCACTAGCATCCGAATTAACTTTTACCGACACTTCCATTTTTTTAAGTTTTGGTTTGCTATAGCTCATATTATCCCTCCTTTCTCATTCTCCTTTGCCTCTGCTAATGCTTCATCAAAAGAAATTTTATTCTCATAAAATGCTTTTCTTATATAAGCACATTTACAAGCATTCTCTGGTCTATACTCTGGATCATTATATAAAAAATCCATTTCCGCTGGACATACATCACAATAGTAAAGTGCTTCGCATCCTTTACATTTATAATCCATCGTAGCTATCTGCGCACTGTATTTTTTAAAATCACTCCAAATTTTTTCATAATTATTTTTTTCCAATTTAATTCCTCTATGTCTTAACTTCATACAAGGACACATCTTCCCATTATAATCAACTACAAAGCTATTAACCGCCACATTACACGAATACACCTTTTCATTAGTTCGTAGTTCATTAATTATTTCATCATAATTTGATTTACTTTTTCTACCTTCAGTCTGAATCTGCTTATAATGATTTGCAAATTCATATTCTAACGCCTTATTCAAAGATATCTGGTGCATTTTAGGCATATCTTGTCTATCAATTGTATTACATATTTCAAAAGTATAGACAAATGGTATTTGCAGCTTGTCCGCCAACATCTGCATATCTTTAATTTCGGGATATGTGAGGTCAATAATAGGTGACTTCAAGGATACTCTTATTCCTGCTTTTTTTAATTTTTTGCAATTTTGTATTACCCTTGCAAATGCATTTTGTAAACCCGTGACTTTACGATAAGTATTCTCAGATGCACCATATAATGATATATCTACAAGCAACGGTGGATATTCTGCTAATGCATCAATTATTTTGTCATCAAAAAGGTACCCATTAGTAAATAATTCAACTAAAAATCCTTTTTTCTTGGCATACAAATATATATCAACAAAATCTTTTCTTAACAAGATTTCTCCACCCGTAAAGGTCAAAAAAACGATTCCCTTTTCATATAATATATCTATTATTTCAATGATTTTATCATAACTTAACTCTTTAGTATCATGTACATTTTGAAGATAACAATGAACACAATTCATATTACATCTTGCTGTTAATTCAAATAATACAGAATAAGGCAACCGCTGCTTTACCCATTTTTCTTTCTTATCTGTATCAAAATCCAGCAATTCCAAATACATTTTTTCATTATTTTCCACCATCTATAACCTCCAAAAATTTTTCACTTTGTAATGCATTTAAGAACTCAACAACATCTTTTTTAATAAAATTACGGTTTATATCTTCTGTTATTTCATTCGATAACAAATCAACAATATCATCTACATCGCTGACCACATCAAGTTGCTTCCAAATATAATATCCAATTTCATTAACTTCATAAATTCTTGCTTTATCATCTAGATAATTTTGTTTTATATCAATTAAAAAGTAACTATCATGAATAACTCGTGCAACAATATTTTCTCTCTTTCTAATCATATAAACTCCTTCTTATAAATAACATCCACATTAATACGGAACAACAGCCACCATGCCATTTTTCAAGACAGCTCTATAACAATCTGTATATACTTCAATAAACGCATATCCACCGTTCATTGCTATCCCTCTAACTCTTTCCATACCTTTTGGCAACACCTGCCCTTTCTTATAATGTTCAAGCACCCCTCCTTCTATATCCAAAGTATGTACTTCATAGGGTTTTTCCAGATAACATGTCGATACAATGCCTAATAAAATAGGTGATATATCAATCTCAGGAAATTCATCTTTAATTTTTTGAATGATTTGATTTACTTTATCCTGATTCGTAACATGACCACCTGCATCCAGTTCGCAAATCATATCCACATATCCTTTTGAGCGCTGTTTGCGCAACAACTTGTCCAATTTGGTTTTACTAAAAGAATTCGATACATTGCATTTTTTAACCTTGCATACAGATTCTGCTGCCTGCTTTTCTCTTTGAGAAATAATTGGTTTTGGCATTCTCATCCCCCCTTAAACCAGTACTTTTCTCGTCCGCAAAATATTCTTTCTTTCACCAATTTCCTGTTGCCCAATAGGTTTTCCAGATGCCGGAACTGCTCGTTCCTTTCCCCAATCTCTTATGCGCGCAATTCGCTCCGGACGGGTTTGAGAAAGAGGTACAACATTTTCAAAAGCAGCCACAATATTATTCTTGCTAAGCAAAAAATCTGGATTTGCAATTACTCGATATGCCAAATCACGTATTGTCGATTCTAAATCCGCACCAGTAAACCCTTCACTAATTGAAACAATCTTATTTGCAAATTCTCCTTCAAAATGCAAATCAAGATATTTGCTCATATATAGCGATATAATTTCCCTCCGTTCTTCTTCCGTCGGCAAATCCACAAAAAACAATTCGTCAAAACGACCTCGTCTCAGCAGCTCAGATGGCAGCATAGATACATCATTTGCTGTTGCAACTACAAACACCTGCTTTTTACATTCTTGCAGCCAAAATAAAAACTGACCTACCATCCTTGTAGAAACTCCACCATCCCCCATAGCTCCTGATAATCCTTTTTCAATTTCATCAATCCATAAAATACACGGTGAGACATTTTCCGCAGTAGTCAACGCATCCCTTAACTGCTGTTCCGACTGTCCAACATATTTCCCTTGAACAGTAGCAAAATCCAAGCGATACAATGGCAACTTCCAATTTGCTGAAATTGATTTTGCAGATAAAGATTTTCCACACCCCGGAACTCCAACCAGCAAAATTCCGCGCGGTGGCTGTAAACCTTTTTCAGTGAGTTCATCCTTTTTCCCAGGCTTTAATAATTCTCTCTTTTCATCAAGCCACCTCTGCAACCCCTGTAAACCGCCCACATTTTTAACACTATCATCAACCTCAATTCTTTCAAGTCCAGAAATATCAGCAAACAATCTATCTTTTGCAAATCTCACCTCATCCATATCTGATTTCTTTATACTTTTATTTGCTATCAGCGCTGCAATAACATTTTCCGCCTCAATTGCCGTTACTCCATTCAGCAATAAAGCGGCCTGTCGAATATCCGAATCATCCCATTCAATCGTGATTTCACCCCTATAATCATCCATACAATTATGTATAATTGAAACCATTTCATCTTCATTGGGAAGATCAAGTTTTATTATCATTCCCTGCCTTTGTAACTGATTCCAGATTGGCGAATTGGTAAACACAATCACAACGCCACCCGACTCATTTGCCAAATTTACAAGAGATAAAATTTGCTTAGACTCTGCATTCTCTAATGATAAATCAGGAATTTCCGTCAATATTATTGTTTGATATTGTTTTCTTTTCATCTGCTCTGTCATATAATCAATTGCCCCATATATCGACTTGTCTTCACATAAATTTTTATCAGATGCCAAATCGTATACTCCTTTAGTCGATGAATGAACACAAAATGGAAGCATCAGTTCCTCAGCAATACTTTGCAGTATAGCTAACGCTCTCCCCGGTTCAATTGTATTAACTGCAATAAATGGAATTCTTGCAATTGAATATCTTTTTAACAATTCCCTGCTCTTTTCACTATTACTCATTCAAAGTCTTCCTCCTGTCAATGTTAATTCTATTGTTTCGAATAATACTCCTCATTTTCCCACTTTTCTCATTTGAGGCTGATTTTTCCAACGTCTCCTGCATTTTATCTGCCTGTTCTAACACAAGATTTATATATGTTTGTCTATCTTTGTCAGGTAAGACTGGAAGATTCATTGCCTCTGCAAGAAATGCCATTTCTTTCCGTAATGCTAAAATTGCATATATAATTGCACCCTCTTCCCCATGCGATTTTGATATTGCCTGCTGAAACCGATCCGATGCCAAATTCATTCGTTCATTCACCGAATCAATTAATTTTTTTGAAAAACGTTCTGCGACACCCGACTGCCATTCCAACGTTCCCGATTGCATTGCCAAAAGCACTTCTTCATCATTTTCTCTTTGAGTAAAACACGCTAATAAATTTATCCACTCTGCATATGTATGTGGTACCGGTATCATTCGCTTTTTCGCCTCCTTACAGTCACTTGCGGCGGAACCAAATCCCAGTCAGGAAGCCCTTTCGCAAATGTATCCGTTTCATTATCATCTGTATTATCCAGCAAGTCTGTTCTTTTAATGTCATCTGCTTTTCCTGTATCCATCTCTTATTTCCCCCTTAAAGATTAATCCTTCTACCTGAATCTTTTGTCTTGCATACATACTCACTCGGTGTAAGCCGCTCCAAATAATCAACTACTTTCTGACTCTCTGCGTCCCATTTTTCAAGTTCATTTCTGTAATCAACTACCTCTGCCAATACAGCGCGTATTATCTGACAACCTTTTGTACGCCTATCGATATACTGACCTTCTACACACTTTTTCTTTTCTTCAACTTTTCTTTCCTTTGCGAAAAAATTGACCATTAGTATAATTCCAGCAATTGCAGCAATCAGTCCAAGCGTAATTGCATTTTTCCCTCCTGCCAGCATAAAAATTCCTATGAAAAAAATGGCTATTCCTCCATACAAACTTGCTCTATCGTAACTCGATAAATTGTTTCTTGACAATGCTTTTGCTCTTTCAAAATCAAGTTCAGAGTTAAATCTATCAAGCACTTCATCTTCATTTTGTCCATCTACCGTGGCTACACTAAAATGAAACAAATTTAATTCAATTTCATTTGGCACATTCATTCTGTTCTTTGCAACAATATCATTATAAGCACTTAAAATCCATTCTTTGGATAATGCAAGGGCAAATTTTTGAGTAGATACAGCAACATGTGAACTTTCCGGTTTCATGGCAGCATCCGTAAGCAGCTGAGTGAAGTTTTTACTTTGCTCAAATGCCGTTTGCTCAATTTGCATTTTCTTTCTCACACGCTCTAAATCACCATCACAATCTAATGTTAATTGTTCAACTCTCTCTTGTTTTCTCAACGGTGCCTCTTCCTCATCATAATCATTTACAAGGTTATTCAGAATTTCATCTAACTGTTCTTTTATTGCTGTACTCTTTACATCTTTTCCAAAAATAGAATCAAAATAAGCAAGCATTTCTGAATGAAGGGCAGCATCATCCAACGCCTCTTGCATTTGCCCCCATGTAGGACTATAATTTTTTAGATATGTATAAGATGAGGTATCTACTGGCCTTCTTTTTAAATTAATCGCATCCGACCACTGTTTTATCTGCCGCTCGGTAAATCCTGCTTTTTCCTCCAAATGAGCAAGCCATTTGTCCATCTGCTTTGAAATAATCCCCTCTGAGTCAACACCTAGTACTCCACTTGAATAAGCATCTAACACAATTATGGTTTCTCGGTTCAAATGTTCCTCATCCTGTACTTCTAAATATCTTCGTATCCATTTCAAGCAAGCTTTTTTTCTATTTGCTCTTCGACAAATAAGTGCAAAGAAAAGAGATGTTTTTTCATCATTTCTTTTAATTCCTTCTCTCAATGCTTTCTCTGCCAATTCTGGCTGGTCATTAATCCACGCCGATAATGCAACCAGACATGGAGCAAGCCAATACCCCGGTGTAGCAATCATAACTTCCTCAGAAAGATTACTAATCGTTTCTTTCCTGACAATTCCAATATCATCCGCCTGAATGATTCCCTTTGCCTTATTTCGCACATCTTTATAATGTCCATATTTCTGTTCTAATTCCTGTCTGATTTTCACCAAACGAATTTCTGCTTTTTGCTTCTGCTGTTCTTTTTCCTGCTTTAGTGCATACTCTCGAAATTCACCTATAAAAGCATCAATTTTACTATATACATTACCAACATTATTTTTTACACTATTCACGTTATTGTCAATATACCGTAAATCATCGTGCAGAGCCCCTAGGGAATTTGAAATTTGACTTAAGTCTGCCTGTGAAATTATTCTTTCGTCTTCCATTTTTTTATCCTCCAATATTTTACTTTGCAATTCCATTTGGATCAATTGCCACTGCTCTTCCATTTTCTATCTCTATCGGTATCCATTTTCCAGACCACTCGGTTCCATAAACAAAATTCTTAAACCCCTCTCCCCCTCCACTATCCTCAAATGCTAATTCATCAATTTGTATACTCACAACGCCAACTTCCTCATATAAACGATTTCCATCTTTATCTGAGAAAAAATAACTTGGGTAATTTAACCACGGCGTATCTTCCTGCATCACATAGGTATATATTTCTGAATCACTATCTCGATACAAATAATACGTAGGCATAGACAATTTCTTTTTTTCTCTTCTTACAATCCACGTATGACCAAAAATGGTAAGCTTACCTTTGGCAAATTCCTGCCTCTGTTTTTCAGTTTTCAGTGGCTCTATCGGAACCCTTGCCTGCCCGGTTATTTGTGTCTTATTTCCATTCACATTTATACTTTGAATATCCACCTCATACAATGGCTGATTTACATCTATTTCCTGTATTTTCCCCTGTGTCTTTTCAGCATCATCCTCCTGCACCGGTGCTGTCTTTTCTGCAGGTTGCGCTGTATTATGTAAAACCGTTTTGTAGTGCACATCGGATGCCCTATTATCTTCTGTTCTACGAAAAAAATAAACAAAAATACTACCAACAATACAACCAATTAAAATGGATACTGCTACATACTTTTTATTCACAATTTTTCCTTTCTATTCAAATGCAGATTCACTCCCAAATCCACTTTTTCACGTAACCTCGATTCAATTCCAACGGCACCCATTTTCCTTTCCATTTCTTTGTATGGCAAAATGTCTCATGAGCTGATTCTTCCATAAGTTCACAGTATTCAGACTCCTTAACACATACTTTAATTTTCCCAACAGACCGATAAACAGTATCATTATTCGTGTCCATTAAATCCAAATAAGGGTGCTTTAATATATATAAAGTCGGAGTTAGCACATAACTCCACTTCTTTGCACTTTGGCTGCTATACAAATAATATGATGTAGTATCCGTGCCCTCTTCGTAACTTTTTTTTACAATCCAGGTCTTGCCAAGTGCTTTAATTTTTCCCTTTTCCAGTTGTTCTCTCTGTTTCTTTGTTCTCACTACATCAACCGGACATTTTCCTGTTCCTGTTAAAATAATTCCTTGATTTGTTCTTTTGACGGACTTAATCTTCATACTTACCATGTTTTCTTTTCCGTTGACATTAAACAACTTAACTTTTTTTGACTTCACCTTTGCCAAATATTTCGTGCGATTTTTGTATGTATTTTTATGATATGTCAATTTTTTGAACGTTTTTAATGTACTATTGTATTTCTTTTTTGAAATCCACTTTCCATTTAAGAATGGTTTTCGAACCGTACTGTTATCATCATACCAATGATAACCAATTTCTCCAACCTTCTTTAATTTCCCATTTCGTGTAATAGCATAAAATGAATTATTATTGGATGTTCCTCCATCATAAATAGCAATTGTCTTCGTATGTGAGTTATAACTTATATCCCCCTCTCCATATCCAATTACACTGCTTTTCTTTATCGTATTCACCAATCTTTTGATTTTACCATTCTTAAAAGTATACACACAATGAATCGTTATACTAGAATATCCCTCATTCCATGCAGTTATCAATTCAGGCGTTTTGTCTTTATTAATATCAATTAGCCAAAATATATTTTCATCCAAAGGACATACCGACTGTAAATATTTTGCATAAGCAATTTTAGCCTCCTTTGCCTTTGAAGCGGCTTCTGCATCTGTGTTATTACAAAACAAAACATATATAACTAATAAAAACACCAAACTACGCATTATCTTCATATGCTTCTCTCCTTTCCCTTGAGATTTAATTCTCCATATCAAATTCTTTTTATTGATTTCATATCTATATAAATTGGCACCACATAATAAGCTGTAATTTGTCCATATAATTTTCCTCGTACCTTAACATGCTTCCCACGAAGCTTGTACAATTTATTCTTCTTGTTATCGCCAGAATACATCAACGCAAGTTGAACTTTTGATGCTTTTGTTTTCCCTACTAATGCAGTCTTTATTTTAAATTTTTTATCCAATTTAAGAAGATATACAATAAAATGTCTGCCATTAGGATGCTCATAATTTATTCGCTGCACCTTTCCTGTAAGTGTATAAGTTTTTCCCTCTTTATACGTCTTCATCTTAGAATAAGCACTTTCCGTATTTACAGCACCTTGAATACACAACAATAATACTACTACTAAAAATAATTTAACTACCTTCTTCACAGAATCACTCCTTGTCTTTTTAATTTAAATCATGTTAGCACATTACTTTCTTTTTACTGCTTTAACCTTGCTCCATTTTCCATACACCTTTTTCTTACCATTCATCTTGTAGGCACGAACACGAATATAATACGTTTTCTTCTTTTTCAATTTCTTAATGGTGTACTTGGTTTTCTTTGTCTGTATGCTCTTTTTCTTTTTGAACTTTTTATTCAAAGCATACTGGAGCTGGTAACCTTTGGCTCCTTTAACCGCATTCCAGCGAACAACAAGTTTTCTGCCTTTTTTATTCTTTGGCACTTGCAAAATAACCTTTGATAATGTTTTCTTACCTGATATCTTATCCGAGTTATCCGGCGTCGCCGAAGGTGTTACCGTTGGTGCTATAGTCGGCTTTAAAGTTGGAATTACAGTTGGGACAGTAGTCGGCTTGACTGTTGGCGTCGCCGTCGGTTGTTTCGTTGGCACTGCAGTTGGCGTTACCGTCGGTGTTGGCGTTGGTGATATGGTTGGTGTTGGTGTGGTATCAGGTGCCACTTCCTTTTCCAGCACAATGCTATTATTCCAAAGCTCATATTCCGTTTCTTCCTGTTCTACCTCCAAATACAATATCTTCGCTCCGGATATGTCATTCCTTGTAGCTTTATTCCATATCTCCACAAGTGAAATATCTTTCGATTGTCCCGATGATAATGTTCCCAATGTTTCTGTATGTATTACATTACCGTTCTCTCCACCATCTTTAACAACCAAAGATACATTTTCTGCCTCGTTGCCACCATTATTGGTTACTGTTATTAAATCCTTATTTTTCGCTGTAACAGCAAGATCACTTGTTGTCGTTTCAATCGTTTGCTTCGCTGTCAATTGCTGTTCAAATGTTTCATCCGATGTAACGGAAGCCGTAATATCCGAAGTAGTAAAGTCTGCCGGAACAGAAATCAGTATCTCCTGTTCACTCTGCATACCAGCAGCTAGTTTGTCTACGAACGGTCCCTCATACAACACATTACCGGAAGCATCCTTTACTGTGATTTTCACATGGTTCAAATCGGCTGTACCGGTGTTTGATACAGTGATCAAAATCGGATTTTCTTTATCCGTACCAAAACTTAGAACATCATAAGCAATATTGGTAACCTCCGCCTGACTCCGTTTGGTCTCATATTTATATTTTAATACCGTCGCACCATATGGATTTCCTTTTGAAATATCCACTTCCTGCTCCGTATAAACAACTCCTGGTTCTTCACTATTTTCTAATAGCGCAAAGCCACTGACATAGCCCCCATCTTTAGTAAGCGCAGCAGCAACGGATTCCTCTCCTATCTTTTGTTTATAAATTTCGCTATTAAAGTTATCCTGCACAATCCAGTAAACGGCATCTTCATACACATCGTAGGATGAACCACATGCGATTTGCAAGTCTTGTGTCTCCCCACCGTCATAGCGCATAAGCGTTCCGTCCTGAATAAAGTAAATCTTTCCATCGATGCATTTTACTGCCTGCATTCCGGTATCCGCAGTTGCGATTGTTTCACCATTTACCAAAAGGGTCTCCCCCTGAACCATAGCCAGTGAAAATTCGTCTCCAATATAACCATACGCAAAGTCACTGATTGTATCATCGGTACGGTATAATTCTTCCGGAGCAGACCAACCGTCCTCAGCCAATTTACTTCGATAAATCTTTGTCTTACCTTCTTCCAACAATGCATCACCAGAAGAATTTTCACCCCAAACGGCATACAAATCTGTTCCGTCTGACGCAAACTGGTATTTATAACTCCAATTTTTTCCTGCTTTTCGCAATGTAACAACCTTATCGAAAGTTTGGCTTTCTTCATCATATCTTGCAACTTTTAATGTCAAGTGCTGCAGGATTTCCTCCTCGGACATATCTTCCGTAATTGCCACATCACTGTTTTCGTACATCACGTAAGTAAATCCATTGTGAGAAAACATCTGTGCTGCTGTATCCAGACGTCCCGTCTTGTCAACCGGTTTGCCATCACTCCATGCACCATTCTGATATAAACGGTACATTAGTGTTGTCTGACCACCGGAATTTTCCTCAGTATCATCCAAATATGTCATAAGTGCCGTTCCATCCGCAAATGTCATTATCGACGGCTTTGCATTTTCATACACAAGTGATTCTTGTGCCGAATCCAGCAAATTCTGACTCTGTTTAACCGATTGAATCTCTTTTTGTGTCACAGGTGTACTTCTCTTATATGTCATTTTGCTGATACTTTTTGTCGTCTTACCTAAGTTTGGATACAACTCCAGTCGGGAAAACTTCCAGTCTTTATACCCTGACAATCCCGGCACTATCGTATCTGCCTGAATATAAAGTTTTCCGGTCAGATAAGCTGATACGGAATTTGAAAAACTCTTCCATGGGAAAGAGGCTTTTCCACCGATTTCTCCCTCAATACCACCTTTTATATCAACAACTACAGCGTCCGCACCCAAGGCGATATGCGGCTTGATTGCAAGATTTAACTCTCCACTTGGTGTAATGACTTTTTGCGGATTCATCGTAAGGCAGATTTTTCCATCGACGCTTCCGGAAACACCAAATTCCGAATACACAATCCACCAAAGCGGCACTTTTACACTTCCGCCGGCTTCCAGTGCCGCCGTCATGCCACCTTCCTCAAACCCGATTACACTGCCATTATCATCTAATTTTAGCTTTGCATAACCTGCCGCATTACCATTCACATGAAACGCCGCACTTCCGTTTACTTTCTTTAACTTTCCTCGAAGTTTGGAAAACTGATTCCATAATTTCGTCGTATTAACTTTTCCACCACAGGATTTAACCAGTGATTTTACTTCCTGATACGATTCACGCCAATAAGTGTCATTCGGATCTTTTTTCACAGTGGCACTATTATTCGACTTAATTCCTAATAATACTTCCGCCGTTTTATTCTTGGCATCAATATTTACCGTCATATTAGCAGCATCGAAAAAGGATAAATCCATCGACATTTTTTGTTTAAAAATATTGAATGTATTGTTCCCAATACTGATTTCCGGTCCTTTTAATTCGGCTGATCCAAGGTTTGAAAAATTAGGCAATGACTTTTCAATATTGGTAATGTATTTTTTGTCTTCAGTGCTGATAACAGACGTTGGAGTAGGTTTTGATGTCGGCGTAGGTGTTGGTGTCGCCTGTGACGAGCCACCTCCCCCTCCCGAGGTAACTTTTCCTGCATAACTCCAAAGAGTAGAAGAGGAAAGATTTAAATGCAAAGCGGGCCGAACCGCACCATCATCACCGTCGACACCATAGCCATCGCCATTGAGAAGGCCGTGGCCACTGCCAAGCACAAGGGATGCATTACCACTATCATCGCCCGGCGTCCGCAGCCACCACCAGCCGTTCCCCTCGTACTCCGTACTCGTGGACGTCCACGCTCCGCACTCTTTCGCATATGCTGTATTTTTTGCTTCTCTTGTATTACTGCTGGTATTAAACTCGCCATTAAATCCATAAGCCGTATTACTTGCTTCTGCAATGGACAAAAGATACACTTTATCTATGGTATTTTCTCCACCTTCTGTTCCAAAGTATGGGTTATCCTCGTTCACAACTGTTGTGTTCTTGATTGCAGCCTGTTCTGCCGATGTAAATGCCGTATTCAAAAACGTGACATTTAACCATGTACGAAGAGTACACGTTGCCCATGTCACACTAATAATTTCCTCGTTATACTGCTTATTATCCAGATTTTTATCTGCCAGCAAAAAGGCATCATTTCCATGCACGGAAAGAACCCGCCATTTAATTGGTTCTTTTTGGTCATTCTGGTCGGCTTTTCCATCGCCATTTGTATCATTCTGCCAGTAGTTTCCAAAATAGATACAATCCCATGTTGTTACACCATTTCCATTGGTGGTTGGGTTTTGTAAACTAACTGCGGCCTTAGCCGGCGCAGATTGTCCCAGCGTAATCTCGCACAGGGATAACACCATTACCAATGCCAGAAATTTTGCCAACAAGCGTTTTGTTTTTCTCTTCATAATGATTCCTCCTCAACTCAATGCTTCAACTTTCATTCTAAATCTCTAAAAGAAGCCCTTCTAATATATGTTTTAAACGCATGGTTCCTTCTCTTACACTTTCTTTGGTTTCAAACACATGTCCCCCCATCATTTCAGTTCCTTCACCCTTTCATATAACGCCTTAAAACTATTTACCCTGCACTCATCCAAATCATGGCACTCCAAATTCCATGCAGCCGTATAACAAATCACCTGATTGTTTTTACGAACCTCATAAAGATTTTCCGGGCTGTCATCTACCATAACATCAATGTTGTTTTCCTTGCAGACGCGCAATTTATCCACTCCACTGCCTTTTTCCTCGCAGAAAATAATGTCGTCATAAGTCATATGGTTTTTCTTTAACCAATGCTTTAACATCCAGCGGAATAATTTGCCGGTAATTCCAGTTTCTGTTGTGTGGACTCTGCTCGTTATAATTACAACTCGGTGTCCTTCTTTTCTTAGTGAATTAACAACTTCCGCAGCATCTTCTGTCATCGGTTCTTTCAGACAATACTTCCAAATATACTTAATCCAGAATGACTCTCTCTGTTTTTTCGTACATTCAAATACATCCTGCACCTCAAACATATCCGGATTTTTAATGGATATTCCATACTTTTTTTGAAAATATCTTTTTCCTTCTCTTAACTGAAACGTGCGAACATCCACTAAAACACCATCCACATCTAATCCAATATTCATAGGTCTTCTCCTTTCAGCTTTTTCTCTAACTGCTTAAACATTTCCTGTTCGTCATAATTTAATGGATTCAATGGCTCTTGTACCGTAATATTTAATGGATATCTTTTATGCTTCTTCCAATTAAACAATTTAGGAGATTTTTCATGTCTTGGATATATTTCAAATCCGCCCTCTATGTATATTGGCAATATAGAAATCCCCGTATCCTTTGCAATTTTTATAACACCTTTTTTTAATGGGAGCAGACCACCATCACGGGAGCGTGCCCCTTCGGGAAATATAATTGCATTTGAACCATTTAATAAATGTTCTTTCACACAGTCAATCTCCGGGTGTGTTCCCCGTTCTCTTTCAACAGGAATGCACCGTAACAACCGAAAAAAACGCTTAGAATCCAATCTCCGCTCTGCCGCCGCCAATGTCACAAAATCTTTTTTCCCTAACGTCTTTCCAAGAGCAGACAAAATCCATACCGGATCCAAATAACTCGTATGATTCGAGCAAATAATATAGTTTTTCCCCTTCTCTATATAATTTAATCCCGATATATTAAAATGCCATAACAATCTTGCTGCTTTCAACAAACTACTCAATAATAGCTTATCTTTCTTCTTTTCCTTAATTACCTCACTTTGTTTCTCTTCCTTATTTAATAACAGGTACTTATGATAAAAATCTTTTTTTTCATCCCTCTCACTCAACGTTGGATAAAACTGTATTTTTAAAGGATATCGTCCTCCTTTCCGAATCATATGCGGAAGCTTTTGATTCTTCGGATATATCTCATATGCTCCTTCAATCCTGACTGGCAATATAGGAACATCTGCCTCCAGTGCAATCTTTTCAGCACCGGATTTAAATTCACCTATTTTCCCATCTGTTGTTCTTGTCCCTTCCGGGTGAATCAAAACCACCTTGCCCTGTTGCAGACATTCAAGAACTCGTTTCAAAGCAGGACTTGTATTTGCTCCTCTGGCTACTGGGATTCCCCCCGTAAGTCTCAGACCCCTTCTGGATATACCGGAATCTAAATGCTCCTGTTTTGCCATACAGCAAAAATCTTCAAGTTTTATTTTTCCCTTCCCCGCTGCCATAATCCACATCCCATCTAGATGGCTTTGATGGTTTGCACAAATAATATAAGGTCCTTTTTCCGGTATATATTCCACTCCGCTCACTTCAAATTTGTAAAACAACTTAGTAAAACAGCGAAAAGCCGATAAAGTAAAACGGTCTCCTATATGCCGTTTCATCGGATATTTTTCCACATCATATAACACGGTATTTTGAGCATTTTCTCCCTGATGCTCAATCAGCTCACACAATTGCTTAACCGTTAATTGAGCGGAAATACAATTTGTTAAATTCACACCAAACTGTTTTTCGATTTCTACACATAATTCAAACAAATTCAAGGAATCAATTGCTAAATCATCCTCTAATACAGACTTCTCCCGAATCTCTTGCTGTACCCCCAATGACTGTAGTATCTGTTCCAGCTGCTTATGCGTATCCAGTTCTTTCTCAGAATATTCAACCTGACTTTTATTTTCGTCCATCACTTGTTTATTACGCAGTTTATATCTTTGAACTTTACCTATGGATGACAATGGTATCTTATCAATAAACTGCACATCTGCAATCCGGTAATCACCGCCAAGTTCTTTTGACCGATTCATGAACTGACTCTTTACCAAAGCGGTATCTTTTATCAAATCTTTTTCCAAGAAAAAAACAACTTCATCATAGCCGGCTTCCTCTACCGGAATACCTACGCACGCTGCCATAACATTTTCCGGGATACAATCCGCATACAAATTTTCTAACTGCTCAGGCGTTACTTTCTCTCCATTTCGAAGGTGAATACTTTCCTTACTTCTTCCGGTAATATATACATATCCTTTTGAATCACAATATCCTAAATCTCCTGTTTTAAAATATCCATCCTCATAAGCTTCTTCTGTTGCCTTTTCATCCCGGAAATATCCTTTCATATGACATGGCGTTTTTACCTGAATCTCTCCAATTCCATTTGCGTCCGGATTTTGAATACGCACCGAAATTTCAGGAAACGATGTTATTTTCCCAATAGAATCCGATGGAAATCTATCATAAACCGTTGTCGTAAGCATTGGCAGATTCATTTCCGTTGAGGCATATGTATTCATCCAGTAGTAACCCATCCTCTGAAAAAACAAACCTACTTCCTTGCTACACTTTCCGCCACCAGTTCCTAAAAATTTCATCTTTCCACCAAATACCTGCTTATTTATTTTTCTAAAGAAAAAACTTCCGGCTTTGATATGTAATTTTTCATTTAACCAGCCACAAAAGGAAAGCATTTTCATTGCAAATTTTTTGTTATTTAACTGACTTACTATCTTCGTATAAAATGTTTCATAAACTTTTGGTACCATTCCAAATGCATTGGGCTTGTACTTTTGGAATCCATCCATTAATTTTATTGAGTTTGTATTTTCGAGCAGTCCAATCTGTCCTCCGCCCAAAAACAAAGCAAAAAAAACTGAAAAACCAGAAACATGAAACATTGGAAACACTAATAGGTACCGAATATCATTTGTTCCAAATGCACGAAGAAGCAACTCCGCTGATTTCATCTGTGCCTCATATGTTATCATGACACCTTTGGGTTCACTTGTTGTTCCTGATGAATATAGAATAGCAAGCACATCATCGCTGTCTTTTGATGACTCAGAAAAGTATTCTCTATCAAGAAACAAATCACCCGCTTTTATATTAAAAACCGGATATTTTTGTGTCCATTTATAAGCATACTTTTGATAAATTTCTTCATCACATACAATGCCGCTAATGTCTGATTTTTTCACCAAAGAATCCAGTTCTTCCTCAGGCAGTTGTGGATTCAATACTACGCTTACTAGTTCTGAAATAGCAAGCGCAGTTACCGCAATACACCCAAATGGAGACATCGGTGTTAATACAAGTACACGGTCATTTCTGCGCAGCATACTCTTCTGAAATTTCTGCATTAATAATTCACATTTTAATCCAAAAGACCGATACGTTATATCTTCCTCTGTCCCATCTGATTTTATGTAAGTCAAAAAGACTTCTTCTGCTTTTTTTCCATCACATATATTGTATATTTTCTCAATAAACAGATTTCGTATCGCATTATCAGTTTTTTTATTTGACATCTTGTTTACCCTTCCGTCACGCTGTCATCATAATCCTGTGTTACGCCAAGTTCACCATCTACATAAATTCCTTCTGTTCCAATGTCATCAAATACAATTTCCTTTTCCTTGGTTTCCTTAGTATCTCGAATTAACATAATTGATGTGCTATAACCGCCATGTGTAGTGTCCTTTACCGTCTCTCCTTGGAACAACATATACGAACTTCCATAGACTTGTATATGCCCACCATAATATACTTTTCCCCATGTCTCATTTCTATCTCCAATTATAAAACCCTCATAGTTCACACTATTCCCTGTTTCATCTGTCACAAGCCCTAGTGAATATGTCTTCACATCCTTGTAACTGTAGGATATTTCCCCTTCCTGTGCTTGATACATATAATATTCTTCATCAGATAAATTGCCAGCATATACCAGCGACTGCTCAATTTGATTATTCTTCATTTTTGCTAATTCTCCTAAAGTAGGCGTACCATTTACTATCGTAGGAAATCCAACCTTATTCGTATACGAACAACTCGAATATCCCAAATAATATCCGGTTACCGAACTATCAGAATGAAAAAAATATAATTCTTTTATTTTTTGATCCTTCCCTACTATTTCATCATCCTTCAAAGTTCCAAAATAAGCAATAACATCCTTTTGAAACAATTCAGAAAATTTCATTGTGTTATCTTCCGCATTAATTCCACCATCATTTACATCCGTATCACTTGCTCCTCCACATCCGGTCATTATAAACATCATACTGCACATGATAGCAAGTACTGAAAAGATTCTTTTCTTCATATCCTCAACTCCTTTTTCTCACCGTTATCAACCTAGTTATAAAGTTTTGCATCGGTAATCAGCATATCAACCCATCCATTATAAATATCTGAATATGCCACAATTTTTACATATTTTGCATGGTTAATTGCTATATCAAAGGAAATCGGCTTTGTCTTATAATCCATCTTAGGCGATTGATAAAGCAAAACGCCGTCTGCAATAATCTGAACCCATGTAATTTGATTATCAGAAACATCTCTAGAACGAATAACTTTTCCGGACAATCTATTATATTTCCCAGCCAAATAGTATTCAATATACCCCTCTCCTGTTGTTGTTGCTCTAACCGTAATCGGATTCGTAATTGAATTTCCCCAGCGGTCTTCTGTTGTTCCTTTATAATTTGAAGCCATATTGCTATCAAACGGCTTCACACTCCACAGATCCTTCCAGAGTTCCACATACTGATAAGCCAAATAAGTATTTCCCACACCGTCTTTAACACAAACCGTATAATACCCTGGTGTTGTTACCTGAAAAGTCCTCTGCTCATTTTGCATTGCTGTATAATCTGCTTTACGTTTGGACTGTAGCCATCCTTTTTGATAACCAACATAAGAAATTCCGTTGCTATCCCATGCAGACACAGAAACTGTCCCCACTTTATTTGCAACCGTGTAGCTTGTATTTACCGACGGCGCTGTTTTGTCAATGCACTGAATCTGAATATTGCGGACAGTATACTTTCCGGCTTTGTTTTTCAACCGAACCGAATACCAGCCATTGTACGGTGCACTAAAAGATTTCTTTTTCGTGATTGATTTTGCACGCTTCCAATATTTGTTTGCTTTCTTTGTAACTTTTCCGGCACGATAGCGAATTTCTTTTATCTTCGCTTTCTTTTTTACCGCGACAGAAACCTTTACACTTTTTCGTGTAACGGCTGTTGTTGACGGTGTCAAAGAAAATTTCGTTGCCTTCTTTGCTGCTTTCGCAGGTGTTGCCAGTGTTGCCACTCCAAGCACGAGTAATGCTGTTGATAAAACTAATTTCTTCATAACAATCCCCTCCAATTTTTGTTAATTCACGTTCACATCATAGCACATATTGTTCTATGAATCAATAGTCCATTTTGTTCTAATAATATCAGATGTACTATGTACAATTTATAATATTACTGTATTTTGCTCGGATTTCATCCGTTTAAAATCACGCTTAATCCCAGGAGGTTTTTCACATGAAAATGCAGCGTATTCGTGATTTGCGAGAAGACCACGATTTAAAACAAACAGACATTGCAGACTACTTACACATCAGCCAGCGTACGTATTCACATTATGAGACAGACAGCCGGAGCATGCCAATTGAAGTGCTAAAGCGACTTGCTGTCTATTACAATACAAGCATGGATTACCTAGCGGAACTTACCGATGAGAAAAAGCCCTACACAAGAAGTAAAGAAACACTTCCAAAATAAAAACACATCGCTTCCCTTTGCAATGTGTTTTTATTTTATATGGCTTGCATAATTTTTTTACAGCGCACTCACATCCACCAAATACGCCCTCTTTTTATTTGTTATCAAAATTTTCTTCTGCGTTTTCACCAGATGAATTTCCATATCATTTCTTAATTTCCTCGGAATATTCATCTTCTTCCACGTATGATTTGTGAGTTGAATGAGATAAACCGCCTGTTTTTTCTCCTCCAGATTTCCAAATAATACATAATCACCACTTACATCAATTACATCGCCACTATCCTTAACATCCGGAATGGTAAATGACTGATTTCCGGTAATTTCATAAAGTTCCAGTGATTTCTTTTTATGGTGGTAACGGTAAGACCATTTCATATTAACAAGGCCGACACCTGAATATTTCTTCTCAATTCTCATGGTCTGTAAATTTACTACGCATGTAGAATCCTCTTCTGTACTGTTTTTAAAAATTGACTCACCGTAGGTTAAAATTCGGTTTTCATCCAAAAACTCAATTTCTGTTGTTCTGGCATATCCATTCACGAGTTTCTGACTTATTTTTTTCTCCGTCTGCGAAGCAATATCAAAGACTGACCAGTAGCCGTCTCCCCTGTGATTGCACAAAATTTTACTACCTTCCGGTGACATAACAAAATTGCATATCATGTTACCGCCGGATATTTTTTTCACCGTTTTCTCTGCCAGATTGATTTCCACCAAATAACCTTTTGTCGCATTTTTTTCTTCTCTTACACCGTAAATTATGCCGTTTTTATAATAAGAGAAAATCTCGGTAATTCCTCCCGTGTAATTAAAGGCATAAATTTCGTTGCCGCTTGCCACATATTGAAAACCGCATTTTTCCCCGTCAAGTACACTTTCAAAAGCAACTGGTGTCATTTTCTTTAATCCATTGGAAACTACTGTGTACACATGGTCTACTTTTTCCTCATCTCTCTCAAAATGATATTCACTGATAAAACTTTCTTTCTCTCCGACCACCATCATGTTTTCCTGTAATTGTATCGTGCCATCTTTTTCCGCCTTAACGTCTGCCACCTGTTTCGTTGGTTCTGGATTTAACTCCACCTCGGTGACATTTTCCTTGCCAAACATATTTTCAAAAAGCGATTGAAACACATTGGATTTCGTTGCCGCCACAGTTACAAAAGTTCCGCACAAAAGGAAAATCACTACCGCCGCAGCCGCTGTCCGAAGTTTTTTCATTGAATTTCTCCTATGGGAAATACCCTGTATCTTTTCCGGATTCAGTGCCTCTTCCACCCAGTCTTCCGGGGCTTTAATCTTATCTATTTTTTTAATATCCATCATTATGCCTCCTGTTTAATCCCTGTTAATTTTTCATGATAGCAGCGAGTTTTTCTCTGCCTCTGCGAAGTCTTGATTTCACCGTATTCACACTTGTATGCAGCATTTTTGCAATTTCACCCGTGCCATATTCTTCATAATAATAAAGCACAATTACTTCACGGTATCGAAAAGGTAATTTTCGCAGAGCCACAACAAGCTGCTCTGTTTCTTCATCTTCTATTTGCAAGGAGCCAGCCTTTTGGTTCTCCTGTGGCACATATCCAATATCCACATTTCGATTCCAGAACTGCCTGTGGTAATCTCTGCATTCATTTCGCGCAACTGTGTAAAGCCACGCTTTTATGTGTTCTTCCTCTCGAAAGGTTTGTTCTGTCTGATAGAGTTTCAGAAACGTATTTTGAAAGCAGTCCTTTGCTGCCTCCTCATTCTGCGTCCAGACAACACATAGTCTCGTTATGTCATCTGCATACTGCCGCACGACGTCCTCATACTCCATCCCGGCATATTTATTTATCATTGCCTGATACTCCTTTACTACAATTTCTTTTGCATGCATGGTAGAAAATAATTACTTTCTATATAATACACGATTTGGATGGGAAAATGGGTGCAGGATTTTAATAAGAGAAAACCCCACCCCATAATATCAAACAAAAATGAAGTTCATTCGTGAGAGACTATAATGCGAAGCATTATCTTATCTCGATACGAATGAACTTCATTTTTGTCTTACTCCCACACTATTTTTCTCACTCTTGCATGCCGGCATGGGTCATGCAGAGGGTCATTTTCCGAATATCCGCATCTTCCCTCAAAACATTCCAGACTTCTGGCATGATATACGAAAATATCATTTCCATCCTTATCTTTTGTAAATGAATTGTGTCCGGGTCCAAATTCCTCATGTAAATCTTCGGATGTAAGCACCGGTGTGTTCTGCTTAGTCCATGAATCCCGCTTTAGCAAATCACTTCCCTCTTTGGCAGAAATTACTCCTACACAATACTCCGGACCAGTACCGGACGCTGAAAAGAAAACCATTATTCTGCCATCATGTTTGACAACCGCAGGTCCTTCATTTACGGCATAGCGGACTTTTTCCCAGTCATACTCCGGCTCGGTTAAAAGCATCGGAAGCGAAATTAATTTCCACGGCTCCTCGCGATTAACCTCTCCCAAATACAGGCAGGAAATTTTCTCCGGATTATGCTGCGCCCAAATCACATAAGAGCGTTCACCATCTTCAAAATATGTCATATCCAAGGAAAATCCGGTGAAAGAAAAATCATCCTCTTCCCTCTTTTGGAATTTTCCCTTTTCACTCCAAGTTCCGGTATATGGATCATTGCTGTCGCAGACAAGAACGTGGCAGTCAAATGCCCAGTTATTTTCCTTGTCCTCACTTCCGGCATAAAACACATACCAGAGTCCTGCGATATAATGCAGTTCCGGCGCCCAGATAAAACGATGTGTTAATGTTGTATCTGCCACTTTCCAAATAGTAATTTCTTCTGCCGATGCAAGTTCTGAAATATCTTTTGCCCGCCGCAAAATCACACGGTCATATCCATCCTTGTCGTCTGCACTTTTCATTGGATAAGAAGCGGTGAAGTAATAAAATCCATCCGGTCCCAATGTAATGTATGGATCGGCACGCTCCTCAATAAACGGATTTTGATAACACTCTTTAAACTGCATTTCTCGGTCCCCCTTATTTACTTCCTGATTTAATAAGTGTACAACAATACCCCCGTTATCGCCATGTCATTTTGTGACCTTGTTTTGGAAAAATGTTACCAATTTTCTTTGACACAAGAAGGAGTAACATGGTAAAATCAAGCAAAAGGGGGACTATTCATGGCTGCAAAAACATTTGACGAAGTATATCTGGTAAATTATTCATCCTACGATGATGTCAATCTATATGAGGTCGGATGTCAAAAATGTGACCCATCTTACGGATATGGTCCAATTATCCGCAAATTATATATTCTGCATTATGTCGTAAGCGGTGAAGGTCTTCTCCGTATCCAGGACAAAGAATTTGCCGTAAAAGAACATGATATCTTTGTTATACCGGCTCATACACCATCCTATTACGAAGCCGGCGAAAACAATCCATGGAACTATATCTGGATTCAGTTTGATGGCTTCAAAATCAAGGAAATGCTGAATCGCTGCGGTTTATCAGAAACAAATCCCGTTCTCTCCCTGCGTGAACATGCCCCAAAAACAGAACGTTGTCTGCAGAATATTCTTACAAATCACGAGGATGAATACGCCTGCATTGGCAATGTATATCAATTATTCCAGCATATGGTTCAAGCAGCAAATCTAGATAAAAAGATGAAAAAAAAGAAAACAGATGCGCTGACTTATATTCAAAACACCATCTGTTTTATCAGACAAAAATATTCAGACCCAATCCGCATTCAGGACATTGCGGATTATTGCGGATTATTGCGGATTAAACCGCTCCTATCTGACGCGGTTATTTAAGCACGCCACCGGTTATACTCCACAGGAATATCTTGCGCAGTACCGCATTAATCAGGCAAAACAATTGTTGGAAGAAAGCTCTATGTCTATCCATCATATTGCCTACTGTGTCGGATACAATGATGCTTTTACTTTTTCCAAACTTTTTAAGAGACAGACTGGATTTTCCCCATCGGATTACCGTGATTTTTCCCATAAAAAAACTCCGATTACGGAACACACACTGCATACCGTAATCGGAGACAAAATCGAGTAATTCTTATCGACGGAACAATCCTTTTTTCTCATAAGGCTCACTTGTATGGGAAACTAATTCATAACCAATTTCTTTAATTTCCTTTTCAAGCATAGGAATATCTAACGATTCCTCGCTGATTACAACAGTTTCTCCTTTTTTTGCAGAGGAAGAAACTTTTTTCACCTTACAATGGTTACGAATCAAATCATTCATATGCGATTCGCACATGCCACACATCATACCGTCAATTTTTAACACGGTTTTTACCATTGGAATCATCTCCTTTAACACATTTTCATGTCTATTATAGCAAGAGATTCACCCTTTGTAAAAGATTATTTGTTTGTTGATAAAAATGGTTGCAGAACACCTGCCATCTGGTTAATCGGCATCGACTGCAGATAAATCTTACCGGGACCGGTCACTACGGTGTTAAAGAACCCTTCTCCACCAAGCACTTTATTTTTCAGTCCCTTAACGGTTGCAATATCCATCGTACAGGTTGCATCCATCGCAGCTAAGTAGCCGGTATCAATAATCATCTGCTGCCCTGCTGCCAGCTCATATTCCTTTACATAACCATCAATTTCTACAAAAGCCGTACCGTTGCCGGAAAGTCTCTGCATAATAAAACCTTCGCCACCAAACAGACCGCCACCTAATTTTTTCTGGAACGCAACCGATAATGTCACTCCATCCGTAGAAGCAAGAAATGCGCTCTTCTGTGCAATTATCTCATTTCCATTTCCAATTTCAAATGCCAAAATCGAACCCGGAAAACTGGAAGCGTATGCAATCTGTCCAGGTCTGCCTTCTGCTGTATAACGGTTCTGAAACATATTTTCGCCGCTAAACATACGTCCAATCATTTTTCCCATTCCGCCGCCGGATGTCTCCATTTTCATATTTGGTGTCATCCACGACATAGCTCCTTTTTCGGTAATCATAGACTCGCCTGGCTCCAAATCGCAAATAACAACCGGCAATGGTGCTCCTTCAATTGAATATTTCATATGTATAAAATCTCCTTTCACAAATCAAAATTTGTTTCATTTTAACATAATCACTACGCACTTTCTATCATCACTGTCAAAACGGTTATAAAACTGTCGTAATTGCTATTATTTTGTCGCAGCCTCTAAGAAAGAGTAAAAAGCTGGTTTTGGATCTTCTAAACTTTCTCCAAATAACAGACATGAAGTAGGTTTTCTCCATGAAATCGCATCATAGAGTCCCCATACCGTAACACCTGTGATTCCGCGGGCATTTACCGTTTTATCACGGTTTTTCTGTTTGGATATTAATAACTTCATAATATCCGAATAATGCTGTGCTAAATCTTCCTCTGTCTGTGTATCTGAAATTCCAATATCTAACTCAGTAACCTGTACCTGAAGTCCGGTTGCTAAGAATTTATCAACCGCTGTTCCATATTTTTCGAGAGATGGATAACTTACCGTAATGTGGCTCTGCATACCGATACCACCACAAATATTCGTTTCTTCACCCTCATTGATATAATTAATAAGTTCTACAATTTCATCCGCAACATCATATTCATTGTAATCATTATAGAACAACGTAATATCTTTCTGCAGACCGTACTGTTTCAACTCATCATAAGCTACTTCGTAAGCCTTTTTCACATAGGTTGGTTTCAAGCCCATGTCACCATAAACATCCATCCAGGAAGTAGCTTCCGGATCATTTGTGCGGTGCGTATATTCATTCGTAATATCCCAGCAATAAATAAGAGAACCTGCTTTTCCTGTCAAACTCTTCTCCTTATCCATCACATGTTTCATCACAGTACGGATGTAAAACTCAAGACGCTTATCCATCACATCTGCGCTTACCTTGTCACCGCTTGTGTCGTAGCCTTCCTTAAAGAAACGAGTGGATGTCTGCTGATGCCACTGCATCACATGTCCACGCATCTGAAGACCATAATTATTAGCAATTTCCAGAATCTTATCTACATTGTCAAAATTTAATTTAGCAACAGTAGATTCGGTATAACCGTCTGGAATTACATAACCTAGGCTCTTTGCCTCACTGACTGAAATTGTGCCACTCCAATCTGATAAAATCTGTGCAGGTTTTAACTCATTTTCCAATGTGTAACTGTTAAAATGATGTTTCACAAACTTCATCGTATCATCACTCTGCATCTGATAACCATTATTCCATGAAGTATTGTAGCTTAATACATTTCCTACACGTTCAAAAATTCCACTATAAGTATCTTTGATACTCGTAAGACCTTCCGGATTAAACGGCTCTTTTCCTGCGGTTGTCTGTATGATTGTAACATCATCCACAAGGAAATCAAACGTGCCGGATGGTCCCTCTACATAAAATGTCAATTTGGAGAATAAATCCGGAACATCGTATGTGCCCTCAATTTTAGTCCAAACACCGGATTTCAATGTTGTTTCTTCCTTGATTGCCGGATAACTATCCTGACCGGAAACCGTAAGGTTCGCTGATAACTTAATAGTTTGATCTGAACCGGTTGTCTGTTTAACCCATACGGAAATCGTATACGTTGCACCTTTTACAATGGAATTTGTCACATCCAACTCTGCACCGTTCCAAGTACTGCTTCGACCTGTAACAGAAAGACACTTTCCACTTCGTCCTCCGGAAACAGCAGCCACTTTCGCTGCACCACGTCCGGTAAATCCACCCGTTCCATTTTCAAATCCTGTTGACAAATAGGTAGTCTCTTGAAATTCACCTGCTGGTGTTGCTGTCGGTTTTACCGTTGGTGTTGCCGTTGGTGTCGCCGTCGGTGTTTTTTCTGGCTCCTGCGGTTTTTCCTGTCCATCCGTCGGAGTTTGCGTGGAAACAGAAGGCGTCGTAACTACTGCAGTAGAACTTGGTTTTTCCGTTGTTTTTACGACATCATTTGTTGCCACCGGCGTACGGACAAGCGTAGCCTTTTTGACTTTAACTTTACACCTGTAACTCTTCCACTTGCCATTTTTCACCTTGCAGGTAAGGGTCGTTGTTCCCTTTTTCTTTGCGGTCAGTTTTACAGCATACTTACCGCTCTTTTTGTAACTTGCAATGCTTTTTTTCTTAATACTCCATTTGATACGCTTTCCTTTTGCGTTTTTGATACGAATTGTCTTCTTCTGTCCCACTGTCATCGTAACACTCTTTTGGGACAGTGCAATTTTTCTTCTTGCTGCTTGACCGGAAACACCTTGCAACGGTGTCATAAGGGAAACAGCTAAGGACATACTTAACAATCCTGCAAAAACTTTTGCCTGCTTCTTCTGCATATAAATCCTCCTTGATAGCATATAAATTTTCCTTATAAGAAAAACGCTATATTTTACACTCAAATTATACGACGTTTACTACCAAGTGTAAAGGAAACTTTATCTAAAAATGTACTAAAAAACCTGAAATACCACAAATGATGCAAGCCATGCCATAACCAGCTGAAATCCAGCTGCTAAAAACATAAATTTAGTACTTCCGCTTTCCTTACGAATCGTTGCCAGCGTAGCAAAACAAGGGATATACAGCAGGCAAAAAATCATAAGACAATAGGCATTTACCATACCAAATCCGGCCGCACCAAGTGCCTGATGCAGCGCTCCCATACCGGCTGCCGAATTTACATTTGCTATTCCAAACAAAACAGCACAACTTGATACGACAACTTCCTTTGCCGATATTCCGGCAATCAAGGCCACGGCTATCTGCCAGTAACCAAGACCAATCGGTTTTAACACAGGCACGATAAAATGTCCGATTGCTGCTCCAAAACTTTCCGACATCTCATTTGTGTAACCATGTATTCCAAAATTTAAAAGAAGCCACATAGCAAT
>ENA-OOWH01000595-OOWH01000595.1-human-gut-metagenome-genome-assembly--contig:-NODE-595-length-28251-cov-6.436161_pt1 | contig 28251 bp, 20 predicted proteins | sample MGYA00241576_ERZ501321 | MGnify/ENA primary metagenome ERZ501321 (study PRJEB25962, sample SAMEA2042733) | human gut metagenome | biome: human gut; feature: human-associated habitat; material: faeces... | reverse complement strand
GAAAAAGGGGAGCCCAAAAGTGTTTATTATTGATCAAGTACACACTTTTTGAACCCAAAACAAGAAAAACGCTTCTGGAGTGCTGACCAAAAGCGTTTTGTCTACAGTCTGAGAATCTCGCAAGCGAGATTCTTTTTTATGGTCAAAACAGTAATGGGATGACAGGAAAATCCCCATAAAATGAGGAGTGCCCAGACACCTTTCGGCGCCTGGGCTATTATGAAAAAATTTATCTTATATGCTTTGTTATCCGGAAGTCTTATCTCTTCCTTGACTGTATTTAAAGTATACCAACCAATTATGAACAAATTATGAACATGATGTGAAAACTTGGTGAATTTTACGAAAAAGTACAGAAACCAAAAAAGAAACTGTACAAATTGCATAAAAATGCGCAAACCATGAAAACACAGTATTCATGGGGTTTTGGTTGTAACCGGGGAATAAACATGGTAAAATAGGGACAGTTGAAAAGGGAAACTGTTCACATGAGGGACGAAATATGTTTGGAGGAAGATGGATGGATACTTTTATGGATAAACTTGCACAAAAGCTGAATGCCCAGGAAATGATCAAGGCGAATTCCGCGGCTGATGCCGAAGAGATGGATCAGCTGAAAAGCCAGCTGCGGGAATACGACGAGTGCCTGGCACAGATGCAGCAGGTCAATAAGGAACTGAAAGCGATCAATCAGGAGATGGAGAAGCTGATGTCCGAGACCATTGCTCCGGAAGTGACGAAGCTTTCCGAGGAAGGCGTGGCTGCCCTGCAGAAGCTGCAGCAGGAGAACACAGAGAAGCTGGAAGCTCTGGGACAGCAGTATACTGCCAAACTGGAAGAACTGCAGCAGAGTACCGAGGTGTTGGACGAGCTTCAGAAGCATGTGGATGAGAAACTGAGCACTACGGAAGAGAATGTACATAAGGAATGCGTAAAGGTATACCGTAATGTACAGGCGGTTGTGGTAGAAGAGAACGAGAAGCAGACCGAAGCCATCGCAGCAAAAGTAAAGGAAAACCTTGGCGGTAAATTGAACGGTGTGCTGGGAGTATCCATTGCGGCAGTAGTTCTGACGGTTGCGGATATTGTTCTTCATGTATTGAGCATTTTGCACATTTTCTGAAAAGGCAGATAAAGTATTCATTTAAGAATGCTGAAATTGATAAGAAAGTAACGGAAATGAGGTTTTACGGAAATGGGAAAACAACTTTGGAAGCCGGGAAATATGCTGTATCCCCTGCCGGTGGTCATGGTGAGCCTGGCTGACCGGGACGGCCGCCCCAATATTATCACGCTGGCCTGGGTAGGAACCGTATGTACCAATCCGCCCATGGTGTCGATCTCCGTACGCCCCGAGAGATATTCCTATCCGATCCTGAAGGAGACCGGAGAATTCGTGATCAATCTGACCACGAAGGAGCTGGCATTTGCCACAGATTACTGTGGCGTGAAAAGCGGACGGGACGTGGATAAATTCAAAGAAATGGGACTGACTCCCATTCCGGCATCTGAGGTGAAAGCACCGATGATAAAAGAGAGTCCGGTGAACATTGAATGTAAGGTGCGACAGATCCTGCCGCTGGGATCCCATGATATGTTCCTGGCGGATGTGGTGGCAGTACATGCCGATGAAAAATATATGGATGAGAAGCACAAATTCCACCTGGAGCAGGCGGAACCCATCATCTATTCCCACGGTTCCTATTTCGGCTGTGGCGAATTGCTGGGAACCTTCGGATATAGTGTAAAGAAGCGATGAGTAACACAGGTAAAAAATTACTTGACGTTTGCCTTCCGTTTCGGTATCATAAGTCATAAATAAGAACATGGTAAATTTTACTACGAAGAAGTAGCATCAGACGGGAGTCTGATGCTTTTTTTATGCGGTGGCGGGAAAATATCTGCCGGGTACCGCAATCATGGGAAAGTCCGGGTGAAGCATATGACACAGATCGATAAAAACATAGCATTCAATCTGAAAAGAATCCGCAAATCCAAAAATATGAGTCTGGATATGCTGGCGGAGCGTACCGGTGTCAGCAAAAGCATGCTGGGACAGATCGAGAGAGGAGAATCCAATCCCACGGTGTCCACTATCGGGAAGATCGTGGAGGGATTGAAGGTACCTTTTGAACAGTTGATTTATAATAGGAAAGAAATCATGGTGGTGCCGTCTCCGGAAGAGGCTCCGGTATGCAAGGCAAAGGAAGGGGAATACCGGATCTATGTGATGCTGCCCTACGATGCCGGAAGAAATTTCGAGATCTATCAGGGCGAGCTGACCAGAAATGCCCGGATGGAAAGCGAATCCCACGGGGAGCAGACCTGGGAATACCTGACGGTGGTATCCGGGGAGGTCGAACTGATTCTGGAAGATTCCAGTTTTCTGGTGAAGACAGGTGGTTCTCTCTATTTTGCCTGTGACAGGAAACATGTCTATCACAATGTGGGTGAGACCAAGGCGGTACTCAACATGATCATTACCACGCAGCGTTAGAGAAAACGCCCCCGCTTGATGGCATCCTTGCCATATTTTGCCCGGATATTATCCAGTGCGGCATCCAGCTTCTGCTGTTTCTCGGAACGGGGAGCCGGAAAATCAAACAGGCTGAGCTGAACCGGTTCGTCTTCCGGCACCAGCTTGGAAGTGCGGACCCCCAGAAGCCGTATGGGAGTGGAATCCCATAATTCGTCGAATAATGCACAGGCATCTTCGTACAGGAGATTCACGGAAGCCGTGGGAATGTCTATCGGCATTTGGTGAGAAACGTTCCGGAAATCACTGTACCGGATCTCCGTGCAGATCTGTCCTGCCAACTGGTGGGAGGCCCGTAGACGCCTGCCCACGGATTCACACAGAGACAGCAATACTTTACAGGCTTCCTCTTTGGTGGTGGCATCGCTGCTTAAAGTGGTGGAGTTGCCGATCCCTTTTGCCTTGGAAGGAGCCAGGACTACTGTGGAATCGTCGATGCCGTTGGCATACTGCCACAGACAACGACCGTGACTTTTTAAATGTGCTTCCAGGATCGCAGGATCCGTCTTTGCCAGATCCCCGATCGTGAGAATACCTAATTTGTGGAGAGTCTCCGCACTGGAATGTCCGCAGGTGAACAGGGCGGAAACAGGCAGCGGCCACATTTTCTGCGCTATTTCCCGCTGATACAAGGTGTGAGTCTTATCCGGTTTCTCAAAATCAGAGGCCATCTTGGCCAGAACCTTTCGATCCGAAATTCCCACATTTACCGTAAATTTAAATTTTTCAAAAACAGAGTGACGAATGAAAGCAGCGGCTTCCTCGGGAGAGACGTAGTTCGCCGCAATGGGCGTATAGTCCATATAACATTCATCGATGCTGACCTGTTCGATGTCGGGGCAGATACCCGCCAGATGTTCCATAAGCATCTGGCTTTTCAGACGGTACATATTATGATCCGGAGAAGCCATGACCAGATGCGGACATTTGCGCAGGGCATTGACCACCGGTTCACCGGTAGTGATGCCGAAAGCCTTGGCGGGAATGGATTTGGCCAGCACCACACCGTGTCTGGTGGAGGTATCACCGCCTACGATGGAAGGGATCGTGCGCAGATCCACAGGATCCCCCTGTTCCAGACGGGCCAGCGCCGTCCAGCTTAAAAAAGCGGAATTGACATCAATATGAAAAATGACCGGTTCCCTCATGGCGTCTCCTTTCCGGATCAGACCGTTTTATTTACCTCCAGTATAGCATAGATCGGTTCGGGAGAAAATAAAAAAATCGAACAGACATTCTTTCTTTACAAGGCATATAAATGCTGATAGAATCTATATGTTACAAAGTTATTACAGTAAGACAGGTATACAGAATGCCCGAAGGGGGCATACTGTTTTCAGATACGATAGATCGAGAAGGAATTCATGAAGAAACTGACATCTTACTCGAAAAGAGTAAAATATACATATGTGAAAACAACGCTGGCCACTCTTTTTGTGAGCCTCTTTTTCCTCAAAGGGTATGCAGCGTTTGAAAAGACCGGAGAGAATTACTTCCACGTGTTCTTGAACGGCAATGAGATCGGAACGGTGGGCGAAGCAGACAGAGCGGAGCAGCTTCTGCAGGAAGCCAGAAGGAATATCGCTTCCCAGAGTGATGATATGATCTTTATGGACGCAGATTTAAAGCTGGTCGGTGAAGAAGTGCTGTGGGGAACACTGGACAATGAGGACAATCTGCTGGCAGCCATGGAACGGGAACTGGAGAGCAGTATTCGTGAGACTTCCCACAGATCCTATACAATGAAAGTAAATGAATATATGGTCAACCTGTCCAGCGTGGAGGATGTGGAATCTCTGCTGCAGGCAGCAGTGGACAAATACGACAGTGAAGACAAATTCAGCGTGGAACTGACTCACGATGCACAGAAGGAATTCAATGTTCTTACCACCGAGGTAGTCAATAAACAGGAACTGACCGCTCAGGAAGAACAGAAGGAAGAATCCATCTATGCAGGCGGTGTACAGTCCGTACTGGATCAGGCGGGCTCCCAGGCAGACCAGCAGGGGGAAAAAGATTTCGAAGACTATGATCTTGGGCTGATGACCATGGACTTTGCGGAAAAGGTGGAAATCGTAGAGACCTATCTTCCGGAAAGCATGCTGACTCCGCTGGATCAGGCAATCGAGGATGTGATCAAGGATCAGGAGACCCCCGGAGAATATGAAGTAGTCAGCGGAGATACCCTGTCGGAGATTTCGATTAAAGTAAATATTCCGATGGATCAGATCATCGCCATGAACAGCGAGACACTGACCGATGAAAATTCTACGATCCGCGTAGGGGACAAGCTGATCATTACCGTGCCGCAGCCGGAGCTGTCCGTGGAGCGCATGGAGCAGAATTATTATGAAGAAATCTATGATGCAGATGTAATTTATGTGGACAACGATTCCTGGTATACGACCCAGACCAAGATTTTGCAGCAGCCCTCCGCCGGTTTCCGTCGGGTAGTGGCGGATGTATCTTATCTGAATGACAGAGAGGTCACCAGGGATATTCTGAAGGAAGAAGTGGTCATGGAGGCAGTTCCCAAGATTGTGGAACGAGGCACCAAGATTCCTCCGACCTATATCAAGCCTATTTCCGGTGGACGTCTGAGTTCCAATTTCGGACGCAGAAAGTCACCTACCAAGGGTGCCAGCAGCTACCATAAGGGTGTGGACTGGTCGGTTCCTACCGGAACTGCGGTATTTGCATCCTGTGGCGGTACAGTGGCCAGAGCCGGATGGGGAAGTGGATACGGTTATTGTGTCTATATCAACCATGAAGACGGCAGACAGACCCGATACGGACATCTGAGCAAGGTGCTCGTCAAGGTCGGCCAGACGGTAAAACAGGGAGAACGTATTGCACTGAGCGGTAATACCGGCGTAAGTACGGGACCTCATCTTCACTTTGAGATCCTTATTAATGGCAGCCAGGTGAACCCGTTGAAGTACCTGAATTAGGGCGTTGTATTTACAAATGTGCGAAAATGTGGTATAAGTGCATAAGAAGGTTTTTCTGATCTGAGAATGACAGAGGTAAGAAACAATGGAACAATACGCAATTAAAGGCGGTAATCCATTAGTCGGTGAAGTTGAAATAGGAGGTGCCAAGAATGCGGCACTTCCTATTCTTGCTGCTTCCGTGATGACGGATGAGACTGTTTATATAGAAAATATGCCGGATGTAAGAGATACGAATGTCCTTTTGAGCGCCATGGAGAACATCGGTGTGATCGTAAAGAGAACCGACCGTCACAAAGTGACTCTCAATGCATCCAACATCAGTGAACTTGTAGTAGAAGATGAAAATATCAAGAAGATCAGAGCGTCCTACTATCTGATCGGTGCTTTGTTAGGTAAATACAAGCATGCGGAAGTGGCACTTCCCGGTGGATGTGATATCGGCTGCCGTGCCATCGACCAGCATATTAAGGGCTTCCGTGCTCTGGGCGCGGACGTGAAGATCGAGCATGGCCTGATCAAGACACAGGCGGAGCATCTGCGCGGCAGCCATATTTATATGGATGTGGTCAGTGTCGGCGCTACCATCAATATCATGATGGCTGCGGTAATGGCGGAAGGCACCACGATTATCGAGAACTCTGCCAAGGAGCCTCATGTGGTGGATCTGGCGAACTTCCTGAACAGCATGGGAGCCAATATCAAGGGTGCCGGTACGGATGTGATCCGTATCAAGGGTGTTTCCCATCTGCACGGCACAGAGTATGCCGTGATTCCCGATCAGATCGAAGCCGGTACGTTTATGTTCGCAGCGGCAGTGACCAAGGGCGATGTGACGGTGAAAAATGTGATTCCGAAGCATCTGGAGTCTATTACGGCAAAACTTCTGGAGATTGGCTGTGAAGTAGAGGAAGCGGATGACTGTATCCGTGTGGTAGCGTCCAAGCCTCTGCAGCATACCCAGGTGAAGACCCTGCCTTATCCCGGATTTCCTACGGATATGCAGCCCCAGATCACAGTGGCGCTGGGACTTTCCAAAGGAACCAGCATCGTGACGGAGAGTATTTTCGAGAACCGTTTCAAATATGTGGATGAGCTGACCCGTATGGGCGCCAGCATCAAAGTAGAAGGCAACACCGCTATCATCGACGGTGTATCCAGATATACCGGAGCCAATATTTCCGCACCGGATCTGCGGGCGGGAGCAGCACTGGTACTGGCTGCCATGTCTGCAGAAGGATTCTCTACTGTGGATGATATCCGCTATATTGAGAGAGGTTATGAGGATTTCCACCTGAAATTACAGGGACTGGGAGCCCAGATCGAGTTGGTCGAGACGGAGCGGGACCTGCAGAAGTTCAAGCTGAAGATCGGTTAATGAGTGGATTTCTCATAAACCACAACAGAATGACATTTTGAAAAAAATGTCTGTTGACAAAACAGGTAACTCATAGTAAGTTAATTAGCGTAGAAAAGTTCATATAGACTTTCCCTTATTCAGAGTGGTGGAGATACATAGGATCGATGAAGCCACGGCAACCCCGCAGAATGCGGAAGGTGCCCACCTGAGCGAATAACTGTCGAACAATAAGAGGATTTGATCGCACAATAAATCAGTCCGCTTATGAAAGCGGACTTTTTTGCATCATTCAGAGCTGTCGGCATTGAAAATTTGATTTTGCGAATGAGGCTCTGAATGACAGGACTTTAGCAACTCATACACTAGACCCTCTTCCCGCAAGGAAGCAGAATGGAGGACAAATGGAAAAACGTTTATTTACATCGGAGTCCGTAACCGAAGGACATCCCGACAAAATCTGTGATGCCGTATCTGATGCGGTACTGGATGCGCTGATGGAGCAGGATCCGTTCAGCCGTGTAGCATGTGAGACCTGCACCAATACCGGTTTCGTACTGGTAATGGGTGAGATCACCACCAAGGCAAATATTGATATTCCCGCTATTGTTCGTAAGACCGTGACCGAGATCGGCTATGATTCTTCCGAAAAGGGATTCGACGGCAACACCTGTGCTGTTATGGTATCTCTGGACAAGCAGTCCACTGATATCGCCATGGGCGTAGACAAGGCCCTGGAAGCAAAAGAAAGCCACATGACCGATGAACAGCTGGATGCCATCGGTGCCGGAGATCAGGGTATGATGTTCGGCTATGCTACGGATGAGACTCCGGAATATATGCCGTATCCCATCTCTCTGGCACACAAGCTGACCAGACAGCTGACCAAGGTTCGTAAGGATGGTACACTTTCCTATTTAAGACCCGACGGAAAGAGTCAGGTATCCGTAGAGTATGATGAGAATGGCAAGCCTTTTCGTCTGGAGGCAGTCGTTCTGTCTACCCAGCATGACGAACATGTATCTCAGGAGCAGATCCATGAGGACATCAAGAAGTATGTATTCGATCCTGTTTTGCCCGCAGACATGATCGATGCAGACACCAAGTTCTTCATCAATCCTACCGGACGTTTCGTAATCGGCGGACCTAACGGCGACAGCGGACTGACCGGCCGTAAGATCATCGTGGATACATACGGTGGCAAAGGTGCTCATGGCGGTGGTGCTTTCTCTGGAAAGGACCCTTCTAAGGTAGACCGTTCGGCTGCTTATGCCGCTCGTCATATCGCTAAGAATATGGTTGCCGCCGGTGTGGCGGATGAGATGCTGGTACAGGTGTCTTATGCGATCGGTGTGGCTAAACCGATGAATATTTTCGTGAATACTTTTGGCCGTGCGAAGGTGAATATGACAGACGGAGAGATCGCCGCGAAGATCTGGGATATCTTCGATATGCGTCCGAAAGCGATCGAGGAGCGTTTGAAATTGCGTAACCCGATTTATTTCGAGACCGCTTCTTATGGCCATATGGGACGCAAACCCCAGACGGTGACGAAGACATTCTCTTCCCGTTATTTGCAGAAGCCGGTTACTTGTGATGTGGAGTTATTCACATGGGAGAAATTGGATTATGCAGATAAGATCAAGGGCGTGTTTGGTCTATAAAAAATAAGTGGAAAAAGTAAGCTGGCTTAAATGGCGAAGTATGTTAAGATACTTAGCCATTTAAGTTAAGATACTTAGCCGATGAAGTTAAGATACTTTGCCAAGTATGTTAACTTACCCTTCCTCTTGGAGCATTTCTACTTCTTTTACTTTCCTGAACAGGTCGGACGCAAAGATGAAATCGTTCAACGCTTGGTTATTAGAGGTGATTACCTGCTCTTTTGTTCCTTGCCATTCCTTCACGCCTTCCTTAATAAAGATGATATTATCACCAATATTCATCACGGAGTTCATGTCGTGGGTATTGATAACGGTCGTCATATTGTACTCCACCGTAATGTCGTGAATCAAATCATCGATCAATAGAGAAGTCTTGGGGTCTAGTCCGGAGTTCGGCTCATCGCAGAACAGGTATTTAGGATTTAGGGAGATCGCTCTTGCGATGGCGGCACGTTTCATCATACCTCCACTGATCTCGGAAGGATATAGATGTCCAGCCTCGGACAGGTTTACACGTTCCAAACAGAATTCCGCACGTTTCCTGCGCTCTTTCGTTGAGTCTTTAGAGAACATATCTAAAGGAAACATTACGTTTTCCATTACCGTCATGCTGTCGAATAAAGCGGAACCTTGGAACAACATACCCATTTCCCGACGCAGCATATTTAACTCATGCTTGTTCATCGTGATCAAGTCTCTGCCGTCGTATAATATCTGTCCGGTATCAGGTTTCATTAACCCGATGATATTCTTGATCATTACCGTTTTACCCGAACCGCTTCGTCCGATGATCAGATTCGTCTTACCATCCTCGAACGTCGTACTTATATCTTTCAAGACGACACGTCCATCGAAAGACTTCGTTATATTCTTAACTTCGATCATTTTTAAGTAAGCATTAAATGGGTTAATATTACGTCGGCAAGTAAAATCATGATACTGCTCATGACCACGGCATTCGTACTTGCCTTACCTACCTCTAGGGCGCCTCCCTTTACGTTATAGCCAAAATAGGCGGCGATGGATGAGATGATGAACGCATATACTACGGATTTGATAATAGAATACCAAATGTAAAACTCGTTGAAGTAGAATTGCAAACCGTACTCGAACGAGGAAGGAGTCATTCCCGTACTCGTTGAGTAACTGGCGAATATGCCGCCCATGATACCGGTGAACATACTGAAGATAACCAATACCGGAATAAAGATCATCAAACCGAGCATTTTCGGAAGGATCAGGAAGTTGGCTGAATTAACACCCATGATTTCCATGGCGTCTATCTGCTCGGTGACTCGCATGGTTCCGATCTCGGAGGCGATATTACTGCCTACTTTACCCGCTAGGATTAGTGCCATGATAGAGGAAGAGAATTCCAGCAAGATAATCTCACGGGTGGTATAGCCGATCGTAAACTTAGGAATCAAGGGGGAACTGATATTCAAGGAGATCTGGATGGCGATAACCGTACCGATAAAGACCGAGATGATTATGACAATCCAAAGAGAATCCACGCCTAGCTTGTATATCTCTTTGATCAATTGCTTAAAGAACATACTCCACCGGTCTGGAAGTGTTATACTCTTCATCATCAGTAGGGTATACTCACCCATTCTGTGTAATGCTTTATTCATTTTTATCTTGATAAATTTCTGATTTCAATTTGCAAAGATAGCGTAAAATCCACTAATAACCATATAACATCTTAGAAACAAGATTGGTTTTATTTGTAAATCCTATGGTATTAAAGTTTGCCACATCCCTCTTTTTTAACTATGTTTGCTTTCTTAAATACTAAAAAATACTTTTATGAAGCGAATTCTTTTAGGAGTGATCGGCTTGCTGTGTTTATGTGTGGCTTGCCAGCGGAAGGATCTTTCTTTTAAGCCGGGGGAAGTTTGGCCGGATGATAAAGGGGTACATATAAACGCTCATGGTGGCGGTATTCTACGGGTCGGGGATACTTATTATTGGTTTGGTGAGCATAAAACGGAGGGCTCGGCTGGAAATCTGGCTCAAGTAGGCGTTCATTGCTATTCGTCGAAAGATTTATATAATTGGAAAGACGAGGGAATCGCCTTATCGGTCGTGCCGGATGATACGACGAGCCATATTGCTAAGGGATGCGTGTTGGAGCGTCCGAAAGTGATTTATAATAAAAAGAATGATCAATATGTAATGTGGTTTCATTTAGAGCCGAGAGGTGCTGGCTATTCGGGAGCATTGAGTGGAGTGGCTGTCAGTAAAAACGTAGCGGGGCCTTACTCGTTCGTAAACGCTTTCCGTCCGAATGCCGGTTTTTGGCCGGTTAATGTACAGGAACTACATAAGCAACTTTGTACGCTTTCCGCAGATCTACGTTTTAGCGGTGGAGAGTTACCAGCCCATCCGGATAGCTTGAATTTATTGGGGCGTGACCAAATCTCCGGACAAATGGCTAGGGATATGAACCTTTTCGTGGATGACGATGGCATCGCTTATCATATTTATTCCTCGGAAGAGAATAGTACCTTGCATATATCGCAGCTGACCGATGATTATACGAGTTATTCCGGTAAGTACGCCCGTTTCTTCCCGGGGCGTTTCATGGAAGCTCCAGCCTTGTTCAAACAGAAGGGGAAATATTATTTGATTATGTCCGGCTGTACGGGCTGGGCTCCGAATGCGGGACGATCGGCGGTCGCTTCCTCGATTTGGGGACCTTGGAAGGAATTGGAAAATCCGTTTAGGGGAGAGAACTCGGAGGTGTCGTTTTATTCTCAGAGCACGTACGTATTGCCTGTACCCGGCCATGCGGATCGCTTTATTTATATGGGAGATCGTTGGACTCCGGAGAACGCTATAGACGGACGTTATATCTGGCTTCCTATCCGATTCGAGGGGGAGCAACCCGTGATCGAGTGGCAATCTGAGTGGAGTTATTAAATTCTCTTATCGCTTTTTTGCGAATGTATGTGATGTAGATCTGCGGATTATCACGTACATTCGCGTTAAATTTTTAAGTAGCTTATGTCAGACGAACAACGAATGGTGCTCCGTACGGAGGACTTGGTAAAGAAATATAGGACTCGTACGGTCGTGAATCATGTATCGATTAACGTGAAACAGGGGGAGATCGTTGGTTTGCTTGGTCCGAACGGAGCGGGAAAGACGACCACCTTTTATATGACAGTAGGTTTGGTCACTCCTAACGAGGGTAAGATCTTCTTGAATGACATGGAGATTACGAAATTCCCGGTCTATAAGCGGGCTCGCAACGGCATTGGCTATCTGGCGCAAGAGGCTTCGATTTTCCGGAAAATGACGGTGGAAGATAATATCCGCTCGGTCTTGGAGATGACGGGACGTAGCATTGAGTACCAAAAAGAGAAACTGGAAAGCTTGATTTCAGAGTTCGGTTTGAATAAGGTTCGTAAAAACTTGGGAGACCAGCTTTCGGGTGGAGAACGGCGTCGTGCGGAGATTGCCCGCTGTCTGGCGATCGATCCGAAGTTCATTATGTTGGATGAGCCTTTCGCCGGTGTAGACCCGATCGCCGTACAAGATATCCAGACAATCGTGGCTCGCTTGAAACATAAGAATATCGGAATCTTGATTACCGACCACAATGTGTACGAGACATTGAGTATTTGTGACCGGGCCTATCTTCTGTTCGAGGGAAAAGTCCTTTTCCAAGGAACCGCCGAACAACTAGCCGAGAACGAGATCGTGCGCGAGAAATATTTGGGAAAAGACTTCGTGCTGCGTAAGAAAGACTTATAGCAGCCGTTTCAATCGCCTGTTTACCAGTATGAACAGCAGGAAAGATAAGGCGGCGATAAGACAAAAGTCCAAAAGATGCTCGGCGGGAATATCGCCTGTGATAAACTCGTTATCTTTGAGACGACTGTCCGACATCCCTATTACGGCGAAAGCATTATTGACAAAGTGGGCGAACACCGGTATCCAGATGCTCTTGCTCCAATAGAGTAGATAGCCGAAATAGGCTCCGAGTATCATCCGGGGCAAGAATCCGTAAAATTGTAAATGGAAGGCGCTAAATAGTATGGCGGCGACCCATATGATCGTATGAGGGTTGGAGGTCCATTTCCCGATCACTCGTTGCAAGGCTCCTCTGAACAGGAACTCCTCGGTTATCCCGGCCGTAACGGCGATAACGATAAGGTTGGCTAGGATTACCCAAACGCTATCGCTGGATAACAGGATCGTCGTCAGTTGTTCGGCGAGGGTTTCTTGCGCCCGCATCCATTCCTCGATAGGAGCCATAAACGCGGGTAACTCCATCTGCTTGTTGAGCAATCCTAGCAAATTGATAACCGGAGAAAATAAGAACACGCAAACTAAGGTGAGAATCCAGATCCTGCCGTCTGTGATTTTCTTGACTGATAGATAATGGCGGGGATTGTCACTACATATCCAAGCCATGGCGATAGATGGTAGCAAAAAGGTACAGATCGCCGAGATGAACTGAATGAGCCTCATTAAATTAGCGTCTTGGGTTATATCAGCCTGTAAACCGTGGGTCGCAAGTAATAAGCCCGTGGATATAATAGATGATAAAACGGCTCCAGCCAATAAGAATAGCAAGAGGATCAAAAGTTGGATTATCGCCGGACGGGTAGCATATATTCCTTTTATTCTCATAATGATTCATTCAAAGGGTAAATAATTGCCGCCAAATATAAACAAAAGAATAAAAACAGATCAAAATTTGCACGATTAAAAGAATAAGTCTAATTTTGCGACCTAAAATTCGATACGACTATTAATTAAATAAATCATTCAGAATGAACGTTTCGCTTAAAAACAATGATGCCGTAAGCGGTATCGTGAAATTAGAAATAGTGAAAGCTGACTATGCTGATCAGGTAGACAAGAGCCTGCGTAGCCTTCGTCAGAAAGCCAATGTACCGGGTTTCCGTAAGGGCATGGTTCCTATGGGCATGGTTAAAAAAATGTACGGAAAGCACGTGCTGGTAGAGGAGATAAACAAATTAGTTTCTGAGAATCTGTTCAAGTATATCCGTGAGAACGATTTGCATATCTTAGGTGAGCCGATGCCTAACGAGACTGAGCAAAAGCCGTTGGATTTCGATAAGGAAGAGGATTTCGAATTCTGTTTTGACGTGGCTTTGGCTCCGGAGATCAATATCGAGTTGAGCAAGAACGATAAACTTCCGTTCTATCAAGTCGCTATCGATGAAGAAATGCTAAATAACCAAGTAAACGCTTATCGCTCAAACTTCGGTTCTTACGACAAGGTAGACGAGGTTGAGGAAAAAGATATGGTAAAAGGTACGGTAGCCGAGCTTGAGAATGGTGCCCCGAAAGAAGGTGGTATCGTTGTTGAGGATGCTGTCTTGATGCCTATGTATATCAAGGATGAGGAAGAAAAAGCTAAATTTATCGGTGCTAAAGTAAATGCCGTAGTGGTATTCAACCCGAATAAGGCTTACGAGGGTGCTGAGGCAGAGATCGCTTCTTTCTTGAAGATCGATAAAGAGAAAGTGGCTGAGACTACAGGCGACTTTAGCTTTGAGATCAAGGAGATCACCCGTCATAAAGACGCAGAGATGAACCAAGAGTTGTTCGACAAGGTATTTGGCGAGAACGTGGTTACCAGCGAGGAAGAATTCAAGAACAAGATCAAGGAAGCTTTGGCAGAGCAATTCGCTCCTCAGAGTGACTTCAAGTTCTTGACGGATACTCGTGATATGTTGGTTGAGAGAGCTGGCGAGTTGAATTTCGCTGACGATTTATTGAAACGTTGGTTGCTTGCCGCTAACGAGAAGAATACGAAAGAGAAGATCGACGAGGACTTCCCTCAGATCCTTCAGGATTTGAAATATCAGTTGATCAAGGAGAACTTGGTTAAGAAGAACGGCTTGAAGGTTGAGGACGCTGACATCGAGAACTTCGCTAAACGTGTGGCTAAGGCTCAGTTCGCTCAATACGGCATGTTGTCTGTACCTGAGGATGTACTTGACAACTACGCTAAAGACATGTTGAAAAATAAGCAAACACTTCAGAACATCATCGACCGTGCGGTTGAGGAGAAATTGGCTGCTTGGTTGAAAGAGCAAGTGGAACTTGATGTTAAGGAGGTAACCGCTGACGAGTTCAACAAACTTTTTGAATAAAAAGATCTTTACTCGGCCTCTTTGGAGGTTGTTTTATATCAAAAAAGGGATTTCTCTCTAAAAATATCTTAGCGGATAGCGAAATAAATTGTTTCTTTCAGAAATTTATTTATAACTTTGTTTTTCCGTTAAGTCACAGAGGGAAATCCCTTTTTACGTCTTCTCGGTAAATAAAAGATAGGAGAAAATATGGAAGATTTTAGAAAGTATGCTACAAAGCATTTAGGTATGAGTGGTACGGCTCTGGATAGTTATATGAACATCTCCAGTAGCTATATCTCCCCGACAATTATAGAGGAACGACAGCTGAATGTCGCTCAAATGGATGTCTTCTCTCGGTTGATGATGGACCGTATTATTTTCTTGGGCACGCAAGTGGATGATTATACCGCTAACGTGATTCAAGCGCAGTTGTTGTATCTGGATTCCAGTGATCCCGGAAAGGATATCTCTATTTATATCAATTCGCCGGGTGGCTCTGTATATGCGGGCTACGGCATTTACGACACGATGCAGTTTATCTCCAGCGACGTATCTACGATTTGTACGGGTATGGCCGCCTCTATGGCGTCTGTCTTATTGGTGGCGGGAACCAAGGGAAAACGTTTCGGCTTGAAGCACTCCCGTGTAATGATCCATCAACCGCTTGGCGGCGTACAAGGACAGGCTTCAGACATCGAGATTACCGCTCGCGAGATATTGAAGGTTAAGAAAGAACTGTACACCATAATCTCGGATCATTCAGGTAGACCCTATGAGGAGATCGAGCGCGATGGCGACCGTGATTTCTGGATGACCGCGGAGGAAGCGAAAAAGTATGGCATGATCGACGATGTTTTAACACGTAAATAACAAAAACAACAATAAGAAACTATGGCCAAAACAACAGGCGATACATGTACGTTTTGCGGCAGGAGTAGCCGTGATGTTAATTTGCTTATCAATGGGATCTCTGGTTGTATTTGCGATGATTGTGCCCGGCAGGCGTATGAGATCGTAAAGGAGCAGACAGGAGGTAAGAAAACTTCTTTTGGTTTGAAGCAGAAAGATCTGCCTAAACCGGAAGATATCAAGACTTTCTTGGATCAGTACGTGATCGGGCAGAATGACGCGAAGCGTTATCTGTCGGTATCGGTGTACAACCATTACAAGCGTTTACTTCAAAAGGTTACCGCCGATGATGTAGAGATTGAGAAATCTAATATTATCATGGTGGGCGCTACCGGTACGGGCAAGACTTTGTTAGCCCGTACGATCGCTAAGTTATTGCATGTCCCGTTCGCTATCGTGGACGCTACGGTACTTACCGAGGCAGGTTACGTGGGAGAGGATATCGAGAGTATCTTGACCCGGCTATTGCAAGCGGCGGATTATGATGTGGAGGCGGCCCAACGGGGTATCGTCTTCATCGATGAGATCGATAAGATCGCACGTAAGAGCGATAATCCGTCTATCACTCGGGATGTCAGCGGTGAGGGTGTACAGCAAGGTTTGCTGAAACTTCTAGAAGGATCGATCGTGAATGTGCCTCCTCAGGGGGGACGTAAGCATCCGGAGCAAAAGATGATTGCGGTGGATACGAAGAATATCCTGTTCGTTTGCGGTGGTGCTTTCGATGGAATCGAAAAGAAGATCGCTCAACGCTTAAATACCCGTGTGGTCGGTTATTCGGCTAGTTTGGATACGGCTACCGTAGACCGGAATAATTTACTGAAATACATCACCCCGACTGATTTGAAGTCGTTTGGCTTGATCCCGGAGATTATCGGTCGTTTACCTATCCTCACGTATCTGAATCCGCTGGATCGTGATACGCTTCGTAACATCTTGACCGAGCCGAAGAACTCCATTATCAAGCAATACGTCAAATTGTTCGAGATGGATGGTATTAAGCTGACGTTCGATGAGAAAGTCTATGAGTTTATCGTGGATAAGGCGCTTGAGTTTAAGCTGGGTGCCCGTGGGTTACGTTCAATCGTAGAAGCCGTGATGATGGACGCTATGTACAGTATGCCATCTCAAAAAGTAAAGGAACTCCATGTAACGTTGGAGTATGCGAAAGAGAAATTTGAAAAATCGGACGTGAACCGTTTACAGGTCGCGTAAACGTAGGCGGTTTACTATAAATAATACGAAGTATGGCAAAGAAGGATCATTTAACAGAAGAGCTAAATCGGCACTTTGGCTTCGGTACCTTTAAGGGGAACCAGAAGGCTATTATTGAGAACGTGCTGGCCGGGAAGGATACTTTTGTATTAATGCCGACGGGGGGAGGTAAATCTCTTTGTTATCAATTACCATCCATACTAATGGAAGGAACCGCGATCGTGATATCTCCGTTGATCGCTTTGATGAAGAATCAGGTGGACGCGATGCGGAATTTCAGTGAGGAAGATGGGGTCGCCCATTTTATCAATTCCTCTTTGAATAAGTCGGCTATCGACCAGGTGAAATCGGATATATTATCAGGACGTACCAAGTTGCTGTATGTAGCACCGGAGTCCTTGACCAAGGAAGAGAACGTGGATTTTCTGCGTCAGGTAAAGATCTCTTTCTATGCGGTGGACGAGGCGCATTGTATCTCGGAATGGGGACATGATTTCCGTCCGGAATATCGAAGAATCCGTCCGATTATCAATGAGATCGGTAAACGTCCGTTAATCGCTCTGACCGCTACCGCTACACCTAAGGTGCAGCACGATATCCAGAAGAATCTGGGTATGATAGACGCTACAGTCTTTAAATCATCCTTCAACCGCTCTAATTTGTATTATGAGGTTCGTCCGAAAGGAACGAATATAGACCGCGAGATCATTAAGTATATTAAAGCCAACGAGGGTAAATCGGGTATCGTATATTGTTTGAGCCGTAAAAAGGTGGAGGAATTTGCCGACATCTTGAAAGCCAACGGGATAAAGGCGTTGCCTTACCATGCGGGAATGGATTCGCAAGTACGTTCCGCCAATCAGGATGCCTTCCTGATGGAACAGGCGGATGTGATCGTGGCTACGATCGCTTTCGGTATGGGTATCGACAAGCCGGATGTCCGTTATGTGATTCATTACGATATCCCGAAGAGCCTAGAAGGTTATTACCAGGAAACCGGTCGTGCCGGTAGGGATGGCGGAGAAGGCCAATGTATCGCTTTCTATGCTTATAAGGACTTGCAAAAATTGGAGAAATTCATGCAAGGAAAGCCCGTGGCCGAACAGGAAATCGGCAAACAGTTGCTTTTAGAGACTGCAGCCTATGCCGAGACTTCCGTCTGCCGGAGAAAAGTGCTATTGCATTATTTCGGTGAGGAATACCTGGAAGATAATTGTGGTAATTGTGATAATTGTTTGAACCCAAAGAAGCAGGTGGAAGCGAAGGAATTGTTAAGTGCGGTACTGGAGGTTATCAGTACGTTGAAAGAAAAGTTTAAGGCAGATTATATCGTAAATATTTTGGTAGGTAACGAAACCTCCGAAATCCAAAATTACAAGCACAATGAATTAGAGGTCTTCGGTTCCGGACAGGACGAGGATGATAAAACTTGGAACGCCGTTATTCGTCAGGCTTTAATCGCTGGCTATTTAGCGAAGGATATTGAGAATTATGGTTTGCTGAAAATCACGGAAAAAGGTAAGGAGTTCATGAAGAAGCCGGTATCGTTCAAGATTACCGAGGACAATGAATTCGAGGAAGAGGAAGAGGAAGTTCCGGTTCGTGGGGGCGCCTCTTGTGCGGTAGACCCGGTTCTTTATTCCATGATGAAGGATTTGCGTAAGAAATTATCCAAGCGGTTGGAAGTTCCGCCTTTCGTGATTTTCCAAGATCCCTCTTTGGAGGCTATGGCTACTACTTATCCGATCACGTTGGACGAGTTGCAGAATATCCCGGGAGTGGGCGCTGGTAAGGCGAAACGTTATGGCAAGGAGTTCATTGAGTTGATCAAGAAACATGTAGAGGAGAACGAGATTGAGCGTCCGGAGGATTTGCGCGTACGTACGGTCGCTAATAAGTCCAAGTTGAAGGTCTCAATCATTCAGCGGATCGACCGTAAGGTGGCGCTGGACGAGATCGCGTTGACTAACGGACTTGAGTTCACCGAGCTTTTGGATGAGATCGAGGCGATCGTATATTCCGGTACACGTATCAATATCGATTATTTCTTGAATGATGTGATGGATGAGGATCATATCGAGGATATTTACGAGTATTTCAAGGATTCGGAGACCGACGGTCTGGAAGACGCCATTGAGGAATTAGGCGGTGACTATACGGAAGAGGAGATTCGCTTGGTCCGTATCAAGTTCTTGTCTGAAATGGCAAACTAATGGGAGGGTGGCCCGGTTCCACTCTAAAGAAAAAACAAATAAAGAAGCTTATTGTTCCTTCCGAAAGAGATTTATTTTTCCTTCGGAAGGAATTTTGTTTTCGTTCGGATGAAAGTTTATTTTCTTCCGAATCGAATTTTTAATTTCTCCCGTATCGATTTATTGCGTGAAAAGTCGTATATTTGCGCGCAATAATTTTTAAAGCATAAGTTCTATGTCATTTATTGCAGACAGGGTAGTTATGGATGGGTTAACGTTTGACGATGTATTGTTAATCCCAGCTTATTCGGAAGTTCTTCCTCGTAATGTCGATCTCACGACAAAGTTTTCACGTAATATCACATTGAATATACCGATGGTGTCGGCCGCTATGGATACGGTTACCGAGGCCAAGTTGGCTATCGCTATCGCCCGTGAGGGAGGTATTGGTGTGATTCATAAAAACATGACGATCGCCGAGCAGGCAAAGCAGGTCCAGACCGTTAAACGTGCGGAGAATGGAATGATCTATGATCCGGTGACTATCACGAAGGGCAAGCGTGTGGCGGATGCCTTGGCAATGATGGCTGAATATAAGATTGGCGGTATTCCCGTGGTGGATGAAGGCGGGTATTTGGTAGGTATCGTGACAAACCGTGACTTGCGTTTCGAGAAGGACATGAACCGTTCTATCGACGAGGTGATGACGAAAGAGAATTTGGTCGTAACCGGACAATCTACGGATATGGAGGCCGCCGCTCAGATCCTTCAGGAACATAAGATCGAGAAGTTACCGGTGGTCGATAGCCATAATAAGTTGATCGGCTTGATTACCTATAAAGATATAACGAAAGCGAAAGATAAACCGAAGGCTTGCAAGGATTCGAAAGGTCGTTTGCGTGTAGCTGCCGGTGTAGGCGTTACGTTCAATACCTTCGAGCGTGTAGCCGCTTTGGTGGATGCCGGGGTGGATGCTTTGGTGATCGACACGGCACATGGTCACTCAAAAGGTGTGGTGGATGTCTTGAAACAGATTAAGGCGCAATATCCGCATATTGATTGTGTGGTCGGTAATATCGCTACGGGCGAGGCTGCTAAATATTTAGTGGAAGCCGGGGCGGACGCCGTGAAGGTAGGTATCGGTCCGGGTTCGATTTGTACAACTCGTGTGATCGCTGGTGTGGGTGTTCCCCAGTTGTCGGCTATTTACGATGTGGCGAAGGCGTTGGAAGGAACTGGTGTGCCTTTGATCGCCGACGGTGGCTTGCGTTACTCCGGTGATATCGTGAAGGCGATCGCCGCTGGTGGATCTTCCGTGATGATGGGATCTCTGTTGGCGGGTGTAGAGGAGTCGCCGGGCGATACGATTATCTTCAATGGCCGAAAGTTTAAGTCTTACCGTGGAATGGGGTCGTTGGAAGCTATGCAAAAGGGGTCCAAGGATCGGTATTTCCAAGATGTGGAGGACGACGTGAAGAAGCTGGTTCCGGAGGGAATCGCTGCCCGTGTTCCGTTTAAGGGTTCTTTGTATGAGGTCATTTACCAAATGGTAGGTGGTTTACGTGCGGGAATGGGTTATTGCGGGGCTCATAATATCGAGGAGTTGCATAAAGCTCGTTTTACTCGAATCACCAACGCAGGTGTGCAAGAGAGCCATCCGCATGACGTAGCGATCACGCAAGAGGCTCCGAATTATAGCCGCGGTGAATAGTAATACAAGTTTTACGTTTTATAAAAAACACTAATTTAATGGGATAGCATACTTTTCTTGTCGGCTCTCCGTTAGATTAGTGTTATTTTTGTAATGTATATTCGTGCTATGGTAAAAGAATTTTTGATGAAAAAGTTACTTATTTCATTAGGGGTATTCGCTTGTGTGACAGTTAACGCTCAAACCGCATCCGATTCGGTCGTTATGACGGTCGCTGGAAAACAAGTGCCTTTATCTGAATTTATTTTTATCGCGGAGAAGAATGGAGAGGTGGATTTATCGAATACAAAGTCCGTCAAAAACTATGTCGAGCTATTTAAAAATTTTAAGCTAAAAGTAGCGGAGGCGGAATCTTTAGGGATCGACCAGACATCCTCATTCAAAAGTGAGCTGGATGGATACCGGGCTCAGTTGATCGATAGCTATATGTCGGATAAGGAGGGTGAGAAAGCGGCTGCCCGTGCGGTATATGACCGTGGGGATCACTCGGTAGAGTTGACCCACATCTTATTCCGTTTGCCGGAGAAGACGGTCTCCAAAGATACGGTAGCTGTATATCAAGAAGCCATGCGAGTATACGAACGTCTCCAGAAAGGAGAGGATATGGAAACAGTCGGAAAAGCTTTGGCCGAGAAGGATAAGGAGCATGTCGCTTGCGAATATGTACGTTGCTTGCTCCCGATGCAATCCCTAAAAGTGTTTGAGGATGCCGCCTATTCCTTGCCGATTGGCGTGGTGTCTGAACCGGTTCGCACGAAATTAGGATTTCATTTGATAAAAGTCCATAGTCGTAAACCCAATCCGGGGCGGATACATGTCGCTCATATCTTGATCGCCTTCCCGAAAGATTCCGCTATTCAGGACTCATCGGCTTTTCTGGCAAAAGCGCAAGCTATCTATAAGCAAGTACAAGAGGGAGCTGATTTTGGCGAGTTAGCGAAAGAATATTCTGGGGATGCTGCTTCCGCTAAGAAAGAGGGAGTATTACCTTGGTTTGGGGTAGGCGAGATGGTCCAGCCTTTTGAGCAAGCCGCTTTTGCGTTGAGCAAGCCGGGTGATTTATCCGAGGTGGTGGAAACTCGTTTTGGTTACCATATCATTAAGTTGATCGATAAGAAGGGACGCCCTTCGTTTGAGGAAGAGGAAAAAGCTTTGTCGAGACGTATGGGGCAGGGTGAACGTAACTTCGAGTTATATAAAGCTTTCGACGATCGTATGAAAAAAGAATACGGATACGTTTTCTATCCGGAAGCCTATGCGGAGCTGCAAGCGTTATGTAATGATTGTTTCCCCACGGACGAGGCGTTTTATGAGAAAGCGAAGGATATGAACAAGACGCTTATGCAATTGGATGGAAAGGATTTCCCGCAAGCGGAGTTCGCTTATTATATCCAACGTTGTCCGTTCTCGACAAAAACGTATGCGGGTGATTTTATGCAAGAGATCTATGATTTGTTTATCCGCGATATCGTAACGACCGCCGAGCGTAAGAATCTGGAGACAAAACATCCGGAGATCCCTCATTTGATGCAGGAGTACCGGGATGGGATTCTGTTGTTTGAGGTCAGCAACCGGGAGATCTGGAGCAAACCCTCCGCCCAGCAGAAGGTGTTGGAAGCGAAGTGGATTGCGGATTTGAATAAAAAATATCCGGTGACTGTCAACTGGAAATTATTGAAGAAACTAAAGAAATAAAATAAAGATAGATATGAGGATAGTCTTCATGTTCCTAACGTTCGTTGTGTTGTTGGGTGCCTGTAAAGGTTCTCAGCCAGCTGATACTACGGATGTCTTGGTTAGCGTGAAAGGACGTACCCTAAATCGTTCGGAGGTGAATAAGCTAATACCCCGGGGGATTTCCTCCGCAGATAGTCTGTTGCTGGCCGAGGGCTTTACCAAGAAATGGGTAAAGGATGTATTGGTGTACGATGTGGCTTTGCGTAACTTAGGGGATGAGAAAGAGGAGGTCGATAAATTGGTAGAGGAGTACAGGCGTTCCTTGGTTCGTTACCGTTATCAGGAACGATTGGTGGAGGAGAAGCTGAAAACTGATATCCGGGAAAGTGATAAATTAAACTATTACGAGGAAAACCAGAAAAAGTTTATCTTGGATAAAGGCTTGATCAAGGGATTATTCTTGAAAATCCCGGTTGATGCCCCGGGACTTACCGACGTCAAAAAGTGGTACAAATCCACAGATGTGGCCTCTTTAGAAAAAATTGAGAAGTATAGTGTGCAAAATGCCACGATTTATGAGTACTTTTACGACAAATGGGTTGATTTCGATGAGGTAATGGATAATATACCGATCCATGTGTCGAATCCGAATGCGTTTCTGAAGGCGAATAAGTATGTTGAGGTGGCGGATAGCAGTTATTGTTATCTGTTGAATATCAAGGAATATTTACCTTTCGGCAGTGTGGAGCCATATGATTATGCCAGTTCGCACGTCACGGAAATGCTGGTCAACCAACGAAAAGTTGAATTCTTGAAAAAATTTGAAGACGAGTTATATAACGATGCGATCCGGAGCGGTGACGTGGAATTCCATTCCGAGCCGTGATCTCTAATTTTATAAATGGGTAGACATGATGAAAAAGATTTTAAGTGTATTCTTTCTTGCCTGTTGTTCTTGCATTGTAATGGCGCAAGACAATGTGATCGATGAAATTGTGTGGGTGGTAGGAGATGACGCTATTTTACGTTCGGATATTGAGACGCAGCGTTTGTATAATCAAAACGAGGGGGTCCGTTTGGATGGCGACCCGTATTGCGTGATCCCGGAGCAGATGGCGATACAGAAACTATATCTGAATCAAGCTAAGATCGATAGTATTACCGTGAACGAGAACCAAGTGATCCAGAGCGTGGATCAATGGATGAACATGGCTGTGAACCAAATTGGGTCTCGCGAGAAATTGGAGGAATATTTCGGTAAGAAATTTTCCCAGATCAAGGATGAGCGTAAGGAGATGGTGCGGGAGCAGCAGGTAGTGCAACAGATGCAGCATCAATTGATCGGCGAGATCAAGCTGACACCTTCCGAGGTGCGTAAATATTTCAGCCAGTTGTCTCAGGATAGCCTGCCGAACATCCCTACGACTGTAGAGGTGCAAATCGTTACCTTGGAACCGAAGATTCCGTTTGAGGAAACAGACGCCATCAAGGCCCGCTTACGTGATTTCACGGAGCAAGTTAATTCCGGTAAGATGGAATTCTCTACGTTGGCTCGTTTGTACTCGGAAGATCCGGGTTCGGCGTCTCGAGGAGGGGAGTTAGGTTTCATGAGCAAGACACAGCTGTTGCCGGAGTTCGCGAACGTTGCGTTCAACTTGAAAGACCCGAAACGTGTCTCCCAGATCGTACAGACGGAGTATGGTTACCATATCATCCAATTGATCGAGAAGCGTGGAGACCGTATCAACTGCCGCCATATCTTATTGAAACCGAAGGTTTCCGATAAGGAGTTGGCGGATGCTACCACTCGTCTGGATTCATTGTACAATGATTTGCAGGCGAATAAGTTCACGTTTGAGGAAGCCGCTACATTCGTCTCTTATGACAAGGATACACGTAATAATAAGGGTTTGATGGTAAACCAAGATTACGAGAGCAGCAATATGGGAACCCCTAAGTTCGAGATGCAAGAACTTCCGCAGGAAATCGGTAAGGTGGTATATGGCATGAAAGTCGGAGAGATCTCCAAGCCTTTTACCATGTTGACGAACAAGCAGAAAGAGGTAGTAGCTATTGTTAAGCTGAAAGCTCGGACGGAAGGACATAAGGCGAATTTGGCCGATGACTTCCAAGCTTTGAAAGCGATCGTAGAGGCTAAGAAACGTGAGGAATTATTGAACGACTGGATCACGAAGAAACAAAAATCAACCTACGTGCGTATTAGTGACGGTTGGAGGAATTGTGATTTCAAATATCCGGGTTGGATTAAGGAATGAGACTAATTAACAGGTTATTTCTAGTGCTCTTATCGTGTGCTTTATCGGTTGGCGTATTTGCGCAAACGCAAGATAGCACGGTGGTAGCCGCCAAAGATAGTGTCGCTCCCAAGAAGACGAAGGTCTTTTTGGAGCATGCGAATACGCTTTCGTTCGATAAGGAGAGGAACGCCGAGGCTCAAGTACTGAATGGTGATGTTTGTTTTCGCCATGATAGTTCGTATATGTATTGCGATAGCGCATATTTCTTTGAGCAGACCAATTCCTTGGAAGCGTTTAGTAATGTCCGGATGGAACAAGGGGATACCTTGTTCGTGTATGGAAATTACCTGTTTTACGATGGAAATACCCAGATCGCTTATTTGCGGGAGAATGTCCGCATGGAGAATGGGCAGGTTACCCTGTTTACGGATAGCTTGAACTATGAGCGAATCCCGGATATCGGATATTATTTCGACGGAGGTCTGATTGTCGATTCCTTGAATCAGCTCTCTTCTTTTTATGGGCAATATTCGCCTAGTACGAAATTGGCTATCTTCAATGATAGCGTCCGTCTGGAGAATGAGCAATTCACGTTGTATTCCGATACCTTGCATTATAATACGGACTCGAAGATCGCCACGATCCTCGGACCATCCATAATCGTCTCGGATAGCGGCACGATCTATTCTTCCAGAGGTTGGTACGATACCGTGAATAATACCTCTTTGCTATTGGATCGTTCTCAGGTGGTTTCCGGCGACCGTATCTTGACGGGCGACTCTATCGCCTACAACCGGGAACTGGGTTTTGGGGAAGCGTTCGGTAATATGAGTCTGCAAGACACGGCGCAGCATGTCATGCTGGAAGGCCAATATGGCTTTTACAATGAGAAGAGCGAGTATGCTTTCGCTACGGATAGCGCCCGTTTCTTGGAATTCAGCCAAGGGGATACATTGTTTCTGCATGGTGATACCTTGAAGATGACTACGGTGGACTCCCTTTACCGGGAAGTAAAAGCTTATTACGGCGTCCGTTTCTATCGGACGGATATGCAAGGTGTTTGCGATTCGATGCAGTTTAATACAAGAGACTCTATATTATATATGTATACGGACCCTATCGTTTGGAATGAACAGTATCAGATCTATGGGGATACGATCTTGATATTTATGAATGATAGCTCGATCGATTTCGCTCACGTGAAGCAATTCGCTTTCGCGATACAGCAAATCGATTCTACCGCATTCAATCAATTAAAGGGAAATGACTTGAAGGCTTATTTCGAGGGACAGGTCGTGAATCAGATCGATGTGTCGGGCAACGCCGAATCTATATTTTTCCCCTTGGAGAAGGACGGTTCGATGGTCGGCATGAACGAGACCAAAAGCGGTTTCCTTACGATCTGGCTAAAAGACAATAAGTTGGATAAACTGAAAATCTGGCCGACTCCAACAGGTACGATGACCCCTATTCCTGATTTGAAGCCCGACCAGAAATACTTGAAAGACTTTTATTGGTTTGATTATATCCGTCCTAAAGACAAGGATGATATTTATCAGGTCGTGAAAAGAAAAGCTCAAGATGCTCCGAAAAGAAGCAATAAATTCGTACATTAGCGTCGTATTCATAATTAATAGGTAAAGCTATGGCACTTTTCTCGTTTTATAACATGCGCAAGCCGCGTCAATTTGATCATAAGCCTATTTATTGGGACCCCCATAAGGAAGCCTTGGAGGAACGTATAAGCAAGGTCAAACGTGAAATGGGTGTAGAGGAGCCGTTGGAGGAATATAAGCCGCATATCAAGGGAACTTTCATTGAAGGTACCTCGCATCTGAAGAAAAGCGTGGGGCGAGGCGAGGATTCCCGGGCTCGTAGGTATAAGAATGTGAAACTGGCGGTGGCCTTGGCGGTCTTGGCTGCTTTCTTTTGGTATTTGTTCTGGTAATGAGCGATATCATTCATTTACTTCCGGACCATATCGCCAATCAAATCGCGGCGGGAGAGGTGATTCAACGTCCGGCCTCTGTCGTTAAAGAGTTGGTCGAGAATGCGGTGGACGCTGGCGCTTCCAATATCCAAGTGAACATTAAGGATGCGGGTAAGACATTGATACAGGTGATCGATGACGGGAAAGGTATGTCCGAGACGGATGCTCGCATGGCTTTTGAGCGGCACGCTACTTCTAAGATTTCTACGGCCGAGGATTTATTCTCTTTGCATACGATGGGTTTCCGGGGTGAGGCATTGGCCTCTATCGCCGCTGTCGCCCATATAGAGTTGCGTACCCGGGCTAGAGGGACCGAGCTTGGCACTTGCCTATCCATTGCGGGTTCCAATTTGGAGAGTATCGAGCCGGAGGTTTGTAACGAGGGAAGTATCTTCTCGGTAAAGAATCTTTTCTTTAATGTTCCCGCCCGCCGGAAATTCTTGAAATCGAATGAGACGGAATTCCGGAATATCATCAATGAGTTCGAGCGAATCGCCTTGGTGAATCCGCAGGTGGGTATGTCTCTTTATCATAATGACGCGGAGATATTCAATCTGCCCGAGTCGGGGTTACGTCAGCGCATCATTAATATATATGGTAAGAGTTTAAACCAGAAGTTGCTCTCTCTGGATGCCCAAAGTTCCATGGTGACTATTTCCGGTTTCGTGGGGCGTCCGGACTCGGCGAAGAAGCGAGGGGCATTGCAGTTCTTTTTTGTGAATGGTCGTTATATGAAGCATCCTTATTTCCATAAGGCGATCATGCAGGCCTATGAGCAATTGATTCCTGCCGGGGATATGCCGAATTATTTTGTTTATTTCACGTTGGATCCCTCCTCGATCGATGTCAATATCCATCCGACAAAGACGGAGATTAAGTTTGAGAACGAGCAACCGATCTGGCAGATCTTGATGGCCGCTACCCGGGAGGCGTTGGCTAAATCGAGCGCTATCCCTACGATTGATTTCGACGTGGAGGATGCGATCGATATTCCTGTTTACAACCCGGTCAAGAAAAGTGAGCCTAGTACTTATAAGGCCCCGAAAGTGCAAGTGGATTCCAGTTATAATCCGTTTGACACTACTTCCTATAAAAAACCGGAATTCGATTGGTCTAAATTATATCAAGGGTTTGAGAACGATCGAGTGGCTGCCCAACTGGAGTCCGAGAGTTTCGAGGATGCCCCGATCGAGGAATTGCCAGCCGAGGCTTCGAACCCGGAAAACCTGTTTGCGGAGGTAAGCAATCCTTGCTATCAATATAAAGGGCGATATATCGTGACATCCTTGAAATCGGGTCTGGCGATTATTGACCAGCATCGTGCGCATGTGCGTATCTTGTTTGACCAATACCTGTCGAATATCCGTCAGCAACAAGGTGTATCCCAACAAGTCTTATTCCCGGAGATCGTAGAGTTTACCGCTGCCGAGGCGGCTGTACTACCTTCCTTATTGGAGGATTTGTGCTTCGTCGGCTTTGATCTGAGCAATCTGGGAAATGACAATTACGCGATCAATGGCCTGCCCGCCGGTATAGAGAACCTTGATCCGGTAAATTTGGTAAAGGATATCGTGGACCGGGCGATCGAGACCGGATGCGCAGTGCATGAGAAGATCTGCGAGGCCATCGCCTTGTCTTTAGCCAAAGCCGCCGCTATCCGTCCCGGCAA
>ENA-OOWH01000523-OOWH01000523.1-human-gut-metagenome-genome-assembly--contig:-NODE-523-length-30536-cov-7.248548_pt1 | contig 30536 bp, 26 predicted proteins | sample MGYA00241576_ERZ501321 | MGnify/ENA primary metagenome ERZ501321 (study PRJEB25962, sample SAMEA2042733) | human gut metagenome | biome: human gut; feature: human-associated habitat; material: faeces... | reverse complement strand
CTCTTCTTTTTGCCTCATCGTCACCAAGTGTTACTGACTGTATTCCCCCTACTAAATCTGAAAGCGTCGGGTTTTTAATTAAACTTTCGAGACAATTACCATGAGCGGTTGCAATAAGCATAACCCCGCGTTCTGCAATAGTTCTTGCAGCCTGAGCCTCCGGCTCGGTTCCGATTTCATCTACTACAATAACTTCTGGTGTATGGTTTTCTACAGCCTCTATCATTATATCTTTTTGTAATTCCGGCTGAGCAACCTGCATACGTCTTGCTGACCCGACTGCCGGATGAGGAACATCTCCGTCGCCGGCGATTTCATTAGAAGTATCAACAATAACTACACGCTTACCCAGCTCATCTGCTACAAGCCTGGAAATTTCTCTAAGCTTAGTTGTCTTACCAACACCCGGAGGCCCTAGAAATAATATACTTTTTCCCTGAGTACAAATATCTTTGATACAAGCAATTGTACCAGTTACTACACGGCCGATACGACAGGTAAGGCCTACAACTTTTCCCTGCCTGTTTCTAATCGCACTTATTCTATGAAGGGTGCCAGGGATACCGGAACGGTTATCGTGTGTAAATTCCTGCAGATGGGAAGTTACAAAAGAAATATCTTCATCGTTTACAAAATCGCAATTTAATTTTTCAATCTTTCCGCCGGCATGTCTTACCTCCGGTACTCTGCCTATATCAAGTACAATTTCTATAACATCATCCAACCTGTCAGACGACAAATTTTCAACAACTTTTCGGGGCATAACTGCTAAGAGTCGTTCGAGGTCATTTTGAAATTGTAAATTGCTCATCATTCTTATATGAAATGCCTTTCTGCTTCCGCATTTGGCTGATAACTATTCAACTTTGATCTCCTATTTATATTATACCATATTTTTTTGAGTTTGCTATATTTTTATGAATAAAAAAGCGGGACTTGAAAGTTCCGCTTAAATACCTTATTCTTTATTTCTCAAATCTCTCTCTCGTTATGCTTTGCTTTCGCCTTTATCTTGGACTTTTGCAGCCTCTTCTTTCTCTTTTTCTTTATCCGCAGCCGCTTTATCTTTATCTTGTTCCTCAACATACATTGTTGCGAACTGTTCATACAAATCTGAATCTTGTAATATTTCATCTAACTCAAGATAAGCATTTTCATCTTTGTTAGCTTCAACATATTTATTGCCGTCAATATCATATTTCTGTGCCTGATTTTGAGTTAATTTATCAGCACCAATTGTTTTTACTATAAAATTCTTTAAAACATTTGCATTAATATTAGTTGACATCTTTTTGTCTCCTTATGTTTATTCATCTTACATATATTAAAAGTATATAAAAAATATCGAATTTCACAAAGACAAAAAATCTTTACAAATCTTTACAGAAGTATGAATTACAGAGCTTCCAATGCAGCTATTTTCATAAGTTTAGTATCAGGAGATTTTCCTGTCCAGATTTCAATGGCCCTCTCTGCTTGATAGATAAGCATATCTAAACCACCGACTGTCTGGAGTCCTCTTTTTTGAGCTTCTTGAATAAGAACTGTTTTAACAGGATTGTACACAATGTCATAAATAAGAGTTTCAGGATTTAATTTATCCAAATCAGTTTTTTCCAAAGGCATTTGGTCCGCCATAAAACCCTTCATTCCAATAGGCGTTGCATTTACAACTATTGAAGTTCCTTCTAGAGAACGGATATTTTGTATCTGGTATACATTGAAATTGATTTCAGGAAACTTCGCCCTGACATATTCAAGAGTTTGTCTTGAATTAATTATATTTCTGGTATAAAAATCAATTTCTTTTACCCCTTTTTCTGCAAGCCCCACTACTGCTGCTCTGGAAGCTCCGCCAGTTCCTAAAATGCTTGCATTTTTTCCTGCTAAATTAATTGTTTCGGGAATAGCTTTTTTAAACCCATAAATATCAGTATTATACCCGAAGAAAGACTTATCATCACCAACTTTTACTGTATTAACACATCCTGCAATATTTGCATAATCATCAATATCATCAAGAAATAGCGACATTGGAACTTTTAACGGAATTGTAACATTAAACCCGTTATATCCATTAGTTTTTATGAATTTAATTCTATTAATCAAATCCTCCGGAGGGGTTTCCATAACATCATATGAACCCTCAAGTCCGATGCTTTTAAGTCCGGCTTTTTGAATAACAGCCGAGATAGAGTGACCTAAAGGATAGCCTATAATTCCAAGTTTAAACATACTCTCTACCTCCAGTAGAAGTAATTATAACATAAAGTATCCTCTACGCCAAGTAGACTATAACAATTGCAGTGCTATAGATGGCGATTGGTTTGCAGCAGCAAGAAGTGTTGCAGAAGCCTGTTGTAATATCTGACTGCGAATGTAAGCACTTGACTCTTCTGCTATATCTGCATCACGTATTGTTGATTGAGTTGAAACGAGATTATCATAAGATACTTTGATTTGTTCCAGTGCACTCATTAGACGGTTTTCTAGTGCTCCTAGTTCTGTTTGCTTTAATGCAATCTTTTTTAGATAATAATCAATACTTTCAACTCCTATTTGTTTTTCACCCAAAAAGCTGAATAACTCTATACCATCCAATGATAAATCCATAGAATAGCCTATTTTACCTGCTTCATTTCCATTAATACCAACTTGAAAAAATGGTGATTTAAACGATTGACCTTCAAATGTTGTAATATTATTCAACACAACTGCACCATACAATTCTCCACCGACAGCACTTCCTTTGTAACGAGAATCATAAGAACAATTGGTTATAGTTAATGGCAAGATACCAACACCTTCTTTGTGTGAAAGTGCACCTACAATCACTCCAGCCAATTCTTCAGTAACATTAAATACTTGACAATTTTCTATTTGTACATTTCTACCATGAGGAACATCATTAATATAACAACCTCCTGTTATTCCACCAGCGCCCCATTCTTTTGTTAAAGATTTTATAGAACTGTAAGAGCTGCAATTCCTCATGATAGTATTCCCCATGAGTCCAGAAATTCCTCCAGCCCTTCTTGTAGAGGTTACACTAACATCGGAATAACAATCCGTAATCAATGTAGTATTATTATACCCTGCTAAAGCTCCAACGATGCCGCCGGCATCTCCACCAGCACTTATCTTTCCGCCTTTTACATAACAATTGCTAATTGTAGCACCTTCAACATATCCAGCTAATGCTCCGCATCCCGAGTTCAATGTTATATCGACATCTTCTATTCCTAAATTTTTTATTTCACATCCACCTCCACAAAACCCAAATAACCCGAGAGCCTCTCTCCCACTAGTACTATTCATGTACAGATTTGAAACAACATAACCATTACCATCAAATTTTGTAGGGAAACGACCACCGTTGCCAAGATTAGTACCAATACTTACCCAGCCTTCACCTTCTGAGTATTCGCTCAAATCAATATCTGCGCCCAGAACAAATTCAGCTCCCCCTCTTTCTATCAAACCATTATTTGTCATTGTTGCAAGTTTTGCTAATTCTTTTGCAGAAGATATTGAATAAGTACCGCTTGTAAGTTTTACGGTTTCATCTACTGACTCAAGAGTTGTCATAGCACTGGTATCACGGTGTACAACCTCATTCACAAATCCAGACCGGGTTTCTCTTGACGGAGTTGTAAACAACTTATCACCGTATTCTGTATTATTCAAAATTCTTGATATTTCTGCTGTAAGTGCCCTAGCTTCCTTATTAACAGCACTCAAAGAATCCTTTCCGTAAGTACCATTTTGAACAGACATTTCCAAACTTCTCAATCTGGCAAGTATATCAGAAACCTGCGATAAACCTGAGTTTGCACTCTGAACCATATCCAAACCCATCATTGCATTATCTTCTGCTACTTGATAGGCTCTTATTTTTGTTGATAAGTTTGTATTTATTGAATAATTAGCAGCATTATCTTTCGCGTGGTTTATCTTAAAGCCGCTTGTCATCCGCTCGATGGCAGTATTTAATCCATTGGTCGATAATTTTAAATTAGATTGTACAATCAAGCTCGATAGGTTAGTATTTATATTAAGCATACTAACCTCCTAAACGCTAGATTTCTAGGATGTTTTGCCCCCCCCCCCCCAGCCGTAAGGGTTACAGGGTGATTGACCTGAACTATTTTCAAATTAATTATCATTGATAAGCACATATCCTTATATAACTATTATATATCAGATAAATATAATTGTCAAGTTATAGTTATTTTATATCAATAACACTTACCCCGTCGCCGCCTTCTGCATCCTCACCGACTCTGAACTTTGCGACATACGGAGATGTTGAGATAAAATCTCTAATTGCAGATTTTAATGCACCAGTACCGTGTCCGTGTATTATGTAAACAGGAGAAAGGTTAGCAAGGCTCGCCTTATCAAGATATGCTTCCAAATCATCAAGTGCCTCTTCGACTCTTTCGCCTCTTAAATCTAAAGTATTTGAAATATCAAGCCTTCTTACTGCAAAGGAGGTATCTTTTTTCATTGCCCCGAGAGGAAGATTAACTTTTTTGGCTAATTGAGGGTTATAAACAGCCAGCTTTTCTTTTTTAACCTTTGTTTTTATCATCCCCATCTGAATATAAAGAGCATTGTTTTTATCCGGCAGAGAAAGTATTGTTACCTGCTGGTTCAAATCCTTAATCATGACCTTATCATTAACCTGAACCTTATCCCAATCAAGCTCAGTATACTGCTCTTTTTCTTCCAGAGCGTGTAAATCTGAACGAAAATTTTGCTCCAGCTGTGCTAAACGTGCGTAAGATCTTCTGGCAATCTTTTCAGATTTTTCACGTCTTAGTTCGGTAAGAATGTCCTTTATCTCTCTTTTTGCCTGCTCTAACTGACCCTCAAATCTGTCTTTTATTATCTTTAAAGATTTTTTCTTTTCTTTTTTATGCTCATTCAGTTCTTTCTCATAATGTTTTTTGAGTTCATCAGCCTCTGCATTGCGGGTTTCAGCTTCTTTTAAATTTGTATCAAGTCTTTGCTGTGTATCTTGAAGTCTTTCTACTACAATACTTGAAGTATCTCGCTGGGTAATCAGCAGTTCTTTTGCTTTCCAGACCATATCATCACTCATACCCAGATTTGAAGCAATTGAAATTGCGTTACTTAAACCAGGTATACCAATTATAAGCTTATAAGTAGGAGATAAAGACTCAACATCAAATTCCACACTTGCGTTTTTAAAATAAGGATCAGTGTACTCAAGAGTCTTTAATTCACCGTAATGAGTTGTAATAATTGATTGAGCCTGTTTTTTTACAAGCTCTTTTAATATAACTTCCGCAAGAACAGCTCCTTCTTGCGGGTCAGTACCAGCACATAATTCATCAATAAGCACAAAAGTTTCACTGTCTGCTATCTCTAAAATATCAATAACATTTGTCATATGAGATGAGAAAGTTGAAAGATTTTGCAGGATGCTCTGTTCATCACCAATATCGGCAAGAATTTTTTCAAAGGGATATATATGCGCTTCAGCACAGGGTAAAAACATTCCTGACTTCATCATCAAAATAAACAATCCTACAGTTTTTAGAGCAACCGTTTTTCCGCCGGTATTAGAACCGGTAATTATTATTGATTTATAATCTTTACCTATCTCAAAATCATTTTCTACGATTTTCTCAACCCTGCCGATTAATAAAGGGTGACGCATCAAATCTATTTTAATGCTTTTATCTCTATTAACACCTGGTTCCACACCCTGAATTTTGACAGCATATCTTGCTTTTGCAAAATGAAAATCAATTTGAGCAAGCAGGTGTTCCGTTTTTATTAAATCATCCATAAACAAACGGACTTCGTTGCTTAAGGCTGTTAAAATTCTTATAATTTCTGCATAAATCTTTGATTTCAGTTCTCTTATTTTGTTGTTTACAGGAACAATTTGTGCCGGCTCTATATAAAAAGTTTTATTTGTTGCAGATACATCATGTACAATACCGCCTACTTTACTTTTAGAAGAAGCTTTGACCTGAAAAACGATTCTATCATCTCTTAATGTATAAATATTTTCCTGCAAATGTTTTTGAAACTCAGGAGAATTCATAAGCTCCTGAACTTTCTGTTTCAAATTAGATTCCGTATCGCGTAAAGATGCATAAAGCCCTTTTAACTCAGGATTAGCATTTTGCTTTACGGTAAAATTATCATCAAATGTATTGAGGATTTTCTCTTCAAATTCTTTATTAGAAAATAAATCATCTGCAAGCTTTTGCATTGAAGCATCAAAAGGTAAGTTTTCTTTTAAGAAATTTCTTACAATTCTTGATGTTCTCATTGATTTTGCAATATCAACAAGTTCTTCCTCAACAAAGTATTCATTTCTCTCTCGAAGCTTTGCAAAATCCGGTATTTTTTCTATCGGAATATCACGTGCTAAATCCAATACATCCTTTGCCTCACGTGTTAATATAATTTGAGCCTGGATGTCTTCAGGTTTTACAAAGGGCGTAAGGTCAAGACAAAGTTTTCTTGACTGCTCGGTCTTTGCAAACTTTGCTAATTCGGCTAATATCTTATCATATTCTAGTGCTTTTTGTGATTTTTGGACAATACTCATTATAAACTGATTATATGTAATAAAAATTTTTGTGCAATAAGAAAGACGCCGGCTTTTTTAAAGCCGGCGTCTTTTGTTTCTAAAAAATTATAATTTAGAAGCAACCATTTTAGTAGTTTCAGCCAATCTTGTAGAATAACCCATTTCGTTATCATACCAAGAAATAATCTTAACCTGATTGCCGCCCATTACACGAGTTAATAAAGCGTCAACAGTTGAAGACTGAGAAGTACCGATGTAGTCAGATGAAACTAATGGTTCTTCTGTATAGCAAAGAACGTGTCCATCAGCACCTTCTTTTAATGCTGCATTAACTTCTTCAACAGTTACATCTTTAGAAAGTTCGAATACAACGTCTACTAATGAAACGTCTGGAGTAGGAACTCTCATAGCGAAACCATCCAATTTACCTTTAAGTTGAGGTAATACAAGAGCAACAGCCTTAGCAGCACCTGTCTTAGTAGGAACGATGTTTAAAGCACCAGCTCTAGCTCTGCGAGGATCTTTGTGACCTGCGTCTAAGATTCTCTGGTCACCTGTGTATGAGTGAACAGTTGTCATCAAACCTTTAACAATACCGAATTTTTCATCGATAACTTTAGCTACAGGAGCTAAGCAGTTTGTTGTACAAGAAGCCATAGAAATTACATTGTGTTTTGCAGGATCATATTCTTTTTCGTTTACGCCTAAAACAATTGTAATATCTTCGTTTGTAGCAGGAGCAGAAATGATAACTTTCTTAGCACCAGCTGCAATGTGAGCTTTTGCTTTTTCTGCATCTGTAAAGAAGCCAGTTGATTCAACAACAACTTCTACGCCCATATCTTTCCAAGGTAATTGTGCAGGATCTTTTTCTGCGAAGAATTTAATCTTCTTACCATTTACAATAATACCTTCGTCATAAGCTTCAACAGTTCCATCAAACTTACCCATTACAGAGTCATGTTTGAAAAGAAGAGCTGCTTCTGCCGGTTTTAGACCAGGATCGTTGATTGCAACATATTCAATTTCATTGAAGATACCTTCTCTGATAGCTGCTCTTAAAGTGTTTCTACCGATTCTTCCGAATCCGTTAATTGCTACTTTTACCATAAGTTTAACTCCTTCTTATCTTGTAGTAACTTTCTCTTAACATTTTAATGTTAATTCAAACACAAATCTTAAGCAACATTTGAATTATTAATTTTTCATTAATTTTCTATGTAACGTTTTGTAACAATAATCTCCTAAACGCTAAACTTTCGTACAATACTTGCCGATATGTATAACATAACATTTTATGTAAAATGTTATGCCCAAATTGAAAAAGGAGTATGAATGCTTAACAGGTTAGAAATTTCAAAAAAGGTAGAAGAATACAGGGAAACGCATAAAGAATCAGAAAAGCTTTCTGATACACAGATAATATCGATTTTATCTGAACAAGGTGTAATAAAATTAACAAAAGAACAGGAATTATCATTATTCAATCTGGAATTTTCATATAAACCTTATTTTTCAATTGATGAAGTAGAGTTAACAGAAAAACATCTCAAGCGGGATGAAGTTAAAATTAAATTATCAGACGGAAAAACATATAATTTAAATAAAACTATTGAAAACAGGTTAAATCTTATATCTCAAAACCTTAAAAAGGCAGAAGAAGCAAACGGATTTTTAGGTGCAGCCTGGAGTGGTTTTAAGAACTTAACAGGAATTGGTGACAGTTCAGACAAAGTTAGAGAGCAGTTGGATAGGGAAAAGAAGCTTTTACAGAGATTTAATTCCCAGCCTGATAACAGGGCTAAAATTTTTCAAGAACTTACCGGAGTTGAGTATAGCAAGGAAAATCTTGAAAAATTTATAAAAACAGAAATAAAGCTCAAATCAGAACAAGCTTTGAACGGTTATAAAGAAGGTCAGGATATGGCTGTTGACATTGGAGCCGATATTGTTTCAGGCATAGCTGCTGTTGGAATTTATACTGCTTCTGTAGCTGCAGCCCCATTTTCAGGGGGTGCTTCAATAGCAGTCGGGGTTGCAGCAGCAGGAACAAGTGCCGCTGCAATAAAAACAGGATTAAAAGCCACAGATGCTACAACAGGTGGAAGAGAATACACTCTTAAAGATGCCGGACATGATGCCGCAACCGGAGCTTTTTCCGGAGTATTAGCACCTGTGACTGGAGGTTTAGGCGGTGCTGTTGGTAAAACAGTTGCGACCAAGCTGGGTGTTCAGGCTGTAAAACAAATTGGCAAGGAAGTTGCAGAGGAAACTGCTAAAGGCACAGTTAAGCAGGCAGTAAAAACAGCCTTAATCAATCCGAGCGGTTATGAATATGTTGGTGGAAATGCTGTAAAACGAGCATTAGCATCCGGCGCAGAAATGGCTGCTGACGGTGCAGTTGGCGGTGCTGTTGATAATGCATTCAGAACAGCTTATGACGGCGGAAGTGCTGAAGAAGTTCTTAATTCGGCGGTTGAAGGCTTTGTCGGCGGTGCAATTATGTCACCTCTAATTGGAGGCGGAATAAAAACTGTTGGTAAAGCTGGACATAAATTAGGCAGCGGAAGCAGATATATTGACAATTTTGCAATAAAAAAAGTTATTGAAAATTCCCCTGGATATAAAAACAGCGATTGGGTAAGAACTAACATTGATAAATTCATTGAAGATTGTCAGAAACCTTACTATGCTCTTGGTTCTCCAGTTGATAAAATAAGCGACATAGTAAAACACCCTGACCTACCGACTCATAAAATGAATGTACTTACAACATTTTTAAGCGATCCAAAACTGTATGATAATCCAAAAGTTCAAGAAAAATTTTCTAATTATTTTCATTATATTCACGATGCAAAGTCTGCTGAAAATATAATGGATGGCTTTAAATTTTATTTACAGCATAAAGAATATCATAATAATCCCAATATTCAGGAAAATTTAGCAATTATATTATTTAATGACCGTCTTCCTATTGAAAAAAAAGGCGAAAATATTTAATCTTGTTGCCAATGATTCTAATCTAGATGAAACAAAACGTCCTTTTTTAAATTATGGTAACACTAAGTTGGAGCGTTTTATTAGGTGTAGTGATAAAGTTGATATAGATTTAGCCTACAGAATTCTCCATGATACTAATGATAATAATGGAACAATTCTTAATAGGATTTTACAACCAGGTGATGAGTGTTATTCAGAAATAACTGCACTTTATAACAAATTTAAAGATAATCCTGAGTATGATGAAATTTTAAATGACATAATATTCAAATACCAAAAGGGAAGCAAACAGATTCTGGATATAATGCTTAGTGATAAAGATTTTCCAAAAGAATTAATGCCGAATATTATATCTCTTTACAATAGCGCGCCTAAAGAAACAAAATTATTTATTGAAGAAATATGCTCACAAAAAGATTTTCCGAAAGAATTCATTGAGCCGATTATACGTTCAACTTTAGGATTATTTGAGGGTGGATGGAGTCAGCGCGGAACAATAATATTAACAAACCTCGCTAAAGATTTAGTTAATAACAGCAAAATTCCTATAGAACAAATACCGGAAATAGTTTCTTTAGTTAATACTGAAAAAGCAATTACTTTAGTTAAAAATTTATGCTGCAATTTTGAATCAAAAGGGCTGTATTCAGAGCAAGTTGTACCTGTTATAAAGAATGGAAATCTAGATGTTGAGAATGTCGCTAAAATTAATAAAATGTTACCTAAAGAACGGGTTATAAATTTTAATGATGCAGAATTGGCTGTTGTTTCAGGGGCATATAATTTCCTAGGGAAAAAAGATATTCACGAGTTGTCAAAACCGCAGAAAAGAACTTTGCTCAATTTACTTTTGCAAAACAAAAAATCTGCTGAAAACGGAGAACTTGTGGGAATAAAAGATTTGATACCATTCTTCCCTGAGAATACTGAAGAATATACGCGTACTATGAAAGATTTATCCAGAAGTATGAACCTTTCATTTGAAATCCTTAATAACAAAGCTATTGAAGAGTTCAATACAAATTTAGTAAACCTTTCAGAAATACTAAAAACAAACACTAGCCCAGAAAATATAAACTTAGCCATACCCCATGAAGAATTTATCAATAATGTTAATAAAATTCTCTCAGGTTTAACACGTAAAGAAGCATTAAAAGTTCAATCACAATTCGGGTTTAAAATCGAAAACGGTAAACTTACAGGGTACCCTCAATGCAATGATGGTGCCAGAGCCGATATAAATGAGCTTGTATCAAGATACACAACAAACAATTCCGTAAAAATTGCCGGTAATCCAGAGTTAGAGGGAGTTCTCAACGACCTTATTAAACTTTGCCCAGAAATTATGAACCAGATTGACAGCTCAAGTCAATTTTCTAAGACATTAAGCTGTATACAAAATATAGCCAAACGTCCTGAGTTTAATAAACTCAATACAGAAGATAAAACAGTACTTATGTTAGCGGCTCTTCTTAATAATGTTGATAAATCAATAAATTCCAGAATGGATACAGCTTTTGATGCATATTTTATATCCAAAAAATTTAACCTGTCCGAAACAGCTGCACAAAAGCTGTATTCAATCGTTGAACTTTCTGATGCCACTGAACGATTTATGAACACTACAAAAGATGCTACCAGAAAAATGATAGGAATTCAGGAACTTGTTGGACAGCAGAGAGAAGATACTTTTGATTTAATTGCTGTAAAACTTAAAGAAGGCAACACATTTGAACTTGCAAAACTTCTTTATGCCTCACAATATGAGCAGGGATTTACCCGTAATTTTGATAAAATTCTCGGAGATAGAATTCTAGAGATAAAGGCAAATAACTTTATTCTGCCTCAAACCTCTGCTGAAACCTATAATAAATTAGCACAAAGCCAGACAATAACACGTGATAATACAAAATATTCAGTAAAAGTAGTAAATGCAGAAGATATTCCTGATTTATATGCGTTTACCCATGCGCCAGATGTAGGTTATATTACAGGTGGCAGCAGAGATGCTAACTTTGCAAATTTTGATTTCTTCAAACTCGCGAATGACGATAAAATTATTTGTACCTGCTACATCTCAAATGACCATTACGGTCCGGTAAAACAATTTAACAACGGGTTTATCTTTGATGTTGACAACACAAAACAATACGTCGGATATGGCACAGATATCTGGTCAATAGGCAAAAATATTCCTGATATTGTAATAGAATATTTTAGAGATAGAGGGCTCACATCAGCAAAAAACAGAGGGGCGAAATTTGACCAAAGAGCTTATATTAGTGAACAATTAAAATCTATATTGTATCCAGAAGATACAAGCTTTAGCGGAAAAATAAAAAAATGGATGGATAATTTATTCTCAACTAAACAAGGATTATCTAAACCAGATTTGCAATACATACAAAGACTTGAAAATATAAAAACACAACTTGGAAATAAACCATTTACAATACAAAATATTGAAACCATAGATCTTGAATTTGCGCAGGCATATAGAACATTCTTAGATGCAGATAATTCTATTTTAGTAGATTCATACCATAATGAAGTTTTAGTTTCTAACCCGAAAATTACTGCTATTTTTACTTCTGATATTAATAATATATCGGAAGAGTACTTAATAAAGGCTCAGAAAGAAGATTTACCTATAATTGTTTTTAAACAAGAAGAGTAAAAAAGTGGCGGGGCAATTAATTGCCCCGCCACTAACAAATTAGAATTACTCATTTTTCTTAGCAGGGATTCTCATTGCATAGAAAGAACGAATTACATAAACAAGAGCAATTACCAGAATTACTGCTCCGGCAATCTTAGCATGAGCCTTGAATGCAGGATTGATAGCAATTTCCATTGCCAGCAAACCAAACAGAGTCGTAAATTTGATAATCGGGTTCATAGCAACTGATGAAGTATCCTTGAAAGGATCACCCACAGTATCACCAACAACTGTAGCTGCGTGGAGTTCAGTTCCTTTTTCATTCATATCAACTTCAACAATCTTCTTTGCATTATCCCAGCAGCCGCCTGCATTTGCCATAAATACAGCCTGAAATAGGCCAAATACAGCAATTGCAATCAGATAGCTTACAAAGAATGATACAGGTGCTGCATTATCACCAACAGGGGCAGATAAGCAAGCTAGAGCCAGAGCAAAGCCAAACAAGGCTATAAATATATTATACATACCTTTCTGAGCATATTGGGTACAAATCTTTACTACTTCTTTTGAGTTAGCAAGATTAGCACACTTATCATCAGCTTCACCAAGTTTAATATTATTCTTAATGAATTCTGTTGCAGAGTAAGCACCTGTTGTTACAGCCTGCATGGAAGCACCTGAGAACCAGTAGATAACGGCTCCGCCCGCTATAAATCCAAGCAGTGTATAAGGATTTAACAGGTTCAAAATCATCTCTGGCTGAATTCCAAGAGTTTCCTTAATTACAAGAATTAATGAGAATATCATGGTTGTAGCACCAACTACAGCTGTACCAATTAATACCGGTTTTGAAGTAGCTTTGAATGTATTGCCTGCACCGTCATTTTCTTCCAAGTATGTCTTTGCATTCTCAAAATCGGGTTTGAAGCCGTAATATTTTTCAATACCTTCTGCAACATTAGGAATTTCTTCAATTAACGACAGTTCATATACTGATTGAGCATTGTCCGTTACAGGACCATAACTATCTACAGCAATTGTTACAGGCCCCATACCAAGGAAACCAAATGCTACAAGACCAAATGCAAATACTGAAGGATAAATCATCACTTCGTTTGGAATATACTGACTTGCAAAATAAGCCAATCCCATAAGAAGAACAACAATTGCACCAATCCAGAAGCCAGAGAAGTTGCCTGATACTATACCTGAAAGTATTGTAAGTGATGCACCACCTTCTTTAGAAGCAACTACTACCTCGTGGGTATGTTTTGCTTTAGGACTTGTAAACACCTTAGTAGCTTCCGGAATGAGAGCTGCACCCAACGTTCCGCAAGAAATTATTATTGAAAGCACTAGCCATAAGCTTTCACCCATTTCGCTTAATAGATAATAACTTACACCGAAAGTCATTATGATTGATAAGATTGAAGTTATCCATACAAGACTTGTAAGCGGCGCTTCAAAATCAAATTTCTTTTCAGGTACTGCAAACATTTTTGTAATAGCACCATTAATCCAGTATGCAATTACAGAAGTAATAATCATTAAGAATCTCATCGTGAAAATCCAGGCAAGTAATTGCACCTGAAAATCTTTAAATACACCTAACAGAATGAAGCTAACCAGAGCAACTCCTGTTACACCATAAGTTTCAAACCCGTCAGCAGTAGGTCCGATAGAATCTCCGGCATTATCCCCTGTGCAGTCTGCAATAACACCAGGGTTACGAGGATCATCTTCTTTAATACCAAACTGAATTTTCATTAAGTCAGATCCGATATCAGCTATTTTTGTAAAAATACCGCCCGCAACACGAAGTGCAGAAGCACCTAGAGATTCACCTATTGCAAACCCTATAAAACAAGCTCCGGCAAGCTCTCCAGGAACAAATAAAAGTATTACAAGCATCATTATAAGTTCTACTGATACAAGTAAAACACCAATACTCATACCGGCTTTAAGCGGAATGTTTAAAATTTGCAGCGGGTTGCCTTTTAGTGCGGTAAATGCTGTTCTTGAGTTTGCAAGTGTATTCATTCTTATGCCAAACCAGGCAACAAGATATGAACCAAGAATACCTAAAATAGACCATCCTAAAATGATAAGAACAGATTTCAATTCCATTCCTTGCAAATACCAGAAATAAAATGCTATACACAAACCAATTAAAACTTCTAAAGCAATTAAAAACTTACCCTGTTGAACAAGATATGTCTTGCAAGTTTCAAAAATAGTATTGCCTACCGCGTTCATAGCCTCATGAACTTCTACTTTTTTCACCTTTAAAAACTCTATAAGACCGAATATAACACCAATAACAGAAACAATTAACCCTACAACCAGAAGATTGTAGCTAAACGGATTTTCTGCTTTGATGTTCGGAACTACAAGAGAGGCCTCTCCGGCAAAAGCCGGTGCCGTTAAAATCATTGCAGTTAGTACTGCAAACAATGATTTTAACATTGATTGTTTTTGTAACATAACTCTCTCCTTTTAATGTTAAAACTCAAACACTAATAAAGGTATTATATAAAATTTGTAGAAATAATACAACCATAATAAGAATATTTAATTTGACAAACCATTATGCTCTTGTTATAAATATATATATTAAAACAAGCGTGGGCATGTGGTGGAATGGTAGACACGCTAGTCTTAGGAACTAGTGCTAACGCGTGGGAGTTCGAGTCTCTTCATGCCCAGTTTAAGAGAAAAGACTATTTTATATAGTCTTTTTTGTTTTTATTACTTAATTTCAGGGGGGGGGGCGCATAAAAATATATTTTTATAATATCCATTTTGCCTTCTTTTTCAGTAATATATAGTGTTTCGGGGGGTTGTTTTTAATATATATGTTTATAATACTCGAACACTGCCATGAAAAGAGATAAAATAAAACAAAAAATTGATGTCGGCAAAATTTCGGAAGAAGAAGGAAAAATGATTGCTAAAGAACTTTTAGAAATTCTCAAAAGAGATTGGAATAATCCTCAAATAAGAGCTGATTATGAAAAATGGTTAAAAAATAAATATAAAAATTTGTAATAAAATAAATTATAGATTTATTTATACATTTTAATAAGTTCATCAAATGTTATATTTATTCCACATAACTCAAGAAGATTTTTACGTTTGTCATATAATTTCTTTAGAAGTTCTGTAGGGTTATCTCCATAATGCAACAAATTATGACAATGGCTACATAGCGAAACTAAATTTTCTTCCGTATCTAATGAAAATTCAAACTTTTTATAATATCTTGTAGGAATTAGATGGTGAACTTCAGTATAATTTCTATTTGAATTTTTTCTTTTAAATAATTTATTTCCACAATTTGCTTCACATTGAAAATCTGCCTTAATTAAAGCATTGATGACTTTTCTTTTATCCCTTTGTAATACTTTTTTACCCTGTTTTACTGTAGTTTCAATTATTTTTTGAGGAGCACAGTTATATTCAAAATTATCAATAATGCTGTTATTTAAAAGTATATCAATTTCCTTATTGATTAATACTTTCATTTTTATATCTTCATCAATGTTGTGATTTCTAAGACCCCAATGCCCTCTGGCATATTTTATAAAAATATCTGATTTATTAGGTTTTTTATTTCTTATAGAATCAGTTGAGTTTTCTTCAATAGTTGCCTGAATACTTTGCTCAGATTTGTTTGTCCAACTTAAACCCTTGCTTATTCTTAATTCCTTTACAACTGGATATAAGTCTTTATATTTTGCATCCCCACCTAATTGCTCGAATGCTTCTATTATAGTATATAGCCAAGTATCTTTTTTCATAACCATGATTTTCTTTTACCATAAAATAGCGACTTTGTACATTTTTAATTCGCAATTTTTATTTCACAAAATATAAGTCGATTTTTTATATCTACACTTATGTTTTTAATATTGATTTTGTTCGAGCGTTGCGTGAATAACTCCATATTAAAAACAGGATAATTAATTATCCTGTTTTTTTCTGCTGTTTTTGTATTAAACCAAACATTTCAATCACGTACTGTTAATATGATTATTGTCTAAAAAGAGGCATTGTCTTTAGGTTCTAGCCCGGCGTTTTTATGTTAAGATTTATTTATGTCAAATATATTCCTAAAAACAGAGAGATTTATTTTAAGATACCTAACTCAAGAAGATTTCGAAGAATTAAAAGAGATATTACAAGACAAAGATGTTATGTATGCATGGGAATATGAATTTTCGGATAATGATGTTCAAAATTGGATTGATAAAAACTTAGAACTTTATAAAAAATACAATCTCGGCTACTTTTTAATGGTTGAAAATATATCAGGTAAGATTTTGGGGCAGGCAGCCTTAATGCCCGAGATAATAGACCAGCATAAATATTATGAAATTGGATATATTTTAAAAAAAGAATATTGGCATAAAGGTTTTGCTACTGAAGCCGCAAAAGCCCTAAAAAACTATGCATTTAATAATCTAAACTTGAATGAAATTATATTTGAAATTCGTCCAAATAATATATCTTCTCGTAAAATTGCCGAGAACCTGAATGCAAAAATCACCGGCAAATTTATCAAAAATGTCAGTAATAAAAAAATGCTGCATTTGATTTATAAATTAACACGATGCTCGTAATGAAAAACTCCAAGAATCAAAGAGCCAACACCGCAAAAATTATTTTTACAAGTTTTATAAAAATTATGAAAACAAACAGCATCTCATTTAAAGGAATAAATATATCAAATGCAAATCTTCTCGGACATAAGATGAGTATTTACAAACTTACGCAAAAAGATGCACCCCTTATTGAAAAATTGGAAAAAGAAGTAGATTTAAAAGAACTCATTCCAAATATTGATAAAATAATTTTGAAATATTCAATGCTATTTTACAAGGCAGCTTTAGACACGCATTAGACAAAAACAAACACAGTATGCTGCTCACTTGCGATGATAAACCCTGTGGAATAATGGTAAATTTAAACAAAAATGCCTGTCATTTTGTAAACTACATATGCACTTGGCCAATAGAGCCTGACAAAAAAGCTCCATTCGGTGCTCAAACACTCTTTGAAGAAATGTTCAAAAATTTTCTTAATTCTCAAGCCAAATTTATAGAACTTTATGCAATAAGATTTGGAGATGCTATCTCCAAATACATGAGAATTGGGTTTACCCCAAGAGGTGGAGATAATGACGTAGAATTGATGAAAATCTCTAGAGAAAAAGTCCTGGAAAGCTATAAAAGACTAAAAGAACGAATAAATCTTGAACCAGCAAATAATAAAGAAGATATAGATTTATTAAAAGAGCTAAAGTATTAAGTTTTGTAAATATTTTTAACACGTCTGAAATCACATCATTATTATATACTTTATATACATGTAAGACTAAGATGGGACATAGAAAATGACACCGACATTAGGCATGTACAGTATGAATATGAATGGATGGCAAGGCTTGTTTCAGCAAGGTCTTGGTATGCTCGGCGGAAGTTCTATGGGCTATGGCAATTATAGCAGTTTTGGAGGAAGCGGTATTTTCACAAACTGCTTTGGCGAACCTAATTATGATGCAATGGCTGGCTATGGAGTAGCTAATGCACTATTAGGAGTCGCTGGACAAGCAATTGCAGCAAATCGAAAAGAAAAGGCACCTGAAGTTAATTACACACAAGAACTTTCTAAGATAAGCAAGGAAATTGAAACAAAAGAAATAGATAAAGCAGAACAAACTGATATTATAAATACTAAAACCGACGAAATTAAAACTGCAACAGATACAAAAACAAAGCTTACGGGAGATTTAAAAACAGCAGAAAGCAATTTGAATGCTTACAAAAAAGAATTAAATGATGCAACCTCATTAACTGAAGAACAGCGTAATACTATTGAGTCAAAAATTGCACAAGCTGAAAAAGATGTAAAAGCAATTGAAGAAAAAATTGCAGCTCAAGATGACATAATTAATAAAGCAACCGAGGCAAAACGCAATGCAGAAACAAAAGAAGCTGCTTTACAAAGTGAAATAGATGAATTAAAGAAAAAGCAAGCAGAATACCAGAAAAATCTTAATACAAAAACTCTTGATGATGCTGACGGCAATGTCTTGCAAAGAGCCAGAAAAAGCTGCATGGATGAAACATATAACGAACAAAATCAAGCATCAAAAGCCGACATCAGAAGAGCTTTCAATACCTTTATAAAAGCAGATAATGACGATGATAAACGAACTGCTGCTGAAAAAATTAAAGAAATGTATGGTTCTAATTCAAAATTAGCAGATGATTTTGCTAAGCCATACAGTATAGTTGAACAATGGTTAAAAGACCACCCTTCAAATGATTAAGTATTGTAACAAAATATATTGATACTAAAATTCATAAAAAGTTAAATACTTTATATATATGTAAGATAAAAATGAGAGTATAAAATGGGTTACTACACAGAAATAAGCAATAGTCAATATGCAGCGAAAGACACCGCACTCTATAATCGTCTGAATGGAGTTAACGGTCATACTTTCCTTGGAACATTTCTGGTAAGCAATACGACAAATATTTTCGGGATGGCAGCACAAGCCATAGGCAATAATGGGTCTGAAAAAGGTGATGTCACCGGCCCTGAAACAGAAACTGACACTGTAGACACAGATGCCAGCAGCAAAAACATTTCGAACTTTACTGCAGCAATGAAGGCTTTCGGAAAGAATCCGACTAAAGAAACAGCACAAGCATTAAAAAAAGCATATGAAGCTGATCCGGAAAATCCTACAATTAAAAGGTATTGGAAAAACTATGAGTCTAAAGTTAATGAAAAACTAAAGGAAGCATAATACAAGTTTATAACCCATCTTACATCTTACACTAATTTTCAGCCTGCTCACGCAGGCTTTTTTTTGTTTTATGAAAAATAATCCAGCATCTTTTTCTCGGGCTGTCCTTCAAATAATTGGTTTAAAGTTTCTTTGAGCCATTGCCCCTGCGTCGCATTTGGCGGTAGATGCGATTTTACATTATTACAATTTACAGTACCAACAACCTCAACGCTCTTAAGAGGAATGTTGTCCTCATAGACATATTCCAGCGCGTGTCCATTTTTAGTGAAATCCTTATTAAAACAAACTTCTTCCCCTTCAAAACAATGCTGTTTTGTAGCAGAGGAGTGCCGGTTTTTGTTAAAAAGTACATTTTGGGATCTTATTTTTAATGAATAATGATCTAATTTAGATGCATGTATCCTCAGCATAACTAGATCCGACTTACCTTTTGAAGCCTGCTTAAGAAGAAGGTAGCCGAGATTTCCGCGTGAAGCCCAATCTCTGTTACACCTCCAGTTCTTAAGAAAGTTTTTCAATTCAGTCATAAAGATTCCTTCAAGTTTACCAAAACATCCATCCTTAGTTGTTTTAAGCATACCACTTTCCTGAATTTTTTTATAATTTTCTGCACTGGTCAGGTGATATAAATACTTAGAAACTTTATGACGCCCAAGCTGGTTAACCTCATCTTTAGACAGCAGACTTTTTAATCTTACAGCTCTTGATAAATTAATCATATTCCGCCCCCCTAGTATTCCTCATAAAAATAGTTATCCCTTAATTATATAAAGTATTTTTTAGAAAAAATTTTGCCCAATTATAACGAACTGTTACAATTGGGCAAAAACGTTAATGTCACAAAAGAAGCCGGTTTAAAAAACCGGCTTCTTTTATTACTAACCTCTTATACCTAATTCTTTAATTAAGCTTCTGTAACCTTCAAGATTCTTTTCTTTTAAGAATGAAAGAAGTCTTTTTCTTTTACCTACCATCATTAAAAGACCGCGTTTTGTAGCAAAGTCCTTTTTGTTAGATTTCATATGTTCAGTAAGTTCTGAAATCTTTTTAGTTAACATTGCGATTTGTACTTCTGCAGAACCAGTATCTTTTGCATTAGCACCGAATTTTTCGATAATTTCTTGTTTGTTCTTTAAGTTCATTTTTTCTTCCTTTTCTATTTGCTCCTTAGTAAGGCGTAGGTACCACCCCAGCCCCCACCGGGCACGTGTACTCAGAATCTTACTCACGTAAGAGTCCACAGGGGTAAATATAATATAAACAAACTCAAAATGCAAGCTTATCCTATTGCGTGGTATGAACCTATTACATAAAACATTTTTACCAGCGGCATAATTTCTTCAAAAGCCTTTTTTATTTTTTCATCAAGAATATGCCCTTCAAAATCTATGTAAAACACATATTCTCCAAGCTCCTTTTTGGAAGGGCGGGAATCAATGTAAGACATATTTATATCGTGAGCATCAAGTATTGTTAAAATCTTACTCAGCGCACCTGCTTTATTCTCGGTAGAAAATGTAATACTTGTTTTATCATTACCTGTTTGAGGTGATAAAAATTTACCAAGCAGAATAAAACGGGTCTGGTTGTTTGTTTCATCATTAATATTTTCTTCTATTACCGGAATATGATACATTTCTGCACACTCAAGACTGCCAATTGCAGCTATAGACTTATCAGATGGAACAAGTGAACGTATACCGGCTGATGTAGAAAGAGTTGCTTCTTCAATCAATGAATCCGGAAAATTTTCTTGCAGATATCTTTTACACTGTGCAAGAGCCTGAGGATGAGAACGAACAACTTTTATATCAGATTTATGTTCTGCAAACCCGACAAGCGCATGTTCTACACCCATTGTTGTTTCTGCAATAATTTTAAAGTCTTCTTTCTTAAGCGAAGATAAATTATCAAGAGTTTCCCTTACGATGCCTTCTATAGAGTTTTCTATAGGAATTACAGCAGCAATGTCTTCACTATTCTCATCTTTTAATGCTCGAATAATGCTGGAAATAGATTTCAAATTTGTACTTACACAATTAAGATTGAAAGAATCAATAAATGTATTTTTTGCAAAATCACTATAAGATCCTCTCGGGCCTAAAAATAAAAGTTTTCTTATTCTTGATGTATCTAATAATTCCGGTGCCATAATTATCCTTTTATAAACTATCTGTCGTTAGAAAAATCTCTTTGTAATATGTTATTAACTCTCTTAGTAGCCTTATCAATCTCGCCGGTCTTGTAATACAATCTGGCGATTAGCATTTCCCTTGAAGTAGTCGGTGCAGCATTGTATGCTCTTTGAGCGTATGACAAAGCGGTTCCGTAACGTTTTACTATTCCGTATACATCGGCCATTTCTTCATAGCATCTTGCTTTCACATTTGCATCAGTACTATTTTCTGCAATAGCTTTATACTCTTCCAAGGCTTTTACATACTGTTTTTCGTCTTTATTTTTACGTGCACTTAAGAATTGCAATTCCAGCTGTTGTTCCGCAGACAAACTCTGGTTGTTTTCCTGCACAGGTTCTACAGCTTGCGCTGGCAGCGCTTCATTATCATCAATAGGTTTTAATTCTTCAGTTGCATTAACAGAAGATTGAATATCTACATTTAAGCCTCTGTTCTGCTGAGGTTCGTATTGTTGTTCTGCCGGCTGCTCTTCCTGATTTTGCTCTTCGGAGTCCGTAGGTCTAGGCATTGTGTTCATAACATTATTTATATCAACTGCTGCTTGGTTTTGAGGTTGATTATTTTCCATATTAGCCTGTGCATCTGAAAGATCATTAAACGCTTTTACAATTAATAAAAAGAAGCAAGCCAGAATTACCAGTGTAATTATTAAAAACTTCTTTGAACCAAGGTCAAAATAATTATTATTCATATATCAAACTCCTAACTTTTCTTTATTTAATTCTACACCAAAAGCAAACATTGCAAAATCATATTTTACAGGATCCTCCGGACAGAATTCCCGAAGTTTTTCGGTTAGCTCTAATACAGCTTTGAAATCATTACTTTTTCGATTTAAAAGTCCCATACTTCTGGACACCCTTGCCACATGGACGTCAAGAGGAATTAATAAGTCCTTAGGCTGCATAAATTTCCAAATACCTAAATCTACTTCTGAGGAGCGCACCATCCAGCGTAAATACATATTCATCCGTTTCATTGCGCCTCCGTTTGCTGGATTAGGTATCATATGATAAAAGCCGTGCTCAGCAGTTTTCGGAGCATTAGAATAAAAATAGTCAACAACTGTCTGCAAAAAATTTTCAGACTTAAAAGCATAACTAAATAGCTCTTCCAGTCCTTTTGATGAGCTGTAAAGCTTATTTAGGATTTCAAACACAGGTATTATATCGTAATCTTTTGCAAATCTATATTCCATTCCTTTTAGATTAGCAAAATCACCATTTTTTACATAATTTGCAATATCATTATCAGCTCTGGCGAATAAATCATTGAGCTTTGAAATAAACATTTTGCGATTACCATATGCAAAAAGAGATGCTATAAAGCCTGCTAATTCTGCATCTTCTTTACCATTATCATTAAAGCGGTGCAAAAATTGTATCGGGTCATCTTTTATAAAATCTTTTGTTTCATATTTCGCAGCGAGCGCGTCTAATTCTTCTTTTGTAATCATCTTATCTTCTTAAAAAACTCTTCTAATATTTTATTACATTTATCTTCTTCAATACCACCATACACTTTAATTTTTGAATTAGCAAGAGGCGGAGGTAAATACTGAGGGTTTGATAATAAAATACCGTATTCCGGATTATAAGCCCCAAAGTAGAGTGTTTTTATACCAGACTGAATTATTGCCCAACTGCACATCGGACAAGGTTCAAGCGTAACATACATTTCACATCCGGTTAATCTTGAAGTATTAAGTTTTTTCTGAGCTTCTCTAATAGCAAGCATTTCAGCATGTGCTGTTACATCTTTATCTAATTCACGCCGATTATGAGCAGCAGCTATAATTTGCCCATCTTTTTTTATAACACAGCCGACAGGAACATCTATTTCACACCTAAGCGCCTGTTCTATTGCACTCTGCATTAATTATACTTTACTCCCCTCTCCCCAGATTTCATCGTCATAATAACCGAGTTCAAGGTGGCCCAAAATAACGGTATCTCCATTTTTTAACCCGTGTTTATGCAATTCCTCAAATACCCCCATACTTTTCAGGATATTTTGAAGTCTTACAACCTGTTCAGTATTTCTTGCATCTGTAACTTTTGCAAGCCGGTTAATTTTCCCGCCTGATATTAAATACGTTTCTTTATCGAGTTTTGTTATTTCGAACGCACTGTCATCATTGTCATATGCACCTAAATCTTCTTCGACATCTATATTAAACTCAGGTTTTGGGATCTCATCAACCTTTTGTGAAACAAAGTATAGAAGTTCATTTACACCTTCTTTAGTTACAGCAGATATAGGGAAAATATCACTTGCAAGAGGTTTAAACTCTGATATAAATTTATCTAAATCCTCTGCGGCAACAGCATCAATTTTATTCAGCACCAGAATTTGATACAAGTTTGCCAGACTTTCAGAATGTTTTTTTAGTTCATTATTAATTATTTTATAATTTTCTACAGGATTTTCGGCTGTCAAATCTACAACATGAATTAAAAACCTGCATCTTTCAACGTGTCTTAAAAATTCATGCCCAAGCCCTATACCTTCGGACGCACCTTCAATAAGTCCCGGAATATCGGCAAGAACATAAGAGCCGCCATCAGCCTTTTTAACTACCCCTAGATGAGGAACAAGGGTAGTAAATGGATAGTCTGCTATTTTGGGTCTTGCAGAGCTTACGGCACTGATGAAAGTTGACTTTCCGGCATTTGGCATACCCAGCAGTCCTATATCGGCGATTAATTTTAACTCTAACTCAAGTACTCTCTCAATACCTGGTTCACCAGGTTCACAAAACTGCGGAGCCCTCTTTTGAGCAGTTGCAAATCTTGCATTTCCGCGTCCGCCTCTGCCTCCTTTTGCTACAAGAACGGTTTGCTCATTTTCAGTTAAATCTGCAATAATTTTTCCGGTTTTGGAGTCTTTTACAACAGTTCCTAAAGGAACTTTTATATATAAATCCTTTGCACATGCTCCATGCATACCTTTTATTCCGCCATTTTCACCCGATGGAGCTTTAAAAACTGATTTGAGTTTAAAATCAAGAAGCGTAGACATATTTTCATCAGCAACGAAATAAATATCACCGCCTCTTCCTCCGTCACCTCCGGCCGGCCCGCCTTTATCTACATATTTTTCTCGACGCCAAGCAACCATACCGTTTCCGCCGTGACCGGATATTATTCTTATTTTTGCTTTATCTAAAAACTTCATATTTTTCACCATTTGTGCGGGTGACATCCCGCATTCAATTCATTTTATTTTGTACTATAATATTACTATGAACAAGATAAAGTATAAATTATTCAGTAACGAACCTGTTACATTAAATGAAAATTCATTAATTATGGCAATAGAATCCAGCTGTGATGAAACGGCCTGTGCTATTGTAAAAGGCGGACGAGAAGTAATTGCCAATGTAGTTGCATCACAAATAAAAATTCACGAAGAATTTGGCGGGGTAATCCCTGAGATTGCAGCAAGAGAACATCTTGAAGCAATAAATGTTGTCATTGATGAAACATTTAAACAGGCAGGTGTAACAGGAAAAGATGTCAAAGCTTTTGCAAGTACAGTAGGTCCGGGGCTTGTCGGCTGTCTTCTGGTAGGAATGAATGCTGCTAAAACCCTTGCATTAGCATATGATAAACCTTTTATCGGAGTTAACCACCTAAATGCACATCTGGCAGCAAATTTTATTGACACAAATCTGGAACCTCCGTTTATTGCACTTCTTGTAAGCGGCGGTCATACACAAATTATAAAAGTAAGTTCTTTCTCTGAAATGGAAATTATTGGAGAAACTATTGATGATGCAGTAGGAGAAGCTTATGATAAAGTTGCGCGCCTAATCGGACTGCCTTATCCCGGAGGACCTAAGCTGGATAAGCTGGCACAAATTGGAAATCCGCACGCATTCAAGCTTCCGGAAGCTAAAGTCGGCGGGTATGATTTTAGTTTCAGCGGGCTTAAAACTGCTGTACTCAGACTTGTTAAAAGCTTTGACGGAAAAGAAATGCCTGTTAATGATATTTGTGCAAGTTTTCAGGAATGTGTTTCTTCAACACTTTTTAAAAAGGTTAAACACGCTCTAGAGGAAACAGGATATAAGCAGGTTGTTCTCGCCGGCGGGGTTGCTGCAAACTCTGAAATAAGGAAAAAGATTTTCAGCTTAAAAGAGGAAGGTTATGATGTTTACGCTCCAATTATGAAATACTGTACTGACAATGCTTCTATGGTTGCGTCATCTGCATACTTCTTTAATAACACATTTGATGATATTAATGTTGAAGTATTTTCCCGTGCTTAGGCCAGCTCAGGAGTTTTGTGAAGTTCGTAGAAAATTTTTGAATGCTCGGTAAAGCTTTCAGGGTTAGCACTTACGAACATCTTCTCATAACCGGCTGTTTGCGAATTGTTTAAAAGACCTAAACTTTCAAAATCATTCTTTATGTATTCAACAAAAATTTTCGCAGGATCTATAAATAGCTCCTTGGGAGCAAACTTTGTTAACAAAGACATTAAATAAGGGTAATGAGTACATCCAAGAATTATTTTATCAGGTGCAAATTTGAGCATATCCTCTACATGCATCTCTACAGCAGCTATAGATTCCGGATTATCATAATTCCCGCTCTCCACTATCGGAACCCAATCAGGGCAGGCAAGTTCACATACTTCCAGAACAGAATTATACTTCATTAATTCTTTTTTATACGCTCCAGAGTTTACAGTAGCCTGAGTTGCAAAAACACCTATTCTATTCACTTTCATACAAGCAATAACTTTGGCACAGGATTGAATTATCGGATAAATTTTAAACCCGTACTCTTCTTTGATTATATCGTATGCTTGTGCAGAAGATGTATTACAAGCAATTACAACAGCTTTTACACCTTTTAACTTATAAAAATCAAGAATCGTTCTTGCATAGCTGACAAGCTCTTCTTTTGTCTTATCACCATAAGGCATATGTGCTAAATCACCGTAGTACAAAGTATTTTCTACAGGTAAAAGGTGTTTAAATCTTGCATATACGGATAAACCTCCGACTCCTGAATCAAAAAATCCTACAGGTCTGTTATTTAGATTGTTGTGATTTAATGTACTCAATTATACCCTCAGCTATTGCTTTTGCAGTTTTCTGCTTTCTTGAATCTGTTACAAGCGCCGCACGCTCCTCATCATTAGAAATGAAGCCCATTTCTACAAGGATTGCAGGAACAGTCGTATGATTTATAACATAAAACTTAGACTTAAACAAGCCTCTATCTTTTGTATCTATACCTTTAATTAAATGAGCATGAACTGTTTTGGCCAGCTCTTTGCTGTAATCGTGATAATAATGTGTTTCTATACCCTTAGGTTCAACAGCAACTGCGGAGTTAACATGAATGCTGACAAATATTTCCGGCGCTTCATTCTCTGAAAATTCCACTCTTTCCTGAAGCGATACATATTTATCATCTACACGCGTAAGCGCAACTTTATACCCTTTCGACTTTAATATTGATGCCACTCTTTGTGTAACATCCAGAGTAATATCTTTTTCATTGATACCTTCTCTTATTGCACCATAATCGCTTCCCCCGTGGCCTGCATCAAGAACAACTTTACCTTTTGTAGAAGGCTTTTTAACAGGAGCAGTAACAACTGGAGTATCCTTAACATTAACAACCCCTTGAGTAATAGTAATTTTTATTGCTTTGCCATCTACACTCTGGTCAATTTTTACAACATCACTCTCATTTAAGCTCATTGATGCTCTGACGCCTATCTGCGGAAGCAAAGAAAAGGTCAGTTCTTTATAGTACGTATTTTGAAGAGTTTTAATTAAATCTAGCTCATTATAGCTTTTTACATTGAATAGATAAATATTTAAACCCTTATCATCTCTAAGAATAGAGTGCACTACAGGGTTAGTAAAAGACAAAATCAGTTCATTTGTTTTATTATCTATCTTACGCACATACCCTTTACCTAAATTTGCCACACAGTTTACTAAATCAGTGTGTTTTAATTTATCTGCATTAATAAAAAGCAAAGACTGTGCATCCGCAGAAAACACAGGAATATATTTTTCCGGTTTGTCTGTTGTGACAACAAGCCTTGCTTTGTTATATTCAAATTGGCCTATTTTTGCCACATCCTTACACGAACCATCAGGACAAATTTTAAGCTCTTTATTCCTAATTTTTGTATCAACAAAAGTATTAGGCATATCTATAACAACACGCTTTGGGCTGTCCAGATAAAACATTTTTGAAGCAGTAATCTGCCCCAGCCCGCTTACCAGCAAACCTCCGTTTTTTATATAATATCCATTTATATAATACTTGGTTCGAAGCTTTAAATCTGAAGATAAATCTATAGAAACAACTGAATCATATGTTTTTCCGTCAGAGTTATTAAGTGTAGAATTTTCAAACGCCTGCTGGATATCAGCAATAACCGAGTTTGATGCATTTACTGTATTCTGGGGGATTGTAACCTTTTGCACGACCTGAGAATTTACTGCCACACTTGAATAGGTTAAATTTTCAGCTTTCTCTTCATATATTGGGTTAAAATAATCATTTGTTAAGGCTAATTTTCCGCATTTTACAACAATATTTCCATTTACATTAATCAACTTGATTTTTGAAGTATCAACCCCTTCTTCAAACGTAATAACAGCCCTAACTACATCCGGATTTGTTGTAAATTGAGAGAGTTTAATCTCTTTAATATTTGATTTTTCAAATATAAGCTGCTGTTTACCGCCTATTAACACTGAATTTTCTATATCAAAATAAATCCTGTTAGGATTTTCAAGCTTTGAATACTTAAATTCTTTTTGGAGCCCCTCTGAAGATTCCATAATATTAAGATAAACCAGCGCAGAATTATCATCATAATTCAACGACATAACCTTAGAAGGCTCTGCAAATACTGCACAAGTCTGAAATAAAAATACTATAAATAATATTATAAGAAAAAATATTCTCTTCATTTTTAAAACAGAACTCCGCCCAAATCCTCAATATAATTCTATCAAAATCGAAAATAAAAGTAAATTAGGAAAGGAGTATAAGTAAAACAAAAGCTTGCAGAATAAACTGCAAGCTAAATTTTTTTACGAGAGAAAGAGAGAAATTATAACTAAATCTTTTTTAACCGTGCAAAAGACGGTCTATTTCATAAACTTTTAAAATGAAGGCTTCTGTCTGCTCCTTAAGCCACAATGCAAAAATTTTGATTTCATCTCTGAAACTATAACATCCGGGCCACATTGCATACATAATCTATACTCCTTATAATGTGCTTAACCTTACATCATGTATAACGGCATTTTTCAAAAAAACTTTAGGATTTTAAAAGACATTGTTACAAATCGTTACATCATTAAGTTATGTAACAGATTTTTTAAAGCCTGAAATTTGCAAAAATTTATATACTTTATACATATGAGGTATTAAGATGGGCACAAATGTAAGTAATAATGTAAATACAACTGAAAGAACTTATAAACCGCAAGCTTCACAGAGCGGACAGAAAACATCTGCTCAAAATTCAATTTATGATGCGAAGCAGCCTCAAAATGTTGAAAATGGAAATAAAGAAAATAAAAATATCTCAACTGAAATAGATAAAATTCTTGAAAAAATTTGTGAAAAATTCAAGAAATACGGACTAACTGTAGAAGATTTAAAGAAAAATCCGTTAATTCAAAAGGTTTGCAATCTAACAGATGAACAGCTTGCAAAAATTCCTGATAAAGAAAAAGCTGTAAAAATGTATGTAGAATGTCTTGAAACAGCAATTAAAGATTCAATAGTTGATGGAAAAATCGACTTAAATCAGGTTTCAAAACTTAGCAATGATTATTTTATTGCAGTTTCTACCGGATGGACAATTGAAGGCTTTAAAAAGCATAACAGCACACACGAAAAGCATTCATTAATCGATAGGTTAATTGCTTCTGGCTGCTTACCAAAAGATGCAACATTAGAAAATACCCCAGAGCCTCAAATAAAGAGAGCAATCAGAAGATATTTCAGACAAATTATTAAATATGCAGAAAGCAATCCTAGTGAAAAAGATATTAAACTACAGCTGCAAACATTTGGCAGATTGTTAATCAACTCTTCTGAGCAGGAAAAAGCCCTCTTCCTTGAAGTTGTGCAAACATTATATCAAAGAAACAGACTAAAAGGTTTAGAAGCATTATTTGCCAGCTGTAAAACAGATAAAACAAGACAAGCAGTTGCAGCAGAAGCTGGTTCTCCTGAATACATAAAAGAACTTACCACCACCCCAGATGCTGACGGTCAAGTTATGAGCGAAGATGATGCAACAGCCGCAAGTGCACTGATTGCAGAAAACCAGTCTGAAGAAGATAGAACACAGGCTCATGAAGACTATGACAACGCACGTGCTGAATGGTTTGAAAAGAATAAAGATGCTTTAGAAGCTCTTGATCAAAAACTTAAAAAGGCTGAAGCTGAAGGCGTTGAGCCAGAATTAACAGATGCTGAAAAACAGTTATTAATTGAAAGACAAAACTTTATCAAAGCTGTATCTGCCGGTGAATTTATAGGTGTTCAAGAAAATAAATTCTTATCAGATGAATTTAAAGAACTTCACTTGAGCGACTTAAATAAAGATGCTTATGAAGTTCCTGATTACAAAGATATTCTAAATCAGATTAACGAATATATCGAAAAAAATCCTAATGCCTTGACAACTACCAGCAAAGAACAGTTTACAAAGACAATGGATAAAGCCACAAACGGTAATTATTCAACTGTAGCTTCAGGAAGTGATGCCGAACTAAAAGCTCCTGTACAGACAAATACAGAAAAAGAAGATACAACTCCTGATTTAGGATTTGCAACTAGAGAAAATGTTGATACTTCAAGATTGACAGCTCTACGTCAGCAAATTATGACAACAGATAACAAACAAAGTTTTAAAGTTGAAAAAACTAATACAACAAATCCTATCAAAACAGCAAATACTTTAAATGAAAAAATGAGCGAAGCTGCTAATAATCAGGATAGATTAGCTATAATTAAAGAATTTTTCGAAAAATCTCCTATGTTGAAAAAGGCATTAGAAAAATATGTCATCGGAGCTACAGATTCATTGACTATTCTTAACGCTCTTCCAACAAATGCCAGAAAATACCTTGCGCAAAAATTAACTCAAAAAGGGTTATTAAAAGAAGAAGATATCGAAAAATTGAAATTATCAATTAACGAAAAACAGCTTCTTATAACTATGTATCGCAAAATACAAAAACCAGAAGAAGTTTAAATTTTCTCAGGCAGC
>ENA-OOWH01000492-OOWH01000492.1-human-gut-metagenome-genome-assembly--contig:-NODE-492-length-31505-cov-4.089030_pt1 | contig 31505 bp, 29 predicted proteins | sample MGYA00241576_ERZ501321 | MGnify/ENA primary metagenome ERZ501321 (study PRJEB25962, sample SAMEA2042733) | human gut metagenome | biome: human gut; feature: human-associated habitat; material: faeces... | reverse complement strand
GTTTCTGCCGGCACGGGTTCCGGAGTCTGCATATCGGAAAGTATCCGGCGACAGTCGGCACACTCCCGGATATGTGTTTCGATCGCCGTATTTGTGACGTCACTCGTCAGGTGATCGACATAGCTTGGCAGCAGATCCTGTACGACCTCACAGGTCAAATCATTTTTCATGTTGGTTCAGCTCCTTTCGCAGGCGCTCCTTGCCGCGATAAAACATCACGCGCGCCCAGTTTTCACTCTGTCCCATAATTTGTCCGATTTCCCGGAACGAGAGATTTCCAAATACCCGCAGATAGATCACTTCCCGGTAGGGTTCCTGAAACTGGTGCAGGCATTGCAGCAATTCCATTTTTCCGGCGGAGGAAAGCGCCTCCTGCTCTGCAGACGGTGTGTGCGGAAGTTCCGCTTCGGTGTCTGTCAGATCCTCGTGCAGTGGGTGCTTTCGCAGATAGGACAGATATTGATTTTTGGCAATGGCACAAAGCCATGTGGTGATCTTGCAGCTTCCGTCATAGCGGTGGATACTGCTGACAGCCTGGCAGAAAGTTTCCTGTGCCAGTTCTTCCGCAACATCCGGCTGGTGCGTCAGTGACATCAGGTACTGATACACCATGCGAAAATGCTGACGGTAGACTGCGTCCATATCCTGCATGTGCGACCTCCTTTTTCTGGAATTTATATGGGTTACATTTATTGATGTAAAAATACGGTGTTTCGTTACAGCATTTTTATTTTTTTCATATATTTATATAATGTAACATAAATGCAGCATATTTTACATGCAAATGAGCTATGAAAACGATGGCTCTTTCTGCTAAAATAATATAATTTTCAGAATAATTTAGAAAATTCACAAAATCTTCACAAAAATTGTTAGCAGTCCTACTTGACGAGTGCTAAAAACGGTGGTATAACATATCATGAACAAAGGGAAAAGAGGTTGAGAGAAATGAACAATCTCTTGAAACTTTGATAATAAAATAGATGATTAAGATTTGGAAGGAGAGATGACTTATGTTAATGCCTAGTATTTTTGGTAACGATTTTATGAATGATTTCTTTGGTGGTTTCCCATACAAATCAAACGGAACAATGCAGACAGATGTGTCTGAGACAGATAAAGGATACAAAGTAACAATGAATCTTCCGGGATACCAGAAGGAAGATATCAAAGGTGAGGTAAAGGATGGTTATTTAACCGTAACCGCAACCACCAGTAAGAATAACGATGAGAAGGATAAGGATGGCAAGTACATCCGCAAGGAACGTTACAGCGGAAGCTGCAGCCGAAGCTTTTATGTCGGCGATGCAGTAACGCAGGATGACGTGAAGGCAAAATTTGAAAACGGTGTTCTGACACTGGAAGTTCCAAAGAAAGAGGAAGCACCGAAGGTAGAAGAAAAGAAGTATATTTCTATTGAAGGCTAATTATTCGGAAAGGGGGACAGTCGAGAGGCTGTCCTCCCTTTTTCTTACTATATCGCAGGCGATTGCAAAGCATGCGCATGTGCCGCACGTGTTTTGCAATGTCTGTGAAAAAGGGAGGATAAAAGTTTGAAAAACCGAAACATGATCTTTGATTTTACACAATGTTATCCAAAGCGAAAAGAACCGGGACTGGAGTGGCATGACTGCAGTGCGATCGGAGGCAGCCGGCTGTATTGCAGCAGAGATGCGGAAGAAAAAATAAAAGCGCTGATTGCGCCGGCCGGAGTATCCGGAATTCATTTTATAGATTCGGGGGATTATCATTATATTTCCAAAATTATGACGGATTTTATCAAGGAGCCGTTTACGCTGGTGTTAATTGACCATCACACGGATATGCAGGATGCAAGTCTGGGCGGAGATATCTTAAGTTGCGGAAACTGGGCGAAAAAGGTATTGCAGGAAAACCCGTATCTGCAAAAGCTGGTTTTGATCGGGCAGGAGAAGAAAGTGCTTGATAAGTTACAGTCCGGAGCCAGACAGCAGGAGACAGATGGAAAGCTTGTTGAAATCAGTTACGAGGAATTAAAAAACGGAAAAGCACATGAAAAAATAAAAGAATTGCCGGATGAAGTTCCTGTTTATATTTCCATCGACAAGGATGTGCTGGACGAAAAATATGCAGTGACAAACTGGGACCAGGGAAAAATGTCAATGGGAATGCTGGAACAGATATTAAAAACGCTGGTTACGGAATATGATGTGATCGGAGTGGATATCTGTGGGATGTATCCGGAGGAAAACAGTCTGCCGGAGTATCTGCGGGCAGAACGGGTAAATATACGGAGCGATGAGGAACTGTATCGGTTTTTGCAAAAAAATCTCTTTTGCTGGGCTTCACATAAATAGGGGGGCATATTTTTTTGTAAAGATTAAAAGTGTTTTTTTCTATATGATTGGGACAACAGTATAAATATATAGATCAAAGTATGTAGGATGATTGATAATATATAGAGAGTGTGTATAATAAGATGAGAAAGAGTGAATAAGTGTGGTTATCAAAGCCGGGTTTTCAAGAATATGAGGGGTGTGGGACATATATAGGAAAAGTGGCGCGAAAAGTCCCTCGAGGTAGCAAGAGCAGGACATATGCAGAAAAAGTGTTGCAAAAAGTCCCACCAGCCAGTAAAAGCAGGACATAATCAACCAGCAAAAAACATATTTGCCATTTGCCAGCACAAACATCGTGAATTTTATAATTACAGGAAACTTATAATAGCCCAAAAGATATAGCGATAGAAAAGGTGCTGTTTTCTGAAAAATATACAGCTACTAAAAAGGCACAATAACCGGAAACACAACAGCAAAAAAGAAAGGAAATCAACAATCATGGCATACGAGAATGATATTATCATGCGGCAGGTACGTGACATGACCCGCATGCTTGCAAAAATTTTATTTGGGAAAAACACCGCGACCTATGAATATAAGGAAGAGGATCGTCATACAGCAACGGACAGTTTATATGCCCGGCTGATTGCACTGGTCGATGCAGGAAAAATCAATGAAGCGGAAAATCGCTTGTATGAAGAATTAGAAAGAGATGAAGAGGGCACATTTGAAGTAGCACTCGGATTTTACGATTATCTGAATGAACTTCCGGAGGAATTTCTTGAAGAGCACGATTATTCGAAGGAGGAAGTCAAAGAAGGCGCACAGAGTCTTGCGGACCGCAAGGGGCTGGGACTTCTTGGGGAAGGACTTGATTAGGAATAACTGTTCGAAGGAGAAATGATGAACCGTAGTAGATTAAGTGAAAAAGATATATAAGACAGAGAATAACTCTTGACAATACAACATATATGCTGTATTTTGTAATTACAAAACAAAAGTGGAGACAGCATATGATATTACACAATTATCTTTCGAATTCGGGAAGAGATTTAATATATGAATACATTAATAGTCTTCCGGAAGCTGAAAAAATTGATGGTTATACCGTACTGCAGCATATGGAAAAAGGAGAATTTGATAAAATTCTTTTTAAAAGATGGGAAAAGAAAGTGTATGAGGTATATTTTCAGAAAAATAACCGTGTATTCTATATTACAGTAGATAAGGAAAATATATATCTGCTCCATTCCTGTCGAAAACAGAAAAATAAAACAGAAAAAAAGGATGCAAATATAGTACGGAAGCGGGCAAAAGAATTAGGAAATATGTTAGGCAGGAAGTTTATTTAGAGGGAGTGGTCAATATGCCTTTTTTGCAAGTAAATGTAGAGCAGGAAATTCAAAAGCAAAGAGAGAACGATCCGGAGTTTAAAAAAATATGGGATGAGTCCCGTGCAGAGTATAGATTGATTGGTGAAATGATTTCTTTACGTAAAAAGAAAAAAATTACACAAAAGGAATTAGCTTTGCTGACAGGGAATAAACAACAGGTTATATCAAGGATTGAAAGGAAAGAAAGTATCCCGACAATTCGGGCATTTAGTCGTATCTTAGATGCTCTCGGGTATGAATTACAGATTGTAAAAAAGAAGTCAGTGTAATATATAATTTAAATTGGTGTCCAAATAGCATTTAACAGAAATGTTAGATGCTATTTTTTTTACAAAAACACATCTGCCCGTCACATCCCGCCAGAAACCGGTAGTATACAGATAAGAGATGCTCCAGTCCCAGCCGCAGGTGGCTTTAAAAGGACTGGCATCCAACAGAAGGGAGGAATCATCATGGAAGATACTGCAATCATCCGCTTATTTCAGGAGCGGTCACAGCAGGCAATTGCCGAATTGTCGCAGAAATACGGAAAACTCTGTCAGAGCCTGTCCCGCCGGATCTTAAATAACGAAGAGGATGCAAAAGAATGTGTTAATGATACGTGGCTTGGTGTGTGGAACAGCATCCCACCGCAGACCCCGAATCCGCTGGTCTCCTATGTCTGCAGGATTACCCGCAATCTGTCCGTCAAGAGGCTGCGGCATAACATGGCGGCAAAGCGCAACAGCTATTACGATGTATCGCTTGCGGAACTGGAAGAATGTATTCCGGCAGCGCAGGAGCAGGAGCCGTGGGAAGAACAGGAGGTGACGAAAGTCCTGGAACGCTTTTTACGGGAACTGGATACCGGCAGCCGCGTGATGTTCGTCAAACGGTACTGGTATACGGAGTCTGTCGCACAGATTGCGGAAACGTTTGGGATGAAAGAAAACAGTGTGTCCGTAAAACTGATGCGTCTGCGCAAAAAGCTGAGAAAGAAACTGGAGAAGGAGGGTGTAGTGTTATGAGAAAATCCGAAAAATTATCCGATGCAATCGGTGAAATCAGTGATGACATTATAGAGGAAGCGTATACATATAAGCCAAAACATGACATGCACCAAAGAAAGGCTTCTTTTAAATGGAGAGCAGCTGCAGCAGTTCTTGCCATGTTTGTTCTGGCGGGAGTCGGTGTGTCCGTAGGGGGAGGAACTTCCTTTTTCCGGATTGGAACGATTGTTTCCAGATTTACGGGGAAGGCTGCAAAGGTGGTTTACCGTATCCAGGGAATTCCGGTAACACAGCAGGAAATCCAGGCAGGAGTGGCATTGCGTGTGGAAAACGGAGAAACGGTAAAAACCGCAAAAAAAGAGGTTATAAAAGATATTATTACAAAAAAGACGTTGTATGCACTTGCAAAAAAGAACGGATGTACTGTGTCGGATCAGGAATATGATGATTATGCAAAACTGCTGAAGACACAGATGAACAAAGCGGAGAACCGGAAAGAAATCCGCGATTTTTATGCGGGATTCGGTGGAGAGAGTGCTTACTGGAAGAATATGGAGCCGGTTATTCGTCAGAATCTTGCGGTGCGCAAGTATATAGACAGCCAGACAGGAACGCAGACGGAGGAAGAAATCAAACAGGAGGCATATGAAAGCGGTGCAAAGCAGACGGATCTGGATGCATTTGAACAGGTGGTGGAAGATGTCTGTGAAGAGATTGGCGATTATCTGAAAACACTGCAGAAGTCGGATGCTTCGGTATATTATTTTGCGTCTTCCGACAAAGAGCGTGTGACAGAATCTGGTGGATGAGCAGCAGTATAAAGACAGCAGTTCCTATTAACAATATTTTGCCGGATATATGGAGAAATTCCAGAAAATGTTCGATATATAAAATGATATTATGAAAAAATAAAGGGGGAATTATCATATGTCATTGACGATTCAGGCACCACATGCTAACATGAATGCATACGAAATCGGAGACGATGAAACGCGCAAAAATAAAGTATCCGACAAAGGAACCATATATGCCGGAGATCTGCAGTTTGCCCAGACCACAGGCAATGCTGCAAGCGACAAGAAACAGAGCGCCCGGAAACAGGCGATGAAGCTGATCCGGGATGCATGGGACAGTGATAACAAGGCGGTAAGCCAGCGGGATCAGATAGCACAGCAGAAAGAGGAAAAACTCAAAGAAGTTCGTGAGTGTAACGAGGAATTGAAACAGATTCGCGAGAGTAAAGAAATCGCGCGGCAGAGTTATGGGGTGGATCCGGATTCCCAGGAGCAGAAAGACTTAGAACTGCTGGAAAAATATCAGGATTATCAGAAAGGTGTGCAGACGGATGACTTTTCCAAGGAAGAGATAGACCGTTTGAAAGAACTTCAGAATACCCCTCTGACCGATTATCAGACCAGGGCATTACAGCTGAATGCACAAAAGGATGTCATTCTGAACAAGAAAGACCGGGCGCAGCGTAACGTGACTTCTCTGACTGAGGCAGCGGCAGATGCAAAGCTCGACCAGCTGAAATCACAGGATATGCAAAAAGCGCAGGATGCAGCGGATGAATTGCTGGATGCTTCCGATAAAGATGCTTTTGGCATGCTGATACAGGATGCGGTAGATCACATCGACGAGAAACAGGAAGAAGAGAAAGAGAAAGCAGAGGAAGCGCAGGAGAAGCGCGACGAGCAGCAGGAAAAGATTGACGAAAAGAAAGAGGAAAAACAGCAGCAGGAGAAGATGATTGAGGGTTCTGTCGAGGCAGACAGGCTGGAGGCAGATGTAACGGTGGATCAGACTGGTACGAGTAAGCTGGAGGAGGCGCAGCAGCACATCCAGACGATTCTTAAAAAGAACAATCTCGTAAACGAGGATCTGAAGGGGATTAAAATTGACTTGAATTTCTAATGCCAGGAGGATGAGGTGTAATGCAATCCGGTAACGGGATGACCATGCAGGAAGCAGAACAGGAAATCAAATATTATCAGAAGATTTTTCAGGTAGCACGTCTGTTAAAAGGAGAAGATGTTGAGCGGACATTTTACCAGCAAGGGAAAGGAACGTGCGAAAATGTGCAGGATGGATGTCCGTGCTACAGTCTCTGGAAGAAAAACGGTAAGTGCGAAAACTGCAGTTCCTATAAAGCGTTGCGGGAAAAGAAGCAGATGATTAAGCTGGAATTCCTTGAATCAGAAGTCTATCAGGTAATCTCCCGGTATATGGAAATTGATGGACAGCCATACGTCATGGAATTGATCAATCATCTGGAGGACGACACCTTAATCGACATATCCTGCAGAGAAAAGCTGATCAATAAACTGACCGGATATAATGAAAAATTATATAAGGATGTCCTGACCGGAGTTTATAATCGTCTGTATTTTGAGGAAGAGATAAAAATGTGGACGGGAAATGCCGGAATTGTTGTGATTGATGTGGATGATTTCAAGCTTTGCAATGATACATATGGACATCTGACCGGAGATATGGCACTTGCGGCGGTTGCTGGTGTGATCTGGCGTTGTATCCGCAGAGAGGATACGCTTGTGCGCTATGGTGGAGATGAATTTGTTCTTGTGCTGCCGGAGATAAAGGAAGATGGGCTGGTAGAAAAACTGCAGGAGATTCAGGAAAAGATCCAGAATGCAGTGATTCCGGGGTATTCCAATATTCAGCTTTCTGTCAGTATGGGTGCCGTGATTTCGCAGAACGAATCTGTTGAGCATGCAATGCTTCGCGCACATAAACTGATGTATCAGGCAAAAAATAAGAAAAACATGGCCATCACCGAGAATAACATGATTGATCATGAGGGAAAGATACACGCACAGAAGCAACCGGAAAAGATGATTCCGGAGATCCTTGTAGTGGATGATGAGGAGGTCAACCGGACGCTTCTGGATATGATTTTTTCCAAGGATTACCATGTCCTGCAGGCGGAGAGCGGAGAAAAATGCATAGAAATACTGGAACAGCAGGTCAATAGTATTTCTTTGGTTCTGTTGGATGTGGTATTGCCGGAGATGGATGGATTTGATGTCCTGACATATATGAATAAAAATCACTGGATTGAGGATATTCCGGTTATTATGATGTCCGGAGCCGATGCCCCGGAGGCTGTGAAGCGGGCATATGCACTTGGTGCAGTGGATTTTGTCAGCAAGCCATGCGATGCACAGATCGTTTATCAGCGTGTGACGAACACCATGAAATTATATGCGAAGCAACGTCGGCTGACTTCCCTGATTACCGCGCAGATCAACGAAAAAGAGAAAAACAGCGAGATGCTGATTCATATTCTCAGTCATATTGTGGAGTTTAGAAACGGAGAGAGCGGAAGCCATGTGCTTCACATTCACAAACTTACGGAGATGCTGCTGGAGAGACTGGCGCAGAAAACCGAAAAGTATCATCTGGATGGGGATACCAGAGCCATGATCGCACTTGCTTCTTCTTTGCATGATATCGGAAAAATCGGTGTGGATGAAAAAATCCTGAATAAACCGGGAAAACTGACAAAAGAAGAATTTGAGATTATGAAAACGCATACCGTCATCGGTGCAGAAATGCTGGAACAGCTTGGTATTTATCAGGACGAGCCACTGGTAAAGATCGCACACCAGATCTGCCGCTGGCATCATGAGCGCTACGATGGAAAAGGCTATCCGGATGGACTTGTTGGAGATGAAATCCCGATTTCCGCACAGGTAGTTTCTGTAGCGGATGTGTACGATGCGCTGGCGAGTGAGCGTGTTTATAAGAAAGCAGTACCGCATGAAAAGGTACTGGAAATGATCCTGCATGGGGAATGCGGACAGTTTAATCCGATCCTCATAGAATGTCTGCAGGAGATCAGTTCGCGGATCAGAAGCGAATGTTATGATGAGGAACAGGAGACCTGATATGTTAGACCAGAATACATTTACAGAAACCATACGTGCGGTACAGGATATTATCCGCACTTCGGCGGAGCCGATGACAAGAGAGGAGATCCTTTCCTATTTTAAGGATATGGATTTGAATGCACAGCAGGAAGAGATGGTGTTAGAGTTTCTGTCAACACCACATGATGATCCGCAGCCGGAAGAGAACGAACCGGAAACAAAGGAAGTGGAATATGAGGAGACCGCAGAGAAAGAAGAAACCAAAGAATCTTCTGCGAAAAAGGAATCCGCAAAAGATTCCGTCACAGACAACATTTCCACTTCTCCCATGTTTCAGATGTATCTGGAGGAACTGAAAGATATTCCGGAGTATACCAAGGAGCAGCAGATTGATATGTATAAGAAGCTGCTGGCAGGGGAAGAGAGCATGGTACACGCGCTCTCCAATGCATGGCTGCGCAACGTACTGGAAGTAGCAAAGAAACTGGCAGTTTCCCCGGAAGGATTTGAGGATATTGTGCAGGAAGGAAATATGGCGCTTTTCCTGCGCCTGAGCGAGCTGTGCGGCAGCCACGAAAAAGTGGATGTGGAAGAGGAACTTCTTACCGCGGTGGAAGAAGCGATGAAATCCTGCATCCGGGAACAGACCGGTGAGGATGAGAATGAAAATTCCGTGGTTGGAAAAGTTGCGCTGGTAAGTGAAGCGGTGAACTATCTGAAAAAACAGAACGGTGCACAGCCAACGCAGAAAGAACTTGCGGATTATGTCAAAATTCCGGAAGATGAGCTTGCAGATATTCTTTATATGATTGATAAGGCGAAAAAAGATTCCTGATCGAGGAACGAAACAGCCCTCCTATTTGACGGGAGGGCTGTTTTTTTTACACTTTAGCTGGTGCACTTCTTCTATATAATGCACCATACGCATGACCATTTCTTTCTCTTCGGGAGTAAAATCATTAATCACAATTGTTTCTTCATTATTATTTCCAAGTAAATAATCTGTGGTTGTATGCAGGATTCTGCTTAGAATTACAAGATTTTCAAGAGAAGGTTTCGATATGCCCATTTCCCAGGCATTGACACCGGACCTTGTCATACCCAGCTGGATCGCGAGGTCACTCTGTGTCAGTCCGGATCGTTCGCGAAGATCGTGGATACGTTCATTTATAGACTTTTTCATTAAAACCCTCCCAATTATTATAAAATTTATGAATTTATGTATATATTATAAGACAGGATGAAAACAATAATGATCTTTTGGGATAAGTGACAATTGACCTGAAGCCATACCATGATGTATATTATTATTTATCACATATGAATACTAATGCTTGACAAACGATAAAATCGTGATATTCTTATGATGAGTATCAGAAAAGTGGGAAATGTTTTTTGGTTTACGAAAGATCAGGGATAAAAAGGGATGAACAAGGCATTGATTATAACCACAACCAGTGGTTTTTTGTCGCAGTTCGAATTAAATAATGTCAGACTTCTTCAGAAAAAAGGATATCAGGTTCATTATGCAACAAATTTTGGTGTACCAATCTATGAGGTCAAAGATGAGACACTCCGGAATATGGGGGTTGTACTGCATCATATCAGTATTGAAAAAAATCCATTTAAAATAAAAAAGAATATATGGGCATTGCGGGAACTTATACGGATTATAGACCGCGAAGCGATCAGTGTTGTCCATTGTCATAATCCAAATGGTGGGGTATTGGGGCGTCTTGCAGCCGTACTCAGTAAAAGAAAGCCATTTGTGGTTTACACAGCACATGGATTTCACTTTTTTCAGGGAGCACCGGTAAAAAACTGGTTGTTTTATTATCCGGCAGAAAAAGTTCTGGCAAAGTTTTCAGATATTATCATTACCATAAATCATGAGGATTATACGAGAGCAGATAAATTTCATTATAAAAAAGATGGGGGAGCAGCACTGATTCCGGGAGTTGGTGTAGATCTTGAAAAATTTTATCCATTAAAAGAAGATGAAGTTCATGAACGGGATACCTTAAGAAAAAATCTCGGAATTCCGGAGCATGCATTTCATATTGTATCTGCAGGTGAAATCAATAAAAACAAAAATCACAGAGTAGTGATTGAAGCAATTGCAAAACTTGCACGTTCGGATATCTACTATAGTATTTGCGGAGAAGGTCCTAATAGAAAAAATCTTGAAACAGAGATTAAAAAGTACGGGTTATCCGACCGGGTTTTCTTGCAGGGATATCGGAATGATATGCCAAAAATATGGAGAACCGCGGATATTTCTGTATTTCCGTCTTTGCGTGAAGGTATGGGAATGGCAGGATTAGAAGCAATGGCGAGTGGAATTCCATTAATTGCAGCAGATAATCGGGGAACCAGAGAATATCTCATAGATCAGGAGAACGGGCTGGTTTGTAATGCTGCTTCTGCAGACGAGTTTGCAAAAGCAATTCTTTCTTTATATGAAAATAAAGAACAAAGACAACGATATGCCGCAAGGGCGCAGAATACAGTTAAAAAATTTTCACTCCATGAGTCTGCGGCAAAAATGAGTCAGATCTACCAGAAACTGCCGAAGGTACCGGAAGTTACTATAGAAAATGACCGGGAGAGACCCATGATATCGGTGATCATGGGAGTTTACAATCAACAGGATCTTGAGGTTTTTGAAAAGGCAGTAAATTCTGTATTGCAACAGACCTATCGGAATTTTGAATTTTTAATATACAACGATGGATCTTCTATCAAAAAAGTAAACACATATATGAAAGAGCTGGAAAGTAAAGATTCAAGAATCCGCGTCATTGGTTCGAAAGCCAATCATGGACTGGGGTATGCGTTAAATCAATGCATTGCCAGTGCAAGGGGAAAATACCTTGCACGGATGGATGCCGATGATATTTCCCATCCAAAACGATTTGAAGAAGAAATCAGTTTTTTGAAAGACCATCCCGAATATATGTGGTGCGGAACAAACTGCAAGCTGGTTGATGACAGAGGCATATGGGGAGAGGGAGTCCGCCCGGAGGAGCCGGGTACGGACGATTACCTGAAATATTCGCCGTATATTCATCCAACCGTCATGTACCGTGCCAGCCTGTTCAAAAAGGTGGCTGGGTACGATGAAGGAAAAAAGACTGCGCGATGCGAGGATTATGAATTGTTTATGCGTTTGTTCGGACTGGGCTACAAAGGTTATAACATCCAGAAGTGCCTGCTTGATTACCGGGTAGACCGGGAAAATTACCACAATCGGTCATGGAAAAACCGGTTTCATGAAGGTCAGGTGCGTTACGAAGGATTTCGAGGTCTTGGAATCCTCTGGCCGAAAGGCTGGCTCTATATTTTTCGTCCGATGGTCAGCAGATTTGTACCGTCCAGCATGATCGTGAGAAAAAAGGAGCGTATGGCAGACTTATGAAACATCAGGCAATGATACAACCGCGAATGGAAACGTACCGTACGCTGTTAAAACAGAATACTTTTCTGTCCGGTGCTGCAGAGGAGTGTCTGAAGCAGCTGTGTGCACCGGAGGATCAGATATATGTCACCTTATGGGCACCGGCACTGGTGCAATATGTCGCATGGGTTTTAGAAGAAGCAGGAAAAGACAGGCAGGAAAAACTGTACTTTCTGGCAAGAGATGCATATCCGATGTACCTTGTCGCAAAGAAGATGGTGGAATATTTACAGATTCCCATAAAAATTTGTTATCTTCGCGTATCCCGTTATGCATTGCGTATTCCAGAATATCATCTTCTGGGAGATGCGTGTCTGGACCGCATTTTTCTTTCCGGTATTGATGTCAGCCTGTATCACATATTAAACCGTGCGGCACTCACCGAAGAGGAAATGACTGCCACATGCAGGGAGATCAACTATGAAAGACCTCTACGGGAAACTTTAAACAGAAAAGAAATTCTGGATTTAAAAGAAAGAGTAAAAAAGTGTTGTGAAAAAGGGACTACCCGCTTATTGGAAAGAATCTATGCAAAATCAAAAGCCGCATATGAAAACACCATCGGATATTTGAAACAGGAGGGACTGTTGGATCATGTCCGTTACGCAGTCGTTGACAGTGGATGGGTGGGAACCATTCAAAAAAGCTTGCAGACACTTCTGGCACAGGAAAAACCGGAAATCGTGCTGACCGGATATTATTTTGGCTTATATGAATGTCCGGCAGATCAAAGCAACTGCAGATATCGGGCATATTATTTCATGCCCAAGGGAAATGTCAGAAAGAAAGCAGGGTTCAGTAACTGTCTTTATGAAGTGATGTACAGTGAACCCTGTCCGATGGTAAAGACCTATTGCTATGAGAAAGGGCAATTTTTTCCGGTATTCTCTCAGGTTGAGAATCCAAATGCGGAGCATTTAAAAAGAAACAATCAGTTGCTTATACTGTTTATGAATCATCTGGCCCGGCAGCCAAAGCATACAGCGGTCATGTTGTGTCAGAAAAATATAGCAGAAAAGCTGTATGAAACCATCATGTCCAGACCAAATCGATGGGAAGCAAAATACTATGGTATGCAGCTGTTTTCGGATGATCTGTCCGATGAACATATGCGCTGTATCGCCAATCGCCTGACGCAGAGAGAAATTAAAGACCTGAGAATTTTTTCAAAATTATGCATCATGTTGGGGTTGTCAAAAAAAGTAATCCATGAAAGCGGGTGGATTGAAGGAACAATCGTCAATGCGGGAAAACATATTTCTTCAAATCTGAGATCCGCAAGAATGGCAAAGTATGTAACACATTTAAGGCAGAGCCTTAAAGCAAAATAGATAAAGAGGTTTGCAATGTTTGAAACAGTTGGTGTCATGGCCGTAAGTGCCTGCATCTTACAAATGGTGTATGAAAAAATAGAAAAACAACGTCCGGTTGTTGATTACACGGAAGAAAACAAAAAGTTTCGGGAACAGAAAGAACAGGAAGCAAAGGAGTGGTCTGTACAGATCCTGCCATACCTTGAAAAGGAAAAAGAGCAAAGATCTGAGCCACCGGTTATCTGTGTAGAGGATCTTACTATGCGGTTTCGGATTGCGACCAATAATGTGTCAGGTATTAAGGAATATCTGATACAGACCCTTCGGAAACAGATGTCATACAAAGAACTGTATGCATTAAATCATATTAACTTCAACGTATATCGTGGAGAAATTGTAGGGGTGATCGGAACGAATGGTTCCGGAAAATCAACCCTGTTAAAGATTGTATCTGGTGCGCTCAATCCAACCTCCGGAAGAGTGGTTGTGGATCAGCGGAAGGTTCAGCTTCTTACGCTTGGTACCGGGTTTGATTTTGAACTGTCCGCAAAGGAAAACGTGTATTTAAATGGAGCAATCATTGGTTACTCCAAAGCATTTATCGACGAACATTATCAGGAAATCGTAGATTTTGCGGAACTAGAGGGATTCATGGAAGAAAAAGTAAAGAATTTTTCTTCCGGTATGGTTTCCAGGCTGGGCTTTTCCATCGCAACGGTGGCAGGTGCGGCAGAAATTTTAATTTTGGACGAAGTGCTGTCCGTGGGAGATGAATTCTTCCGGAAAAAAAGTCTTGCGAGGATCAAGGAACTGATTCATGGTGGCTCCACCGTCCTAATGGTTTCACACGGGATGCAGACGATCATCGACAACTGTACGAAAGTTGTCTGGATCGAACAGGGAAACATGCGCATGATCGGGGAACCGAGAATCGTATGCAAAGCCTATCGCAGCCAGTACAACGAGTAAATTTATTAATTTGGTAAAAAATCTGGGTTCAGATTTTTTATATAGAACTCACATTTTTAGAAGAAAGGAGACTTATTGTCATGAAAATGAAGAAATTAGCAGCTGCATTATTAGCCGCAGCTGTACTTACAACAACTGTAGCACCTACTGCAACACCTGTTTTTGCAGCAACAACTGCAGAGACAACAGCTACAGATGCAACACCAGAGCAGGAGGTTACTGTAAAGAAACCTGCAAAAGCTACCGTTGCAGCAAAGAATGATTCTGTAAAGGTAACCATCAAGAAAGTTGCCGGAGCAGCAGGATACGAAGTACAGTATTCTACATCCAAGAAATTTACAAAGAAGACTACCAAGTCTAAGACAACAAAGAAGACAAGCTACACCGTAAAGAGCCTGAAGGATAAGACAACTTACTATGTTCGTGTTCGTGCTTACAAGCTGGACAAGAATGGTAAGAAAGTATATTCCAAGTGGACATCTACAACAAAAGTTAAAACAAAATAGTTTTAACCTGACAAAATGTGAGTTTATCAATAGGAGTCCGGATATATGGACTCCTATATCTTGACAATAGGGGATATATTTTGAAAAAACTAAGAGAAGAAGCTGTGAAAATGTTCATGGTACTGATGTTTACATTATTACCACTGTACTATTCGGATAATTACTATAATATTTTAAACGATAAAAGGGATATTTACTGGCTGTTTTCGCGGATTTTATTTGTAGTTATCGCAGTCAGTTTGTGCATCAGTCTGATGCTTGTGATAAAAAACCATCAATTTTCAAAAAATATGTGGACACAACTTAGAAAAATCAGTGCACTGGATGTTGTGATGCTGCTATTTGGCATACTTGCAATTGTGTCAACTGTATATAGTGCCGACAGCGGAAATTCCATCTCCGGAGAAAATGCGTGGGATGTGGGAACACAGATGATTGTCTGCAGTGTTATTGTTTATTTTATCATTTCCAGATGCTACAGCGGAAAGGGAGATCTCTGGGTATATCTGTATTTCGGGACCGCCGCAGTGCTTGCAATCGGCATCATAGACCGGCTGGGATATGATTTCCTCATCATGCACGATGAGATTCCACTGCAGTACAACATATTTATTTCTACTATAGGTAATGTAAACTTCTGGGCGGGATATTTGTCGATCATCATTCCATTTTTTATGCTGGCATCGCTGTTTACGAAAAACCGGTTTGCACGGTTTTTTATCTATCTGCTTTTGCTTGCAGCATATTTCAGTCTGTTTATCACGCTGACAAATACGACTTACATAGGAATTGGCATTGCAGCATTATTTGTTGTATGGTATTCACTCTGCAAAGTCAATCGTCTGAAAAATCTTGCGATCAATGGAATTTTGTTCGCGATAGCCGGTGGAATTGCAGAAGTTTTGTGGAAACATCCGTGCACTCCGCGTGCAATTGATACCGACAGTGTGTCTAAGCTGCTTTTGGCACACCGTCTGTATCTGGTTCCGGGTATTCTTGGAATGGTAATCATTTTGCTGTTCCTGCTGGGGACGGTTTTTCCGGAAAAAATACGGACAAAGATTGATACATGTGTGGAGCGTGTGTTGAGTAAAGTATGGATCTGGCTGATCATAGTCGGAGTTATCGGTGTGGTATTCTATGTGATCTACAATTACAATCTGAAATTATTTAATTTCCGTGGTTCCATCTGGTATTTCTCCTTTATGGGATTTTTAGATGGCACGCTCTGGCAGAAACTTATGGGTGTCGGATCGGCACTTTTGGATACAGTTACACAGGCACAGATTGCTAAAGCCGACTTTTATGTAGAGTGGAACTGGCTGTATTGTACCGCTCACAACGATCTGTTGGAATATCTGGTTACCATGGGGGTATTTGGCGCAGCATGCAGGCTCCTGATGTATGTTCTCCCATTTGTGATGTACACGAAAGGCAAAGAACGAAAACCGGAAAAGGCAGCAGTTCTTGCAGCACTGGTTGGATATCTGGGGCAGGGCCTGTTTACCGGACCTTATATTCTGACCTATGTACTTTACACCATTTTCCTGGGTGTGCTGGGCGCATATTATCGCATGGGAAAAGAAAAAGGAGCAGAAGCATGAGTATTCGGCAATATTGGTTTGTGCTCTGGGAACTGACCAAAAGAGAATTGAAACGAAAATATGCCAGAAGTTTTCTGGGGATTCTGTGGAGCTGTGTGTATCCGTTGATGCGAATGGCATTGGTTGTGGTATTATTCTCGACCATTTTTAATAAAGGGATTGATAAGTATCCGGCGTATTATTTCGTGGGATTTCTTATGTTTGAGTTTTTTGCGACGGCGACACAGACGTCGCTTACTACGTTGAAAGATAACAGGAATCTGCTGATAAAGTCGAAGCTGCCGCGGGAATTGTTTGTGTTGTCCCGTGTGCTGACGGCATTTGTGAATTTCCTGCTGGGGTGTATACCGTTTGCACTGGTGCTGGCATGTTACCGCACACCGATTACCATTAATTATTACATGATTCCGATAGTGTTGCTGTTATTGCTCATTTTTACAACCGGAGTTTCCTATGCGGTATCGATCTGGTTTGTGTTTCAGCGGGATGCAGGAAACATTTATTCTAATTTTATTTTTATCCTGCGGTTTTTTGTTGCAATGTTTTATTCAATTGACTGGGTTGCCGCGGGAGTCCGCTGGGTGATTGAACATAATCCGGTGTATTTGTATATTTACATTTTACGTCAGGGTGTTGTGTATGGGCAGAGACCGGAATGGATGTATGTGAGAAACGGCATTATCTGGGCAGCAGGGATGTTTCTAGTTGGGATTCTGATATTTAAAAGGTATGAGAATGATGTGGTGGAGAGATTGTAGTGGAAAATAGAATGGAGTCATTAAGACAAAACTGGTTTGTCATTCAACAGCTGATAAAAAGAGATAAACAAAGAAGTCTGTCATCTACTTTCATGGGAGAATTGTGGGAGATCATTAATCCTCTGATCAATATGATTGTCATGGTGTTAGTTTTTGGCAAGATGTTTGGTTATGGTATTGCTGGAGGGTTTCCGCTTTATGTACTTACGGGAACGACACTTTATGGATTGTTTACTTCCGGAACTACTATGTGTCTGCAGGCATTAATGGGAAATAAAAATTTCCTGATTAAAACACAGCTTAACAGGAATGTATATGTAATTCAAAAAATTCTGCTGGCTTTTCGAAATTTTTTATTTTCCCTGATGATTTATGCATTTGTAATCGCTTTGTACCGGATTTCACCGAGTGTGACATGGCTTTTATTTATTCCAGATGTTTTTCTGATGTTGATTATGATGCTGGGAATTGGAAAAATACTTGCGGTGATCAATGTGACATTTGCGGATATTACATATTTTTACAAGATATTTACGCTTTTTCTCATGTACGGATCAGCAATTTTTTATCGGCTGGATCGATTATCACCAGCGATGCAGAAGATAATGACTATTGTAAATCCACTCTATACAGTTATTGCGATTGCAAGAGAATGTATTATGGAGAGGATATTTCCAGATTGGAAGTTGTGGGTAATTGTAAGTGTGTATGCAGGTGGATGTTATCTGGTAGGGAGCGTTTATTTTAACAGAAAAATAGAAGATATAGTCGCAAAGATGTGAGATGCTATTTTAAGAGAGGAATGGTAAAAATGGAAAACATAAGTGTGTCGATTGTAGTGCCTGTATGTAATGTAGAAAATTATCTGAAGGAATGCATGGATAGTATTTTAAATCAATCGTTACAAAATATTGAAATAATATGTGTAGATGATGGATCAACGGATCATTCATTGTCGATTTTACGATCTTATGAGAAAAAAGATAAAAGAGTAAAAGTTATCACAAAAGCAAATTCCGGATATGGAAATACTATGAATGTCGGAATGGAACAGGCAAAAGGAAAATATATCGGAATTGTTGAATCAGATGATTATATCGATTCTAAAATGTTTGAACGTTTATATGATACGGCTGAATCCTATGAGGCAGATATTGTAAAATCTGACCATTATATTTTTTCTACAAAAAATGGTAAGAATAAAAGTCAGTATCAGTGGGTTTGTCCCATAGAATATTACAACAGGGTGTTAAATGCAGAAATTTGTCCGGAAATATATACATTTACTATGATGAACTGGACAGGAATATATCGTACTGATTTTGTGAAGAATAATCAAATTAAACATAATGAAACACCGGGAGCAAGTTTTCAGGATAATGGATTTTGGTATCAGGTAATATCTCTTGCAAAGAAAATTGTATTTATAAATGAAGCATTTTATTATTACAGACAGGATAATCCGAATTCTTCGATCAATAATAAAAAGAAAGTATATTGTATTTGCGATGAGTATAAATTTATGACTGATTTTTTAAATAGTCATACAGAATTAGGAGAAGAATATCACAAACGTTTTTTTGAAAAGAAATTTTTCAATTATATGAATTCTTATAAAAGAATAGCAGATGAATATAAATTGGAGTTTTTAGAAACTATACGGGATGAGTTTCAAACAGATCTAAAAGATCCACTATTAAAAACAGGTGCAATTGATCCATGGGTTTATAAACAGGTTAATCGAATTATTGATTCCCCGAAACTGTTTTATATAGAAAATGAATTGTGGGAGTATCGAGAAGAATATGACAGGGTACATGAAAAGTTAATGAAAATAAGAAACTCGGAAGAATTTAAAAAAGGTATTCGAATAAAGAAAATATTAGGTATGAAAATGTAGGAGGAAGGAATAAAGTGAAATTCATTGATTATTCAAATGATGGGAATGTTCAGGTTACATATAATCAACAGATAGAGCCACTGATTTCTGTTATAATTCCGGTTTATAATAGTGAACTTTATTTAAAAGAATGTTTGGATTCTGTTATTAATCAGACCTATAAAAAAATAGAAATAATATGCGTGGATGATGGTTCTACAGATCATTCTTTGGATATTTTGAATTTTTATCAAAAAAAGGATTCCAGGATAAAAGTTTTTACACAGGAAAACAGCGGACCATCTGCAGCAAGAAATAAGGCACTGGATATGGCAAAAGGTGATTATATAAGTTTTGTAGATTCAGACGATTTTTTAAAGCCAGATACATATAGCACGCTGATTGAATATGCGACACAGGAACGATCATGGGATTTAATTATATTTGGCGGAAATATTGTAGGAGAAAGAAATACTTATTTTGAAGAAAAATTGTCCACGGAGTATAGGGAATATTTAAATTGTAAACCAGGCACAGTTGTATTTGGCGAGAAGGCGGCCAGGCCTTTTTTATGGCTACATTTTTTTAAGAGAGAACTGCTTGAAAAGCCGGAGAAAATTAGATTTATGGAAGATATTAATTTGGGAGAAGATCAGATTTTTGAATTTGAATATATTCCAAGAGCAAAAAATGTATTGGTTCTTGATAAGAAGTTTTACAACTACAGAATTGAAAATAATGCATCCTTAATGCAGTTGTATAATAACCGCAGAATCAAGAAAACAGAATGCCATTTTACCATTATTAAAACTGTTATAGAAAATTGGAAGAAAGATGGATATTACAGTTTATATCAAGATGATATTTGGACATGGGCAGTCCAATTAATGTATTGGACGATTAATGATCTACCATCTGAATTCAGAAAAGAGTACTCCATACAAATGCTTGATTTAATGAAAACATATGATGTTGAGGAGTATCTGGTTTCAGGATCGGAAGTATCACATTATAAAGAGTTTAAAAAATGGGCAGAAAGCAATACATCTTCAGAGAGTGATTTAAATCTAATAAAGAAAAAAATTGAACAAGAAAATTTTGAAATAGAGGAAACTTTAAAATCTAAGGCATTTAAGTTGGGAAAATTTTTTACAGGGAAAAAAAAGCGACTTAATATTGATAAAATTATAGAAGCGTAAAGGTGATATTTCAGGTGAATTGAAAATCCTGTTACTGGAAGGTATTTAAAAGGAGAAAATTGAATGATTGTTTTAAATAAAATAAAAAGCAAAAATGAGGGAGATGATTTAATTTTATCAAGTCTGCTTGAGATTGACGAAAATAATTTTGAATTAGCAGTTCGCATTAAAGGGTCGGAATGGCACAAATATGCGGTTACGGATCGGTTAGATGCTTTTTTGTGGGGAGTGTTACCATATGCAATGCGTCATGGACATGATATTAAATGCAAAGATAAAGTTTCGGGAAAATTCTTATATAATTTAAATACACAATATATTCAAACGCTCTCAAAATATGATCCGAAACTTTATAATACGAATATACAGGCAGAGATAACGGATGATGAAATTCCAAATGAAGGAGCAGTTGCTACAGGGGTATCATGTGGAGTTGATTGTTTATATACAATTATTGAAAATTATAAATCGAAATATTCGAAAGAATTATCTTTGACACATTTGCTTAATTTTAACGAGGGTGCATTTGGTGGAAGTTATTACAGTTCAAATAGAGCATTCGTTGTAAAAAATCTTCATGCAAAAGAGCAGGCGTTGGCAGATGAACTTGAACTCCCGGTAATCAATCTTTCGACAAATCTGGAAAGTCTTTTAAAAATTCCGGTAGACCAGTTTATCGTATATGCAATGGGAATAATGGTAATGACGATATCGAAATTGATTGGTACATATTTATATAGCTCGTCGGGGGGGGATTATGGAGATTTTTCTGTAAAATCAATCAGTGGAAGAGATGTTTCGTATGCAGATTTGCTTAGCTTACATTGCATAAGCCATGGCCCGACATTTTTTTATTCTGCGGGAGGTGCAAAAACCCGGTTTGAAAAATTCAAGTATATTTCAAAACATTCTCTTACAAAAAAACATTTGTTTTCTTGTTTAAATCAAGACTTTAATTGCGGTGTATGTGTAAAATGTATGAGAAATTTATTGACGATTGATGCCTTGGATCTGTTGGATGAATATACGAATGTATATGATATTGATGATTATAAGGCAAGAAGAAACGATGCACTTCAGTATTTGGTTCATGAGATAAAATTTCATGGATATAGCTACTCGTATTTAGAAGATATATATCATATTATTAAGCAAAAAGAACCTGAGATAATTGAAAAAATAGAAAAAAATTTATCTGTAAATAAAATGGTTCAAAAAAACAATGAATTAGAAAAACAAGCAAGAGAAAGAAAAAGGGTTATAAGGGCATATAAAACTTTAAGTAATAATAAAAAAGTAGAAGAATTGGCGCAGAGGCTAAGAGAAAGAAATATTAAGCACGTTATATTGTACTATTATTCTTATGCAACAGACCTGTTAATTAACTATGCTGATCAGTTGGAAATTGTGATTGATTATATTGTAGAGGATGTTAAGGAACCGAGAAGAATTCCGAGACTTCCATATAATACAGTGAATTATCCGAATTGTGATGCAATAATTAATTGTAATATCCGTTATCCTAAATTATCAAAAAGAAAGCTAGAAGAAAGGACAAACAACTTAATAATAAATGCAGAAGATATTCTGGATTTGAGAGAGTGTTTGTAAAAGATTATGGAAGAAAATAGCATAAAATGTATAAATATGAATTTATGTACTGCATGTGGGGCATGTGAAAATATATGTCCTGCACATGCTGTCGTTATGCAGTATGATCAAAACGGGTTTATGTACCCAATTATAAATGAAAATTGTATTAATTGTGGTAAGTGTAAGTCGGTTTGCCAGGTTATAAATCCTGTAAATTTATATGATTCACCTGATACATATGTGGTGTGGAACAAAAATAAGGAAGTAAGAATGGCAAGTTCTTCGGGCGGTTTTTTTTCGATTATTGCTCAATATGTTATAGACCGTTCAGGTGTGGTATTTGGTGCTGTTTATACTGATAATTTTGATGGAGTTTATACGGCATGTGCAAAGACAATGACAGAAGTTGCTTTTATGCGGGGATCAAAGTATGTTTTTTGTGAAACAAGAGAGGCTTTTCAATCTGCCAGAAATTATTTGGAAAATGGAAATTATGTTTTATATACAGGAACACCATGTGAAATCGCTGGTCTGATAAGTTATCTTGGAAAAAACTATGAAAAGTTGATCACATGTGATTTTATCTGTCATGGAGCAAATTCTGTTGCGGCATATCAATCATGGCTTTTGGAATTTACAAAAGGGCAGACGGTAAAAAAGCTTGACTTTAGAGATAAATCTGTTTTTAAATGGTCGACAACGGCTACTGCATATTTAGAAAATGGAAATATTATTCGAAAGAATTATGAGGATAGTTATTGGTACAAAGGTTTTTTAGAGGGTGTTATAATAAGAGAAAATTGTAGTATATGCCCATACACGAAGGAAAAAAGATGTGCTGATTTTACCATGGGTGATGCTTGGCAAGTTGGAAGAATTAATAAAGCTTACAATGATCAGTTGGGAACATCACTGATACTGGTAAATTCAGATAAAGGAAAAAGTATTTATGAAGCCCTTAAATCTGAAATGGAATTGAGTGAGAAAATTGATTTAGAAGGAATTAGAAAATATAATGGAAGCTTGAATTACCCACAAAAACAACATTTATCAAGAAGATTTTTTTTCTCGCATTTAGATAAAGATGGGTATCATAAAGCATTATGGTATGGACGCGGATTGCGATGGGATGTTGGTATTGTTGGGTGGTGGTTTGCTTCTAATTATGGAAGTGCATTAACATATTATGTTTTGGCAAAAAGTATAGAAAAAACTGGAAAAAGTATTATTTTTATACCAGTTCCACAGCTAAATGGGAAAGACTGGGATTCCGATACAAAAATTGTTGAGAAATTTATGTCCAAGCATTTTAAGATTGCTAATAAAAGAGACTATAAACATTTAAATGAAATGAATCGGTTTTGTGATTCATTTTTGTTGGGATCAGATCAAATGTGGACAGAGTCTACAACTAAGTTAGTCGGATATTCTTTTTTCTTGGATTTTGTAGACAAAGAAAAAAAGAAGATTGCCTGTGCAACATCGTTTGGTGCAAGTCATTTTAATACTGATTTAAAAATGAGATATACGGCACGGGATTATCTTAAACAATTCGACGCAATCAGTGTGCGTGAAGAAAGTGGTGTAGAGATATGTCATAAAGCTTTTGGAATTAATGCAGAACAGATTATTGATCCTATATTTTGGGAAGGAAAAACGATTTTTGATCAATTAGTTGATTCCGAAAAGGAAAACGAATTACCAGAACATTATTTATTATGTTACATCTTAGATCCCGATGAAGAAAAAAAGAAATTTGTTAAATATATTGCTGAAAAAAATAAGCTTACAATATTATCTGTTTTGGGAATGAAGGAATATAACATAAATAAAGATTGTTGGCATATAGGACAACTTGTTGAAAAGCCTGCTATTGAAGAGTTTGTTTTGCTGGTAAAAAAATGTGATTTTTTGATTACCGATTCTCATCATGGGACTTGCATGGGAATTATTTATGAAAAAAATTATTTTGCACTGGGAAATAAAAAAAGGGGAATAGATCGGTTTCTGACTGTGGCTGAAAAATTGGGGACACAAAACAGGGTTGTTACGCAACCGTTTGATTATGATAGGATAAATGCAGTTATAGAAATTGATTATAAACAAGTTAGAAGTAAATTAGAACAGGAGATTCTCAGAGCAAAAGAATGGTTAAAAAAAGCGTTTGAAAAAGAAACTATTCCAAGTGAAGAAACGGTTTATAGTTTACTAAGAAGAATTGAGAAACTTGAAGAACAGGTTAGAAAATTACAAGGTTAATTTTTTATTAGAAATAATTTAAAAAAATAACTCATGTAAGAAAGGAGGTCTATGAAGGTTTTAAAATGGGTAAAAGATCTTTTTTCGGATCAGAAAAAAACTACAGTATCGGTAACTGGAAATAGTATACATAAAGAAAAAGATGTAATGAACATTGAGGCAGAAAACGGTGACGTAAAAATTGAGAATTATCACCTAAGTAATCTAAAGGGAATACTTGTAATAGTGATAGTTCTTTTGATACTGATAGTGATAGTTATAGTGGCTAGTATTTTTGCGCTGATTTATGGTAAGAAGAGTGGAACCGAAAAAAATAGTAATATTACAAGTGCAAATGAGGAAAAAGTGTTCAACAATCAATATGTATATGGAAATTATGATGGACTGATACGGCATGATAATAGTACTACAGCTTTTCAGAAGTGTGATAGTGAGTTTTATATCAGTCTGGATGAGCGGAATAAAGGAAATTATATTCGTGTATTAGCGTTTCCTATCGAGTCGTATTTTTTGAATATGGATAATTATCAATCCGAAGATGAAAAATGGAATTATGTAGAAGATATATACAATGCGGTGTGCATTTCTTTGTGTACGGAATATGATTGCAAACTAGAGAAGAAAACACAGGATCAATGGCGGTATATTGAGAGTGAAAAAGGAGTATATTTTTCTGCCTCTTTTTTCGCAGGAAAAAAAGAGTTTATAAATTCAATTGTGAGTGACCGTGAAAAAAATAATGGACAACCATGGTTTGTTTTGCAAAAATGCCTTTATTTTGGAGATCATTATATTATTACTGTTATTTTGACACATGATGGCACATATGGGGAGTTCATGAAGAGTGATTTAAAGGAGGATTTAAGATTAAAAAGGTGTTTTCAGAGTTTTTATCAGGTATATTCGGAAGGACAGTTTATTACGCAATCTTATTGATAAGAAGGACAGGATGTAGATATTGGGATCGACTTAGTATAGCGCATAAGAGGGAGAAGATAACAGTTACATAATTGACATTTTATTGAGATCTCAAAAAGGAGAATTAAAATGTATGACTATTTAATTATAGGTTCCGGATTATTTGGCTCTGTATTTGCCAGACAGGCAGCCGATGCCGGAAAGAAAGTGCTTGTAATAGATAAGCGCCCAAACATTGCCGGAAATGTTTACACAGAAAAAGTAGAGGGCATCAATTTCCACAAATACGGTGCCCATATTTTCCATACAAACAACACAGAGGTATGGAATTATGTAAACCGTTTTGCAACGTTCAACCGTTTTACGAATTCACCGGTTGCAAACTACAAAGGGGAATTGTATTCCATGCCTTTTAATATGTATACCTTCAACAAGATGTGGGGTGTAGTCACACCGGAGGAGGCGGCTGCCAAAATTGAGGAGCAGAAGAAGGAAATCACCGGAGAACCGCAAAATCTGGAAGAACAGGCAATTTCCCTTGTGGGGCGTGATATCTACGAAAAACTGGTGAAAGGCTATACCGAAAAACAGTAGGGGCGTGACTGCAAAGAGCTTCCGGCATTCATTATCAGGCGTCTTCCGGTTCGGCTTACATTTGATAATAATTATTTCAACGCATTGTATCAGGGAATTCCGATCGGTGGTTACACAAAACTGGTAGAGAATTTGCTGGAAGGTATTGAAGTCCGGTTAAACGAGGACTATCTGGAAGATAAGGCAGAATGGAATGCGATGGCGGAAAAAGTTGTTTATACCGGAGCCATCGATGCCTATTTTGACTATGCATTGGGAAATCTGGAATACCGTTCGGTACGTTTTGAAAATGAGATTCTTGATGTGCCGAACTTTCAGGGAAATGCAGCGGTCAATTATACAGATAAAGAAACACCGTGGACAAGGATCATTGAACACAAATGGTTTGAGTTCGGAAAAGATGAAGAGGGAAATGATCTGCCAAAGACCATTATCAGTAAGGAATATTCTTCGGAGTGGAAGCCGGGAGATGAACCATATTACCCGGTCAATGATGAGAAGAACGGGGAACTTTACCAAAAGTATAAAGAGCTGGCAGAGAAAGAGGAAAATATCATTTTTGGAGGCCGCTTAGGGGAATACAAATATTATGATATGGATGCGGTGATTGCAAGTGCTCTGGAATGTGCCAGAAATCAATTGTATTGATTAAAAGTGCAGGAATCTGCAAAAATAATCAATAGAAACATTGAAAAAGTTTAAGAGGCAGTGATCATGAAAAACGAAGTGAAAATTGCATTGAATATCTGCACATTCCAGCGTGAAGAATTTATTCACAGAAATCTGTCACTTTTGCAGGCATCGGATTTTTTCAATCCGGACAACCCGCAGTATTACGGAAGGCTTCATATTTTTGTGGTGGACAATGGCAGCAGTCTGCAATTGCCGGAGAGTCCGTATGTGCATTGTATTTATAACAGGAATACCGGAGGCTCCGGTGGATTTCAGAGAGGAATTGAGGAGATCCGTAAACGAAATGAGGGATTTACCCATGTGATTTTTATGGATGATGATGTTGCCTTTGACATCAGCAGCTTTTATCTGCTGTTTGATTTTTTATCCGGGGCCGGGGAGGCGGACAGGGACCGCCCGGTAGCAGGACGCATGTTTTGCATGGATGATCCATATATCCAGTACACGGCGGCGGAGAAGTGGAACCGGGGAATGGTTTCGCATGTGGAGTTCATGCGCGATGTCCGGGAGACGGCATACACACAGGGCAGAGTGATCTACGACGCGGATACGGATTACGGCGGTTGGTGGTTTTGCTGTTTTCCATATGCATTTGTACAGGAAAATGATGTACTTCCGTTTTTCATTCACTGTGATGATGTGGAATATGGTCTGCGATGCGGAAAAAAGCCAATCATTATTGAAGGAGTGCAGGTGTGGCATGAAACATACGACAAGCGGATGACACCTCTCATGCAGTATTATGACACGCGAAACCCGCTGTTTGTGAATCAGCTCTATGGTTTTTTGCCGGAGCCTTTGCAGCTTTTGCAGCAGTGGAAGGATAAGATGACGGCGTTTCATGTAAAAGGTGACTGGCTTTCGGAGTATTATGTCATCCTTGCAATGAATGATTTCCTGAAAGGCATGGGGTGGTTGAAGCGGATTGATGCGGGGAAGTATCACAAAAAACTGCAGAAGGCAAAAAGCTGCAAGGTAAAGAATGCGATATGCTGGCGGCTTGTGGAGCACCGGGCGAAAAAGAAATTCATGGTACACAAAAACAACTGCTCCGGTTAATCGGAGCAGTTGTGTGAAATGCTGTATTATTTACAGATCTCCGTATCTGCGTCTATATTCAGCAAGTTTGGCATCCTGGTCAGCAAGTTTGGCATCCTGGTCAGCAAGTCGGGCATCCCGGTCAGCAATCTCGGAATCCTTTTTGGAACAGGCTCTTTTCAGTGCATCGCGTTCATGGATAACCTCGAATAATTCATCAGTTGGAAGTTTCAGTACAGGTTCTGTCATATTATACACCTCCTGACATAAATTTCTGTTACGGTAAGAAATGCGGAGCATGGACTTTTGCAAAAGCATTAAAATAAGTTTTTTGTCAGTTTCCGTTAAAAATCCCTCTGCAATTTCCTGATCTAAGATAAGTATAGTTTCCTGCAGAAAAGAAGTCAATTCTTCTTTGGATTTCTGTACTTTTTTCTCAAGATCATGTCGTTTATCAGGGGATTTTGCCGACTGCATCTTGCGGTCAGAAGGGATGTGACGGCGGAACCGGATTGGAAGAAACGGGATGAGCATACACAAATGTTTCTTTTTGATTTCTTCAAGGGTAAAGGACTGCACCTTTACGGTTGGAACGCGGTATTCATGAGTACTGCCATCCTGAAACCGGATCAGACAGCTCAGGTAATCAGGGATCTTTTTCGTCCCCTGCAGGAAAAGAACGGCAGAGTTCGGAAATTTGAGCAGAAGCTGTGGATTTTTGGTGTCGGACCGGTAATTCAGGGACGCATGAACATCATACTCAAACATACGGATTGTGATAAGCCCATTGTATGTAATTTCACATTCAAAGTGGTAAATATCTGATTCGTTTACACAGAATGTGAGGTCAGCCTTAATGGTCGAAATTTCTTTTGTATCCGAGCGTTCTACAGAATACTCTGTGGAAAGTGGAACAACAGAGGAATCTTCGGGATATTTTTTCCCATAGATCTCATAGATGAGCGGAAACAGGAGTTTGGGAGAACTGTAAGTTGCTTTTTTTATAATTAAATCCCAAAGTTGCGTTTCCGTGGAAATTTCTTCAGGCAGCCCGTTGTTACGAATAATTTCTTCAATCTCTTTCGAGTGAAGATGGTAAGTATGGCGTGTATTGGCCATGTAATATCCTCCTATACTGTTGTGTGTATAATATTTGGAAAAATAAAAAGATTGTTGTTTTTATAATACTGAAAAAAGAAAAACAGAATAACAAATAGGTATATGTATCATAACATACGAGTAACGTAGATACAATAATTTGTTTTATAAAATTAAAGATATAGAAGCAGGTAAGTTACAACATCATTTGAAAAGGTTTTTAAGATATGAGAAGTGAAGTATACAGTTTTCTGGTAAACAGGCATCCGGGAATTTCATACCGGTATCATAAGATACATGATGATGCAACCGGTATGCGCAGAATGTTTTCCTGGGCATATTTGTTGTGGATAAATTTCGCATATTATGTATTGTTCTGTAGATTTCTCGGAAGAATTCCAGAGATGGAAATATATGAAAAACGCAAATTGATGATAAAAACCAGTGAATCCGAAGGACACCAGAAAGATGCAGGGATTCTTTCTGTAGAGGATTTTGTCAGAAAAATCAAAGATTACGATGTGATCTCATTTGATATTTTTGATACATTGATTTTTCGCCCGTTTTCTTCTCCGACAGATGTGTTTTATCTGATTGGAGAAAAATTTGATTTCCTCGATTTTAAGAATTTACGTGTGTGGGCAGAATGGGATGCCCGGATGAAATGCAGACAAAAAAACGGACATACGGAAGTGTCGTTACAGGATATATGGGAAAATCTGGAGGAAGATACCGGCCTGAATGCAGAAGAAGGAATGCGGCTGGAGTGTGAGACCGAGGAAAAACTCTGTTATGCAAATCCGTATATGCTGCAGGTATGGAAACGTCTGCAAGAACTGGAAAAGCGCATGATCATTGTTTCGGACATGTATCTTCCACGCTCCTGTATTGAGAGAATACTGCAGAAAGCCGGATATACGGGAGCGGAGCGTATTTACATCTCCAATGAGTATGGAGAGAATAAAGCCGGTGGAGATCTGTTCCACCGTGTGATCCGCGATTTTTCCGGTGCGCGTATTGTACATATCGGTGACAATCCACACAGTGATCAGAAAATGGCAAAGGCGAGCGGGCTGGATATTCTGCCCTATCAGAATGTAAATAAAAATGTGTTACTGTACCGTCCGATGGATATGTCATCGATGATCGGCGGGGCATACCGGGGGCTGGTATCCAATCATTTGTACAATGGATCAGAAAAATTCAGTATAGATTACGAATATGGATATGTGTATGGTGGATTGTTTGTTGTGGGGTATTGCCATTTTATTCATGAATATTATGAGCAGCATTATCTCGATCAGTTACTGTTTCTGGCGCGGGATGGAGATATTCTCCGCAGAGTTTACCAGAAATTATATCCCGATGACCGGACGGTATATGTCTACTGGTCACGGAAAGCGGCCACAAAACTGATGGCAGATGAGGATAAGCACGATTTTTTCCGGAGATTCATTTATCACAAGGTCAATCAAAAGGTTACGATAGGGGAGGCTCTGCGTTCCATGGAATTGGAACAATTGCTTCCGGAACTTTCAGACTGGCAGGAAATATGGGATGTATGGGAACGAAAATCGGGTGCCGGCAGAAAGCAGAAATTTATTGATTTGCGGGCAGAGGATGAGCTGACAGACAAAAATGCATATCTGCTCCGACGGTTTATTGAGGCAAAATGGGAGCGGGTGATGACACATTATGAGGAACAGCAGGTCGCAGCAGAAAAGTATTACCGGGAGATTCTGTATGGATGTAAAAACGTAGCAGCGGTTGATATTGGCTGGGCGGGAAGCGGTGCGCTCGCGCTTTCCCATCTGGTGGAAAAGGTATGGGGGATGGATTGCCGGATCACAGGGATTGTTGCGGGGACAAATACCATTCATAATGCCCAGCCGGATGCGTCCGATCCATTCCTGCAGGATGGCAGGCTGGTGGCCTATCTGTATTCCGGACAGATGAACCGTGATCTGTTGAAAAAGCATGATCCAAATAAGGATTATAACGTGTTCTGGGAACTGTTGCTTTCTTCCCTGACACCTTCGTTTCAGGGATTTCATAATGGAAGATATCAGACAGAAAAGGAAAGCATTTATCTGGAAACGGTGGATATTACACTGGAATTTGGCAGATATGATTTTAATCCAGAGGGAATCGGGGAAATCCAACGGGGAATTTTGGATTTTGCAGAGCAGTATCTGGAGCATTTTGGAGAATTTCCCTATATGTTTCGGATTAGTGGAAGGGATGCATATGCACCAATGCTTGTGGCTGCAAGTTATGACGAACGCTATCTTAAGATGATAGAAAAAAGATTTCAATTGGAAATTGCGGTGAACTGATGAAGTTTACCGCTTTTTTTATTTTCTTGCAACAAAAATACACCTCCGATACACTGTATAGATAGGAGGGCCTTCCATGGATGAACGTTTATTAGTAAAAAGGGCAAAGCGCGGGGATACCGCAGCGTTTGCCGAATTGTATGGGACAATTTATAAGAGGCTGTATCAGTTTGCGCTGTATACGCTTGGAAATACACAGGATGCGGAGGATGTGGTCAGTGCCGCTGTGATGGAAGCATTTGAAAATATCGGGAAATTGCGGAAGGAAGATGCTTTTTCCGCCTGGATGTATCGTATCGTGGCAAATATGTGCAAACAGAAAATGCGGGAATACTATCAACGGGGAGAAGAACTGACGGAAGAAAACGGTGGCTGGGACGGCTATGTATGGGGTGATACCCGTGAGGAATATATAGAAGTCCGGCGTGCATTTCTTACGATGGATGAGGAGGACCGCATGATTGTGGGAATGCATGTCTTCGGTGGATATAAGACGCGGGAGATTGCACAGATTCTTGCAATGAATGAGAATACTGTGCGGTCGAGAGAACATCGGGCGTTGCAGCGGATGGAAAAACAGCTGAAGGGATTGAGGTGAGAATATGCAGGAACAGAACCTGGAAGAATGGAAAGAGAAAATAGACAGATCCGCAGAGCAGATTACCGTGCCGGATACTCTGAGACCCGGGGCGGTGCAGCA
>ENA-OOWH01000429-OOWH01000429.1-human-gut-metagenome-genome-assembly--contig:-NODE-429-length-33758-cov-4.050856_pt1 | contig 33758 bp, 18 predicted proteins | sample MGYA00241576_ERZ501321 | MGnify/ENA primary metagenome ERZ501321 (study PRJEB25962, sample SAMEA2042733) | human gut metagenome | biome: human gut; feature: human-associated habitat; material: faeces... | reverse complement strand
TTGTATCCATTGTTGATTTATGTTAGTGTTATAGATTATTCTGGTTATTTATCCAAAACTTCAAATCTCGGTGAGTTCTTGGATTTAAACTCTGGTACCACTCTCTTCATTAGCTTCACTGTATCCATGATCTTTACTGTACGGGATAAATTCTCGAACACTCCATAGGTTTCAAGGATGTCAGTGTATTCATAATGACGTACCTTCGCTATCATTATCTTCTTATTCTCGGTAGGAAGCGTATTCTCCTTATCACTCAAGACTTCTTCATAAAGCTTCTCACCGGGACGCAATCCCGTAAACTCTATTTCAATATCTTCACCCGGACGATAACCGGCCAATTCGATCATACGGGTGGCCAGATCAACAATCTTCACAGCCTTTCCCATCTCAAAGACAAAAATTTCATTGCCCTCACCCATCGTAGCAGCCTCCATTACCAAACGACAAGCCTCGGGGATAGTCATAAAGAAACGAATGATATCAGGATGGGTTACTGTAACAGGCCCTCCATTCTCTATCTGTTCTTTAAAACGGGGAATTACAGAACCATTACTACCCAAGACGTTACCAAAACGGGTAGTGATAAATTTGGTATGACCTTTCACTTTGCCCTCACGGATAGCACATCCCAAACTCTGTACATAGATTTCTGCCAAACGTTTCGAGCATCCCATTACATTGGTAGGATTTACAGCCTTATCGGTAGAAACCATGATCATCTTCTCGGCTCCGTATTCAACTGCCATATCAGCAACCTGGCGAGAGCCGACAACATTGACCAATACAGCTTCACAGGGATTCTCCTCCATTAATGGAACATGCTTATAGGCAGCGGCATGAAAGATTATCTGAGGCTGATAAGTTTCGAATACCATACGGAGACGTTCTTTCACGCGGACATCTCCAATGACAGGAACAAAATCAAGATCGGGATAATTCTTCTCAAATTCCAGGCGGACATTATGCAAAGGTGACTCGGCGGAATCAAACATGATCAGCTTCTTGATGTTCATCTGAGCCAGTTGCCGGCAAAGCTCGCTACCAATACTACCGGCAGCTCCTGTCACCAACACAACCTTGCCACAGAACTCGGTCATCACCTCCTCCATATTGATATGAATTTCTGAACGACCCAGCAAGTCTTCAATCTTGATAGGGCGTACCCATTGGTGGAAACTTCCGTTTTCGTCAGCCTCACTGATACTCGGAGCAATCAACGTTTTCAATCCACTCCTTTTACAATACTGAAGCAGGCGGTCTTCCTCTTCACGGGTATTCTCGTAACGGGCAAACAGGATGCCGCCGATACACTTCTTATGAATAAGCTTGTTAAAGCACTCTTCATCCTTAAATGAATAAACGGGAAGATCAGCCACGCGTCGGATGGAGTCGCCCGTTCCGTAGATACAGAAGCCTACCACTTTATAGTGGGAGCTGTTCATTAACCGGACTTTCAATGCCACACTCTTATCATCAATACCATAGATCAGAATATGCATATTCTTCTTATTCAGCATATTCAGCAGGAGTTCATATACCAGAATCAACTGAATACGGAAGCCTACCATGGCAATAAAAGTCAGCATACCATCAAACAGTACAAAGACTATTTTCTGACTATTATGCAGTCCCGTCTGAGGCAGGAAAAGCCAGATAGCCATTGCAATACAGACTGCTTTTATCAGTGCACTTCCGGCAAGTCTCCATAATTCCTTCAACTGGGAAAAGCGGATCGTATTACGGTAGGTATGGAATAAAAAGGAACCTAAGACACTGGAGATCACCGAAATCGCTAAAATATGGAAAAGAGAAGTGATTTCTTTAGAAGTCTCCGTTATATAATGAATGCCGATAAATGACACCCAGGTACAAATCAAAGCTATGAACGTATCAATTCCTAATACAATCCAATAACTAAAATAGTTTTTCTGCAAATATTGAACAAAACGGTCAAATGCGTGTTTCATAATTTAAATACCCCAATAAATTATAAAGTCTTTTTCCAAAAAGTAGATTTACTATGACAATAGTTTATCGTAGATTGTGTGTAACTGAATTTTCAATGGTGAAGGCAATTGGTTTTTCAGAATCATTTGCGAACGCCTCAGAACAGTCTTCTTCTTTGCCTCATCCTCCGAATTGGCATACATAGACACACTATATCCCATCAGAAGAGACAGACACAAAGCAGCTTCCTGCTCAGCAGTCTTACCGTGACAAGGATACAGATCATTGATCTGTTCATGGATCTCTTTATTAAGTAGTGAAAGATCGTCGACACATATACAGTCCATATTCTCACCCATATGAAGCAATGTATCAACTGTTTTTTGTAGTTTTTCTATTTTCTCCTGTATGCTATTATTGAAGGTCCCCATCACCTACTTAGTTTCTTTCGCCAATTTGCTCTACATATCCGATAGGCATATCGACACAAGCGCAGCCCAACATATCCAGCCGGACAGCAATCTTACTTTTGCCATCTAACGCAACTAGTTCTCCAACCAGTCCCGTCAAAGGACCTTTGATAACACGAACTTTCTTTCCACGAGCTAATGGAGAATAATTCATACAGATTGCCTCTTCCGAATAATCGAGCATAAAACGGAAACGCGCCATCTGATCATCAGGAATCACAGCAGGCTTTCCCTCACCACGCAACACCATGTAACGGCTTACCGTGGCAAGAGTTAAAGCAGCCATCCGTTCCTTCGGATCGGCATGAACAAACACCATCATCGGAAGAAGAACTGTTTCAACTAATTTACGGCGATCACTCCATTGATGGATTTCTTGCTGGACAGGAACAAAAGTCTCAATTCCCATTTTCCCCAAATATTCGGCTACTTTTTTTTCGTGATGTATGCGAACATGTGCCACATACCAGCGTTTTAAGCACGCTACGCCCTCCCCTGTCCCATTTTTGGTCCCGAGGATGGCTGATTTCTCTTTTGTTAGAATCATGTTTTTTTACCCCATATGTTTCCGTTACTTCTTAGGTAACGGAAGTGTATAAAGCATAAACGAACAATGAAAAAAGGTTGAAAAGCAGCAGCAAATATGTTGTCAAGAGAGTTACACCCTAAGTAGAAGGGTATATACCAATGGAAATTAGGTATATAAGGAGTGGGGCATGAAAATAAGTATTTTTCATGTCTAAAGATGTTTTTACCCTATATTTTAGATAAAACTAAAAAAAGTGGGCTTTAATTTGTTTCTTATTTGTGTTTTTGTCTATCTTTGCATCAAATTTACTTCCGTTACCTAAGAAGTAACAGAAACAGATCCATGCTGACTATCAACTTATTAAATATTTTACACCCGTCCTATCCGACAGTTCTTCACGTAAGATAAATTCATTCGATTCACTTCTGTACGTTCCTGCAGACCAAAACCTTTCAGATAAATCTGAGTAGTCTTAATAGACTTATGCCCCAGCGACTCACTGATCATCTCAATAGGAACACCACGATACTTAGCGGTAGTAGCCCAGGAATGACGGATAGTATAGGAAGTGACGGGAGAAGTCAGCCGAAGAGCCTTTGCAAGTCTCTTCAGACGATTATTGAACCTGCGGAGAGCGGACTGATATTCCCGGTATGCACTTTCATCTTCTCTCTTCTTGTCGCCAAGAAGGATACTGAACAGATAGTCGGGACAATCCGGATGAGAAGGCTGACAGTTGCGAAGCCGACTGATTATATCTTGTGCAGTATCCAGTACTTCCACACTCATCGGAGTTTTCGTCTTGATACGATTATACCGGATGATATTCCGTTCCAGCGAAGATTTCTCCAAATGAGCAAGGTCAGCGAAAGACATTCCGCAGAATTGAAACATCAAGGCAGCGATAGCCTGCGTACGACGCAAACGTTCCGATTTGGGATCTTCATAGAGGAGGCGATTAAGTTCTCCGACAGGCAACGCTTTCTTCTGGCAAATATCCACTCCCGTATAAACATCATGAAACAGACGATGCACATACGGAGCTCTGCCCGACTCCACTCCTCTATTATAGATGCTACGAAGCATACGCATATACGTTGATACCGTATTCGGCTTCAGACCGGAACTATAAAGATACTGCCCGTAACAGCGCAAGCGTTCACGGGTGACTTGCCGGAAAGCAACATGGGTAGTGCCACAAAACTTGGTAAAAGAAAAAAGAGCATTCGTATAAACATGGGCCGTAGAATGACGCCCCTCTTTTCGTAAACGACCGATGTACGACTCCGCACAACGGCTAAATCCATTTTTATTCATATATATCACTAGTAAATTTATACAATGATAAGACGAAAAAATGATTTAGCAACAGAAGTTTAAAACCTTTCCAAAAAAATTATATAAAACTGAATGGGGATAGAATTGATGCTACTCCACTATCCACTTCTCAATATTGCGTGTTTCTGAGCTAAAATTGACACCTATCTTGAAAAGTCGGCGTCCGTCTGCCTCAAAAGGAAGTGCATAATGCTTTTCATTAATCTGTTTGATAGCTTCTTCAGCAGTACCATCCAACTTAAATTCCATCACATATATGAATTTGTCAGTCTGTAAGACAAGATCGATACGCCCTTCACTTGTATGATATTCTACCTTAACGTAGAAGCCAATCAACTTGAAGACAATGAATAGTACATTCTGATAATGCAACTCCAAATCACGGGCCAACTCATAGGGAGTATCGGCAAAGAAGCTTTGCAGGCGATGAAAGAAAGCATCACAATCGCCTTGTTCGACTTCATGAATAAATTTAGTGATCTGAAACGGTGAATCTATCTGATCTACATTTGCATAAAATGGAAGCAAATATTTCATAAATCCTTCCTCTACTTCACGATTGGGAAAACCTAAACGATAAATTTTAAAACGACGGTCATAACCTTTTATCGTAAGATATCCACTTTGATAAATCACCGGAATAGGATTTTTTGAAGTGGAATCAATACTATTCAAAACATCGGAATCTGTTTCCACATTTACAACACGCCGGAGATCGTAATGACTACTTTTTAAAAGTTCAACCAAATAGGTCGGTGTACCTGTTTCAAACCAGTAATCACCAAACTTCATTTGGTCAAATGTATTAAGCAAACTGAAGGGATTGTAAATACCGACAGAGTCTTCTACAAAATGGTAGCCATCATAACATGCTTTCAATTCCTTGCAAACTTCATCATAACTCATTTTCTGATTCCGAGCCAGTTCATGAAGTTCTTTTTCCAGATTATCGTGGATTTCTTTCTCCGTAATGCCGCAAATTTCAATAAACCGTTCATCCATTGATATATCTTTCAGATTATTCAAGTCACTGAAAATACTTACTTTACCGAACTTAGTGACACCTGTCAGCATAGCGAATTTGATGTAGCCATCTTTGCTTTTCAATGCACCATAAAATGGCTTCAATGTATTACGGTAGTACTTTTGCAATTCATCGTCACCAATGGCTTGCAACATGGGTTTGTCATACTCGTCCACCAAGATGACAACGCGCTGTCCTGTCTTCTCGCAGGCACGCTGTATAATACCCGCAAAACGCAGGGAAAACGAACGCTCGGAGGGTTCGGCTCCATATAGTTTCTCCCATGCTACCAATGACTTTTCGAGTATGTTATCAAGACTCTCGGGTACATCATATTTTTCGATATTGAGGTCCAGATGCAATATCGGATGCTTTATCCAATCCTTTTCAAGGGTCTCGATAGCCAGACCTTCGAAAAGTTCTTTCTTCCCCTGAAAGTAAGCTTCCAGCGTAGATATAAGCAAACTTTTTCCAAAGCGACGAGGGCGACTTAGAAAATAATATCTCCCTGTTCTTGCTAATTGATAAACCAATGCCGTTTTATCAATATAAAAATAATCATCCTTACGGAGACTCTCGAAGTTTTGTACACCAATCGGATAAATCTTGCTATTCATACTTTCTCTGATTATTTATTCATGTACCCAATTAGGAATATAATCGGGCATGCACAAAGATACACCTTTCTTTCTACAACGCAAAGCAGGCGAGAAAGTTTTTCTCGCCTGCCCGGTCTATACTTTTATCAATAATATTGTCTATTATTTACACGTATGTTTCCAGCAATTTTACGTTTCCAGCTTCCGGAGTAATTGTTACATCCTGTGTTGTAGCAGGAAGCAGAATAGATTCTCCGGCACCTACTTTCAGTTCATTACCTTCATTGTCTTTTATCTTGCATGCACCTTCCATACAAATGAAGATCACGAATGAATCGAGTTCTGAATAATCACAGCTGATTTCTTCGGTCATATCATACACGGAAGTAGTGAAGTACGGACAAGCTACAAGTTCTACCGGCTCATCTTTCACCGCTTCGTATTTGGTACGATAATCATCCAACACTTCGTAATTGATGGCTTCACGCGCCAGGTCAGTATGCAATTCACGAGTCTTTCCGTTTGCATCCTTACGGTTGAAGTCATAGATACGATAAGTAATATCCGAAGTCTGCTGGATTTCGGCAATAAACGCACCGGCGCCAATACTGTGCACACGTCCGGCAGGAAGGAAGAATACATCTCCCGGCTTGATCTCATACTCCTGCAATACGTCAGTGATCGTATTGTTCAGCACGCGCTCTTTATATTCTTTCGGGGTGATTTGCTCGGAAAATCCAGAACGCAGTTTCGCTCCTTTATCAGCATCCACTACATACCACATTTCGGTTTTACCCATTGAGTTGTGCCTTTTCTTTGCCAAATCATCTGCCGGATGCACCTGAATGGATAAATCCTGCTTTGCATCGATGAATTTGATAAGCAGTGGGAATTTATTGCCAAAACGAGCATAATTCGCTTCGCCAACCAGTTCCTCGCGATACTTTCTCACCATATCAGCCAGAGTTAAACCTTTGTCCGGGCCATTAGCCACAACAGATTCATTGTCCTCTACGCCGGAAATCTCCCAGCTTTCTCCTACTCCTTTCAAGTCTGAATTCAAATGCTTGAACGGAATAATTTTGTCGCCCCCCCAAAGCGTCTGCTTCAGAATAGGTTCGAATTTTAATGGATACATTTTTGTTTTTCTTGTTATAAACTTAGATTAAATTCGCTCGGATTGTTTCAATCCGGGAACAAACATACGAAAAATTGTTCACTTTAAAAGAAAAGAAGGATGAAAAATACAGAAACCTAAGTGAGAACGCTAAACTTTCCTAAACTACCCACCATATTTAGCCGGAATAATTTGTGAGTAACAAAGAATTTACCTTTATTTGCAAGAAAATTTTAAGAATACCAGACATGAATAACACATTCCCAACGGAAGGGAATCTATCAGGGCTCAGCCGGAAAGATTTCCAAAAGGAGATAAATAATAAAGAAACTGATTTATTTATCCTCAAAAATAAAAAGGGAATGGAAGTCGCCGTAACTAATTACGGATGCGCCATTCTCGCTATCATGGTACCGGATAAAGATGGAAAATATGCAAACGTTGTCCTAGGACACGACAGCATAGACCACGTTGTCAACAGCCCGGAACCCTTCCTCAGCACTACTATCGGACGCTATGGCAACCGCATCGCCAAAGGAAAATTCACATTGTACGGAGAAGAGCACGAGCTCACCATCAACAACGGACCCAACTCCCTGCACGGAGGACCTACCGGTTTTCACGCCCGCGTTTGGGATGCCGACCAACTGGCTGAAAATATAATCCAGTTCAATTATGTTTCAGCCGACGGCGAAGAAGGTTTCCCCGGCAATCTGGAGGTTGAAATGGTTTATCGCCTGGAAGAAGAAGAAAATGCACTGGTAATCGAATATCGTGCCACAACTGACAAAGCTACTGTAGTCAACCTGACCAATCACGGTTTCTTCAATCTGGCTGGTATCAGCAATCCTACTCCTACTATCGAAAACAATATTGTTACTATCAACGCTAATTTCTACACGCCTATCGATGAAGTTTCTATCCCAACCGGAGAAGTTGCCAAAGTAGAAGGTACTCCAATGGACTTCACCACTCCGCATACCGTAGGCGAACGTATCAACGATAAATTCCAACAACTGATTAACGGTGCCGGATACGACCACTGCTACGTACTGAACAAGATTGAAACAGGTTCACTGGATCTCGCTGCTACTTGTTTCGAACCGAATAGCGGTCGTACCATGGAAGTATACACTACTGAAGCAGGTGTACAACTTTACACCGGTAACTGGCTGAATGGTTTCGAAGGTGCTCACGGTGCTACATTCCCTGCAAGAAGCGCTATCTGCTTCGAGGCACAATGTTTCCCCGACACTCCGAACAAACCTCATTTCCCCTCGGCTACTTTATTGCCGGGCGATGAATACCAGCAGGTGACTATCTACAAATTCGGTGTGGAAAAATAAAAGATAAAAAAATAACTAACCTAATTTTATAAACTAACATTTTTAATAGAACCATGACACAAGAAAAAAAGAATGGAAAAATCATTGCCATTATCACGATGATTTTCCTTTTCGGTATGATTTCATTCGTTACTAACCTCGCAGCTCCTATGGGTATTGTGCTGAAGAACCAATTCGACGTATCCAATGCTTTGGGTATGCTGGGAAACTTCGGTAACTTTATAGCTTATGCAGTAATGGGTATCCCCAGCGGTATCTTGTTGCAACGTGTGGGATATAAGAAAACAGCACTTATCGCAGTAGCTATCGGTTTTATCGGCGTAGGTATCCAGTTCCTGTCCGGTCATTCAAGCCCTGAGATGGCTTTTGCCGTTTATTTGATTGGTGCATTCGTAGCAGGTTTCTCTATGTGTTTGCTTAACACTGTAGTAAACCCGATGTTGAACAAACTGGGTGGTGAAGGTAACAAAGGTAACCAGCTTATCCAGGTGGGCGGCTCTTTCAACTCTGTAATGGCTACCATCACTCCGATGTTCGTTGGTATCCTGATCGCCGGATCTATCGAAAAAGCTACTATCTCTCAGATTTTCCCTGTAATGTACACCGCAATGGCTGTATTCGCTTTCGCATTCTTCGTACTCCTGTTTGTACGCATTCCGGAACCGAACGCTGCTGCTACAACTGAACCAATCAGCACACTGATGAAAGGTGCTTTGAAGTTCCGTCACTTTGTATTGGGCGCTATCGCTATCTTTGTATATGTAGGTATTGAAGTAGGTGTACCGGGTACTCTGAACCTGTTCCTTACTGACCCTGTAGAAAAAGGCGGTGCCGGTATCGCTTCTACAATCTCCGGTTTCGTAGTAGGAACTTACTGGTTCCTGATGTTGATCGGTCGTCTGGCCGGTGCTTCACTCGGTGCAAAAGTTTCCAGTAAAGCGATGCTTACATTTACATCCGCTCTGGGATTGATTTTAGTATTCCTTGCTATCTTCTCTTCTACAGGAACATTGGTGAATCTGCCTGTACTTCAACAAAGCGCAACTGGCGGTTTGTCATTCGGTTTTGCAGAAGTGCCCATTAACGCTATGTACTTGGTATTAGTTGGTCTCTGTACTTCTATCATGTGGGGTGGTATCTTCAACCTTGCTGTAGAAGGACTGGGTAAATATCTGGCTGCTGCTTCCGGTCTGTTTATGGTACTGGTATGCGGTGGAGGTATCCTGCCTGTAATTCAAGGATGGGTAGCTGACGTAGCCGGTTTCATGGCTAGCTATTGGGTAATTATCGCTGCTCTGGCTTACTTGCTGTACTACGGTCTGGTAGGTTGCAAGAACGTAAATAAAGACATTCCAGTAGAATAAAAAATCTGAATTTAATTTATTCACCTTATAAAATTGATTTATCATGGATATAGAACACGTAAGAAGTCGCTTCATTAAGCATTTTGATGGAACTACAGGATTTATATATGCCTCTCCGGGTCGTATCAACCTGATTGGCGAACATACTGACTACAACGGTGGATTCGTATTCCCCGGAGCTGTAGACAAAGGTATGCTTGCTGAAATCAAACCGAACGGCACTGACAAAGTAAGAGCTTATTCTATCGACCTGAAAGATTATGTAGAATTTGGTCTGAACGAAGAGGATGCTCCCCGCGCAAGCTGGGCAAGATACATTTTCGGTGTATGCCGTGAAATGATCAAACGTGGCGTAGACGTGAAAGGATTCAATACCGCTTTCTCCGGCGATGTGCCTCTGGGTGCAGGTATGTCTTCTTCTGCTGCTCTGGAAAGTACATATGCTTTCGCATTGAATGAACTGTTCGGTGAAGGTAAAATCGACAAATTTGAATTGGCTAAAGTAGGTCAGGCTACTGAACACAACTACTGCGGTGTAAACTGCGGTATCATGGACCAGTTCGCTTCTGTATTCGGTAAAGCTGGCAGCTTGATCCGTCTGGACTGCCGTTCACTGGAATATCAATATTTCCCATTCCATCCGGAAGGTTATCGTCTGGTATTGATGGATTCAGTAGTGAAACACGAACTGGCTTCTTCTGCTTACAACAAGCGTCGTCAGAGCTGTGAGGCTGCTGTTGCTGCTATCCAGAAAAAACATCCGCATGTAGAATTCCTGCGTGACTGTACAATGGACATGCTGGAAGAAGCGAAAGCTGATATCAGCGCTGAAGATTATATGCGTGCCGAATATGTAATCGAAGAAATCCAACGCGTACTTGATGTTTGCGATGCGCTGGAAAAAGACGATTACGAAACAGTAGGTCAGAAGATGTACGAAACTCACCACGGTATGAGCAAATTGTACGAAGTGAGCTGCGAAGAACTTGACTTCCTGAACGATTGCGCTAAAGAATATGGTGTAACCGGTTCACGCGTAATGGGTGGCGGCTTCGGTGGTTGTACTATCAACCTTGTCAAGAACGAACTGTATGACAACTTCGTTGAAAAGACAAAAGAAGCTTTCAAAGCTAAATTCGGCAGAAGCCCGAAAGTATATGATGTAGTAATCGGTGACGGTTCACGCAGAGTAGAATAAGTTATTATTCATCAGAATTAAATAAGCAGGGCGTCTTTCTGGAATGGAAGGACGCCCTTACTTTTCAATTAACAAAAATCTAAAACCTATTATCTAACCTAACCCTATAATTATCTGTTTATTGTACGCCTTCCGTTGTCATCTGAATGCGTTTCATGGTACCGTCTTCGTTATAATACAAACGGTCGATGCAGACGGAACGGCGAAAACTGCCTCCGGCTGTATTGATGCTTCCATTATGATAAATGAAATACCAGTCGCCCTTGAACTCGATAATAGCCTGATGATTAGTATTGGAATTGCCGGCTATCTCATTAAGGATGCCTTTGTATTCCCAAGGTCCGGTAATGCTACGACTCATGGCGTAGCATATCTTTTCCGGAAATTCAGAAGCATATGAAAGGTAATACCAGTCTCCACGCTTATGTATCCACGGAGCTTCCGTATATCGGGGCAGATGAACCGGTACGATAGGACCATCCAGCTCGATCATATTCTTTTTCAGTTTGACATAGTAGCATTGGGTATTCCCCCAATAAAGATATGCCTGTCCGTCGTCGTCAATAAAAACAGTCGGATCGATATCTTCCCAAGAGATCTTGGTAAATTCGGTCGTCATATCATTGGTGATCAGCGCAGAACCACGGGCATCCACAAAAGGACCGACAGGCGAATCAGATACGGCTACACCGATGGATTTTCCGTGAATAGTGCCGTGTTCCACCGTCACATACCAATAGAACTTCCCGTCACGTTCTATCACCTGACTAGCCCATGCTTCCCCTTTTGCCCAACTGAAATCTTTGGCTTTCAAAGGTACAGGATGCTCCGTCCATGTTTTCATATCGGGAGACGAGAATACACACCATTCATTCAACTGGTAATGTTCTTTGGGAGGAGGACATTCATCATGTCCGGCATAAATGTACACCTTAACGTCATGCACCATAGCACCCGGATCGGCTGTATATTTATATTTTATGATGGGATTGCCATTGGCTACAAAAGTAGTGTCATTCTGCGCAGACAGCCCGGAAAAGGCTGCCAATACGCATGAAATCATAACTAGTTTAACGCTATTCATTTTATTTCTTCGTGAATTTATAAACTGCAAACGTGTTCGGTCCGAGTTCGGTGGTTAACGCATGACCATTGATCGTTACCGGTGTCTCCTGTGGAGTGATGGCAAACGGTTGTTCAAGCGTATTATCTTTGTCCTGGTCGAGTGAGCTAAGAGTGATGCAACGTCCTTCGGACAATACATCCTGCTTTTTCAGACCTTCGAAAGTCAAGGATACAGGCTGTGTCTTATCGGAAGTATTAGCTACTTTGACAATCAGTTCGTTCTTATCCTTATCATAGACTGCACTGGCAAAAAGTCCGTTTTGTCCTTCCGCCCCTGTTACCGGTTTCTTGTTCATAGTGAGAGGAAGTACATTCGTTCCTTTGTTCTGTGCGTACAGCTGCTGCACATAATAACTTACGGTACGCACCGAGTTAAGATTATCAAACCAAATCATGTCCGGACGCCATTGCCATCCCTCCACATGAGCGAAAAGCGGCGCATAAGTAGCCATATGTACGATATCGGCATTACGTTCCAATCCGGTCATGAAGGCTGCTTCGAGCAAGGCAGCATGGAAGTGGTTCCATTTCTTTCCTTTTCCGTGACAAGCATATTCGCCGGCAAATACTTTCGGTCCTTTGCGGTCATAGTTATCATAGCGTGCTCCCTGACTGAGGAACCAGCTTTCGGGACGGTAGAAGTGTTCGTCTACCAGATCAGCTTTCAGACGCTTCATCTCAGGCCACAGGTAATCAAATTCTTTTCCTTCGGAATTCGGGCCGGAACTGCCTACAATCATGATTTCCGGATGCGCCTTGCGAAGAGCCTTGATAAACGGTTCGAGACGTTCGGGATACTCTTTTCCCCACTGTTCATTACCGATGCCCAGATATTTCAAATTAAAAGGTGCCGGATGTCCCATATCGGCACGTACTTTCCCCCAAGTCGTGTTCACGTCTCCATTGGCAAATTCGATCAGATCGAGTGCATCCTGAATATAGCTGTCCAGGTCGCAAACTGCTACGTGAGCTTTTTCTTCATTGTTCTGATACTGACAGGCAAGTCCGCAGTTCAGGATCGGAAGCGGTGCCGCTCCCATTTCTTCAGAAAGAAGAAAATATTCATAGAATCCCAGTCCGTAGCTTTGATAATAATCCGGATAGAAACGATGGGTAAAGGTATATTGCCAACGATTTTCGTTCAATGGACGGTTTTCTACCGGCCCCACGGATTTCTTCCAGTCATAACGGGTTTCGAGATCCGTACCTTCAACGATGCAACCACCGGGGAAACGGAAGACTCCCGGATGAATATCCGCCAAAGCCTGCGCAAGGTCTTTGCGAAGACCGTTCTCATGTCCCTTCCAAGTATCGACAGGGAAAAGGGAAATATGCTCCAAGTCTACCGTACCCTGGGAAGCAAGGAAAATACGAAGCGTTGCTTTGGGATTGGTAACACCCGCTTTTAAGATTACCTGATACTTCTTCCAGTCTTTGGAATCAATGGTCAGTGTCTGAGAGGCAAAAGCCTGATGTTCGCCCATAGATTTGGTATCTACAAGTTCCACACGTATCTTTTCACCTGTACCTCCGTGCGGCAGACGTGCCCACACAGAGAAGCGGTATTCTTCACCTTGCTTAACCCCGATGCCGAAGAAGCCTTCATTATCCAGTCCGGTATGCTTGTGGGCATGTCCCGAATTATCAAGACGCACATAATGCGGATTGCGTTCAAAAGGACCGTCATCCTGCAAAGTCACCTTTCCATAAGTCTTCCATCCCATCAGACGCTGAGGGAATTCGAATGAACGGTTCTTTACCAGTTCGGCATAAAGTCCGCCATCGGCAGCATAATTGATGTCTTCAAAAAAGAGTCCGTACATTGTCGGCTGGATTTCAGCACCCAACTTCTTAGTCTGGATCACCATTTCATTGGTTTGCGCATGAAGCGCCATGCCGGTAGATAAGGCTAATGCAGCCAGTAATTCTGTGTATCTTCTCATGGTTTTCAATAAAAATTATATATAGTTATTTGATTCTTTTTCCCCAGACAGAACGTCCCCGGCTATCGAGTCCGGTAAAGAGAATTGTTTCGGTTTCGTTCTCCCAATCGTGTCCTGCAAAGATAACCAGATTCTCAATCTTCTCCGAGTTCAAATCTACCATTAATAGATGTTTTTCGGTCAAAAAGGACCATTTTCCATTCATTTGAACTATATTCCATTCGTTATCGGTCATCTGCCCTTTGCACGTGCCGTCTTTTACCAAAGTCATTCGGGTGGACAAGTTCCATTCCTTCTCTTTCAGTTCTCCCTCTCCCCATAAGATCTGTCCGGCTTCCAGCTGACGTTCGTATGCCGGTTCCTGCACTCGTATGATTTCCCATTCACCGACCAGATCTTCTTTGCTGAATTGACGCGAAGCAGTCCCTGCATATCTCTCGGGAGAAGCGACCGGCCAGCCTTCGGGAGTGAAGAACAACTGCCGTATATGTAACACCATTAACTGATTTTGCGGTGACAGACGTCCCTGATGTGCCATAAAATAGTTTCCTTCACCGTCAGAAAAGACGGCACAATGCGCTGTACCCGCCCATCCGGTATGGTTCTCAAAACGATATGGTGCAGTCAGTATCGGGAAGTTGTTGGTCGTATCTTTCACAGCCTTGCCAAAGTAGTCCGTAAACGGACCTTCGGCAGCATCCGAACGGCTGACACGTACATTATAAGTCGTCATCAGCGGATCATAGGAAGTGAAAAGATAATATTGTTTCAGCTCCGGATGATAGATTATTTCCGGTGCTTCGAGATTGTCCTTCCGATAGTTGGCACGCCGTGCTACAAGGTGCCCCAAATCGCCTTCGTTTAAGGCTAATCCGGTTTCAGGATTCAGTTCGACGCAATACAGACCACCGAAGAAGGAGCCGTAATGCATCCACCATTTACCGGTATTTTCATCTGCTATGACGCTCGGATCGATAGCATTCATGGCAGTAGAATCATCTGTTTTAACGATACAGCCTTTCTGTGTCCATGGCCCTTCGGGAGAAGTTGATTCGGCAAGTCCTATATAGGATGTTTTACGTCCGAATGCGGATACGCAATAGTAGAGGCGGTATTTATCTTTATAAGGGATGATATACGGTGCCCAGATATTGGTCGCCCCCTGCCCTCCTGCATGAAACTGTACCCATTGAACCGATTCTTCCGGTATTTCAGGAAATGCCCATCCCAGAAATTCCCAATGTACCAAATCCTTAGAACGGCGCATCTGGATAAATCCCAACGGCACGCCTTTCTCTCTCGCTTCTTTCCGGTTCTCACCGAAAATCGCATCTGTAGAATACATATAATAATAGTCGCCCAGCTTCCGGCAGGACGGATCGTGTACATTGTATGTTCCCCATTGACGGTAATCTTCCATTTTGGCTACTGATAAATAATTATCATCCCAAGGATTAGCAGAAGGAGTCGGAGTAAACACGGAAGAAGTGCAACTTACAAAGAAGCTGCCTGCTACTAAAAGAACTGGCAAAAACAAGTTTTTCATAATATCTGTGTATTCGTTCATCAATTATGCTACAAAAATACGCCCCGTTTCCCCTATGAAAGGTGGACATACGAACACGATTGGTGGACAATCCGATAATCTGCTGAAAAGAAGCTCTTCCCATTTTTGTGATTGAAGAGATTCTTCTAACTTTGCCCTTATTAATACGTACATATATGAAAAAACACCTACTTATATACCTTATAATATATAGTATCTGTTCACTGGCCGGACAGGTTCGGGCACAGGAACGGTTTGCCGACCGCTATAATATTACGTATGTGACCATGAACGAGGGGCTTCCACATAATTTTATCGACGATTTGTACAAAGACAGCCGGGGGTTTATGTGGATTTCGACTGCCGGAGGCGGGCTTTCCCGTTATGATGGCTATGAGTTTGTAAACTACACTCCCAATAATCACCAATGCAAACTAAAAAGCAACTTTATACGCAATGTCTGTGAAGACGCCTTCCAACGCCTTTGGATCGTCTCCGAAGGGGGAACGGATATTATTGACTTATCTACTTTAAAACCGATTATCCCCCATGACCCGAAAGGGATATTTCCAAAGATACTGGAACTACCGGCTACCCGTATCATGAAAGATACGCAAGGCTGTATCTGGCTTCATTGCGACAACGCCCTTCACCGTATCGAATTCAATGACAAAGGGGAAGTGCAAATCCTGTCTACACTCAGCCCTGTCTATCTGAATGGTCCGGACATTGCTCTGAAAGACATTGACGAGGATGGGAAAATATGGATGGGAAACAATGGAGAAATACGAAAAGTGGCATTAAGTCCGCAAAAGAGACTGGTAACCACTCCCATAGCCGACTGCCTGAAGTTCGAAGCGGGAACTTATATTTCGGATTTCCTCAGCAAAGAGAATGAAGTCTGGATCTCCAGTGACCGCGGACTATTCCGCTATAATAAAACTGGAAATGTGATAAAACGATATGAGCATGATTCCGGCAATCCCTATTCCCTGTCGCAAAATTATCTGACAAATTTAGCTATCACCGATGACAAACAATTAATCGTCGCGACACTACGTGGTATTAATATCTATAACCCGATGACGGATAATTTTGAACGTATAGCCTGTGACCTTCCAAATGGCGGTACCAATCTGCTGAACAGTAACTTTATTAATTGCATATTGACTGATGGAGAACATATCTGGTTCGGTACGGAAACCGGAGGTATCAATCTGTTGAATCCACGGCAACTATCGATACGGAGCTACCGGCATGACAAGGAAAATCCGTCAAGTTTATCCTATAATCCTGTCAATGCAATTTATGAAGATGTATACGGAACCTTATGGGTAGGGACAGTAGAAGGCGGACTGAACAGAAAAGAACGGAACAGCGAAGATTTCACCCATTATACACGTGAACACGGAGGGCTGAGTCACAACTCCGTCAGTGCCCTGACTGCCGATACCGACAATCACTTATGGATAGGTACATGGGGAGGAGGTCTCAATCTGCTTGATCTGAAAGCTCCCCGACAGATACTGGAGGTAATTTCCTCACAGACCGGCGGAGGCTTTCCGATTAACTTTATCGGAGTATTGAATTATGACCCTATTAATGAAGGTATATGGATAGGCGCCAATCAAGGACTCTATTTTTATGATCCGGTAAAAAAGGAAATAACTGCTCCGTTACCGGATAAGGCTGCTGAAAATATTCATGGCTGTATCGGTTCCATTATTGATAAGGAGGGTAAACTTTGGGTCGGTTGTCTGGAAGGGGTTTATATCATCGATCTGCATTCCCGTTCCTCTAAAGGAGAATTCCAGTACAGGCACCTGAACTACAAACTGGACGATCCGTCCTCCCGCCTGATTGAGAAAATAACCTGCTTTTATCAAGGTAAGGACGGTACTTTATGGCTGGGCAGTAACGGATATGGCATTTATCAACGAAAAATCGATGCTCAAGGAAAAGAACAGTTTATCTCTTATAGCACAGCGCAAGGACTACCGAACAATAGTATTCGGGGAATACTGGAAGATAACAACGGTAACTTATGGATCAGTACCAATAATGGACTCTCCTGTTATCATCAGGCAGAGAATCGTTTCATTAACTATACCATACAGGATGGTCTGATTGACACACAGTTTTATTGGAACGCCTCATGCGGTTCTTCTCATGACTTACTCTATTTCGGCAGTGTAGGCGGATTGGTTGCAATCGAAAGTAATCGTCCGGCGATGTCTCTTCCGGCTGCCAAAGTACGTTTCACCCGTCTGCGGATAGGTAATGAAGAAATATTGCCGGGCAGCGAATACCTGTCGGAAGATATTGCCATAACGACAGAACTGAAACTGCATGAAAAAGAGAAATCTTTCTCACTCGAATTTGCAGCGCTTAACTTTGAGTCAAACAATACAGCCATATACAGTTATCGGCTGGTCGGTTTTGACGATAAATGGGTACAGGGTCCGGGCAACCGACGTTTTGCCAGTTATACGAATTTGCCTCCCGGTTCATATACTCTACAAGTCAGATACACTCCTGACGGCGAAAACGAGGGAGAAAACATAACGGAACTGAATATTACGATTGTACCTTATTTCTATAAGACCGTATGGTTTATTCTATTCATCATCGTATTGTTGTCTGTCAGTGTATGGCAATTCTATCAATGGCGCATCCGTAATCTGAAACGACAGAAAGAATATCTGCACCGCACGGTAGAAGAACGTACCCATGAACTGGAACAGCAAAAGCATCTGTTAGAAAATCAAACGGATGAACTGTCACGCCAAAACCAGATGCTGATTCAGCAGAATGAGAAAATCACGAGGCAGAAGGCACAACTGATTCGTATGTCCCGTAAAGTGCAGGAATTGACGCTTGACAAGATTTCATTCTTTACGAATATTACTCACGAATTCCGCACACCGATTACCCTCATTATCGGTCCTATCGAACGTGCATTGAAATTAAGCTATAATCCGCAAGTCATTGAGCAATTGAACTTTGTGGAACGCAATTCCAAATATCTATTGTCTCTCGTCAATCAGTTGATGGATTTCCGGAAGGTAGAGTCCGGCAAACTGGAGATTGTGAAGACTCGGGGAAATTTTCTGAAATTTATCGATTCACTGATCACTCCGTTTGAAGTATTCGCCCAAGAGCGGAACATTGTGCTCAAACGCTATTACCGGATGGAGATGCCGGAGATTTTGTACGATGAGGAAGCAATGCGTAAGGTGGTCACCAATCTGTTGAGTAACGCTATCAAGTTTACTCCTAACGGGGGAACTGTGTCTCTCTACCTATCTGCTCTTTCCGCCAAGGACGGTGAAAAGGAGACATTGTATATTTGCGTCAAGGACAGTGGTTCGGGCATCCCTGAAGAAGACCTCAACCGGATTTTCAACCGCTTCTACCAGTCGCAGAATCAAGTGAAATACCCAGTATACGGACAAGCAGGCACAGGCATCGGGTTATACCTCTGCAAGCGAATTGTACAAATGCACGGCGGAGAGATCAAAGCATTCAATAACCGTCATGCAGGATGCTCTTTCCGCATCCTCCTCCCCTTGCAGCGGGAAGAAGGGACAGACGAAAAGACAATCATTATTGATCACAACGATTCGTCCGCAATCCCTGTTCAGGATTCCGGCGCTCCAAAAGAGAAAGAGGCTTTAAGTATGCTGGTTGTGGAGGATAATGCTGATATGCGGGGATATATCCGGTCTATTCTTCGTGAACAGTATCATGTACTGGAAGCTGCCAATGGCGAAGAAGCATTACATATACTTAATAGTAATCCAATAGACTTTATTATCAGTGATTTGATGATGCCCGTCATGGACGGAATCGAGCTGTCCCGAAGGGTAAAGGAGACATTTGCCATTTCGCATATTCCTTTCCTGATGCTGACTGCCAAAACCTCACAAGAAGCCCGACTGGAAAGCTATCGTATGGGAGTGGATGAATATCTGCTGAAACCTTTTGATGAGACATTATTATTGACCCGTATTCAAAATATTCTGGAGAACCGGAAACGATATCAACGTAAATTTACGCTTGATATGGACGTGGACGTACTTAATATGGAAGAAGAATCCGGTGATAAGAAGTTCCTCAATCAAGTAATGGAGGTTATCAAAGAGAACTACAAGAACTCCTATTTTGAAGTCAGCGATTTTTGTGAAGCCGTCGGGGTAAGCAAAAGCCTGCTGAACAAAAAACTGCAAAACTTAATCGGTCAGTCCGCCGGACAGTTCATCCGGAATTACAGACTGAACATCGCTCGGGAATTGATTCTGAAGAATCGGGAAACGAAGAATATGAATATAGCGGAAGTTGCCTACGAAGTAGGATTCAATGATCCCAAATATTTTACAAGATGCTTCACGAAACATTTCAATGTGACACCAAGCGCACTGCTGAATAACGAAGAATAACTGATATAAGGGTTGCTATTATGAAACAATGATAGCAGCCCTTCGTCTTAAAATGAACTCATTTTAAGAGACATCCGTCCAATATTATACTCAAAGTGTAAAAAAGACACTTATATAACCGTTTATCCACCTCGAAAATTCATTTGTCCACCTTTAATATACTCATCGGTTGTATTTTTGCGACACTACAACGAGTAGAATTATTGTTGAACCATTAATATCAATATCTATGAAGACAAGGAAATGGCCGTTACTACTTATGGCAATTCTTACCGTTCTCAGTATGAGTTCTTGTCAGGATTGGGGAGAAGCCGACCCACCGGCAAGAAATCAAAAACTTCCGGCAAAGCCGGATACCTCCGCTAAATTAATAGCTGAATTTACATTTGACGAAGATTTCAACTCTACTGCCACCGAAGGCGAAACACCTGTATCGGGGGAAGGTTTTGCATACAGTGCAGATCAGGAGATTCCGGAAATCGTACAAGATGATGCAAGAGAAAGTGGAGTTATGCACGCCAACGGCGGATACCTCCGCATTCCCAACCCTCTTATCGGTGCAGATATCCAGACAGGAGTCTCATTTAGTTTCTTCGTAAAATCTACTAAAACAGACCATACAGGCGCACTGATCTCATTCAGTGACGGAACGGACAAACTGTATTTCACTGCAAATGCTTTTTTGAGCTATACCGGCACAGGAGGCTATCTGGACGTAAATGATCCGGAAGTCAGTGTAACGAACGCAATGCCTTACGGGACATGGCATTATGTTGCCTTGACTTTCACAGAGAAAGGATACGCCATTTATATCGATGGCACCAAGAAATACGATACCAACAACCATGCCAGCATCAGTTCCGGAAAGACAAGGGCTGTGAGCGTAGGTGACTTCGATTATTCCAATATGATCGATTTATTGTCATCTGCGACCTATATATATTTAGGCTATGGTTCGGATACGGAAACAGCCGAAGCCTATTATGATGATCTGAAGATCTGGACAAATACCTTCTCGGACAGCGATGCTCAGGGACCGAATATCGGTGGCGGAATACACGTGCCCGATCCTGTTTATAAAGCTACTTTCGAAACGACTACTGGACTACAGATTGTCGGCGGCGGCAGCTTTGTTACGGATGATAATAGCGCCTTCGGAACTGTATTCAAGAATATCCCCGGAGGAATGCGTCAGAATTACTTGTTGCTTCCGGAAGATGTAATGTCACATTCTGCCGAAACGAAAGAAATGTCTATCGGTATGTGGGTGAATGCGAAGGATGCCGGAATCTCATCCACTTATATGTGGTCACCATTATTCAGTGCTCACGGGCAGGCACCGGGCATAGCAGGTACTGCCAATACGGATAACTGGCCTATGTTTGCATTGTATGTAAGAGGAACATTACAACTGAATAATGCCGGATGGTGCAACTTTGATGATGCACAGAATGTAAATGGTACCAATGCTCTATATCATGACGCCACTGACTGGTTAGCCGATCACGGGTGGCATTACTATACAGTAACTCTCACCGCTACTTCCGCCAAAGTATATATGGATGGCGAACTGAAGAACGAATGGCAGGTGGCAGGTACCGGAGATAATAATACAATTGAAGGTGCATTCATTTATGGTGCCAACTACAAATACATCACTTTAGGCGGAAATCAGGCGTTCGACTGGGGCGATCCCGATCCGGGATTCATGTTTGACGACTTCGCAGTCTATAACAAAGAATTATCTCCGGAACAGATCAAACAAATTATGGAAGACAAGACATTGGCTCTACCAACTCCTGTCTACATCAATACCTTTGAAGAAGGAGCCGGAGATGCAAAAATCGTAGGTTCGGGCAAAATAGTTTCAGTGGAAGACAAAGGGTTCGGACAAATATTCCAGAATGTAGCCGGTTCTAAAGGCACTAATTATCTGATGTTGCCTCAGGATGCTCTTTCTCACTCCGTAGAATCTCAAGAAGTGAGTATCAGTGTATGGGTGAATGCCAAGAATGCAGGAGCATCGGACGATTATCGCTATTCTCCCCTATTCACGGCATACGGAAATGAGCCGTCGGCAGGATCAGAGAATATATGGCCATTGTTTGTCCTGCAATCACGCGGTCTCGCCCAGATAAACTGTAACGGATGGACAGACTTCACCGCCGCACAGAACGAGAAAGGTGTCAACACCGTTTATTGCTCGGAATATGCAGCAGATGGAATCGTTTGTGAGGAAGACTGGCTGAAGGATCATGAATGGCATCTTTACACAGCCGTTCTCACGTCTACCACCTGTAAAATCTACATTGACGGAGAAGTCGCCAACTCATGGACAGTCTCGGGCAGCGGTGACGGCAATACCATCTCCGGAATATTCACCAACGGTGCAGATTTGAAATACATCTCATTGGGCGGAAACCAGGCATGGACATGGGCTGACCCTGATCCCGGATTTATGTTCGACGACATCGCTATCTACAACAAAGCACTGACAATCGATGAGATACAGGCTATTATGAAAAAGAAAAAGAATTAAACCTTAAAGTTTAGTATACATGAAGAATTTTATACTGATACTCTGCCTCGCCACATTCAGCCAATGGGTGTATGCGCAGAACAAGCAGATCTCCGGACGGGTAGTTGATACCAAAGGCGAAGCCGCCATTGGTGCAAGCATACTTGAAAAAGGAACTACAAACGGAACCATTACCGACTTTGACGGTAACTTCAAACTGACGGTCGGACCGAAAGCCGTGTTACAAATCAGTTATATCGGCTATAAGACACAGGAAATTCCTGTAGCCAACAAGACGAAACTGAATATCACCATGGAGGAAGACACGGAAGTGCTGGATGAAGTCGTAGTGGTCGGTTACGGTGCGCAGAAGAAAGAGAGTGTGGTAGGTGCCATCTCACAGGTTTCTTCCAAAGAATTGTTGAAATCTCCGGCAGCCAACATTTCACAGGCGATTGCCGGTAAGATTTCGGGTGTAATCACTTCTCAGACTTCCGGTGCACCGGGGGCTGACGATATGAAGATTTATATCCGTGGCCGTGCTTCTTTCGCAGGAGACAACCAACCATTGATTCTGGTAGACGGCGTAGAACGTGAGTTCTCACAGATTGCCCCGGATGATATCGAATCGATCTCTACGTTGAAAGATGCTTCCGCTACTGCCGTATATGGTGTACGTGGTGCAAACGGTGTGATGCTGATTACAACGAAGCGTGGTAAGGAACAGAAACCGACTGTCAGCCTGACCGCCAACTGGCAAATACAGTCCCCTACCCGCCAGGATACTTATCTGGATTCTTACAATTCGGTTGTATTGCTGGAAGAAGCGCTGGCTAACGACGGACTGCCTTCTCAATATTCAGCATCCGACATCGAAATGTATAAAAGAGCCTCAGCAGGACAACTCAGCGGAATCGATGCCCTCCTCTACCCGAATGTAGACTGGTATGACACCGTTTTGCGAAACAGTGCACCGGCACAACGCTACAACGTCAATATACAGGGCGGTACCAAACGTATGCGTTACTTTACTTCCGCCGAATATTATAACCAACAGGGATTGTTCAAGGAATTCAGTCAGGACGAATACGGAAACAAGTCGAACTCCAGCTTCAAGCGTTTCGCTTTCCGTGCCAACCTCGACTTCCTGATGACCAAAGACCTGACTCTTTCCGTCAACTTCGGAACACGTTTCGAAGAACGCAGAGGACCGAACTCGAATGAATCGAGAGACGGAACTTACAGTCAGGCATTTTATGAAATGAATCATACACCGGGATGGTTGTTTCCGGTATCCTATACCGTAGGTGAAGGTGAAGACCAAAAGACATTGTACAGCGGTAGTTCACAATACCAGAATAATATCGTGGCACGTTTCGCCAAAGCCGGTTTCTACCGCTCCACCAATACGATCAATGAAACAAATTTCATTGTGGATTATAAGATGGACTGGCTCACCAAAGGGCTGGCAGCAAAAGGAATGGTATCTTTCGACTACGACGCTTACTATAGGCGTGCTTTCAGTGCCGACTTTGCCACTTATGAGTTGAATGACCGTACTAACTACAATTCGATAGACGCTTATACCCAGTTCAATACGGACACGGAACTTGCTTATCTGGGCAATGATCAGACTACTACTTATAAACTTTACATGGAATTCCAGCTGAACTGGGCACGTAAATTCGGCAAACATGACATTACCGCTATGGCACTGTACAACCAGAATGACTACCGTTATCAGGCAGACCTTGCCGAACGTTACCAAGGACTGGTTGGGCGTGCCACATACGGCTACGACGACCGTTACCTGGCAGAAGTCAACTTCGGCTATAACGGTTCGGAAAACTTCATGCGAGGCAGACGCTTCGGTTTCTTCCCTTCTTTCTCCGTAGGATGGAGAATCAGCAACGAAGCTTTCATGAAAGGAACGGAGGACTGGCTGAACAATCTGAAGATCCGTGCATCCTACGGTGAAGTAGGTAACGATGTATACAAAGTGAATGGCGTAAAACAACGTTTCCTGTATCAGGCAGTGTGGACACAGATAGCCAACGACTATCACTTCGGAACAACCGGATATACCGGTATCTATGAAAGCCAGTACCCTAACTATGCAGTGACTTGGGAACGTGCTCACAAATACAACCTGGGACTGGAATTTGGTTTATGGAACGGACTGCTGAACGGTAATGTCGACGTATTCTACGAAAAGAGAAACGATATCCTGACTCCTTACCTCACCCGTCCGCAATGGGTAGGCGTCAATATGGCTGCTGGCAATTTGGGAGAAACCAACAACAAGGGTTTCGAAATCGAACTGAAACATGCGAACCATATCGGAAAGGACTTTACCTATAATGCAAGTCTGACTTTCTCACATGCCCGCAATGAAATCCGGAACATGGACGAACCCGCCACAAAGACAGCTTATCGCAAACAGGAAGGTCATCCGATCAACCAATACTTCGGTCTGGTATGCGATGGTTTTGTGACCCAAGCCGACCTGAACAATCCCGATTTTCCGGTTTCTACTTTCGGCAATGTACAGGTAGGCGACCTGAAATACCGTGATATGAACGGAGACGGATTTATCGATAGCCGTGATGAAACATTTATCGGCTATAGCGATGTTCCCGAAAACACTTACGCCTTGTCTCTGGGATGCGAATACAAAGGCATCGGATTCAGCATCATGTTTCAGGGAGTAGATCATGTTTCCAGATATTATGATGCGGAAGCAATGTACGCTTTCGTGAATGGCGGTAAGGTAAAAGAACATCATCTGAACCGCTGGAATCCCAACCAGTCGGAAGCATACAACCTTACCCATGCCAGCTATCCGCTGCTCCATTATGACAGCTACGGCGACCATAACCAGCGTAAAAACTCGTTCTTCCTGAAAAACGGTAACTTCCTTCGTCTGAAGAATATCGAACTAAGCTACTCGCTTCCGGCTCGATGGATCAGAAAAGTAGCCATGAACGAATGCCGCGTCTATGTAAATGCAAACAATCTCATCACGTGGGATAAACTGGATGGTCTTTGCGATCCGGAAAGTGAAGGTTCCAACCGTTACCCGATTATGAAGACTGTGAACTTTGGTGTAAACATTAAATTCTAACAGATATAAGACATGAAAAAGACAATCATATATACCGCCTTTTGGTTGGCAACCGCCGGAATCGCCCTGACTTCCTGTGAAGATATATTCGGTGGTTTTCTGGACAAACAGCCCAGCAACGAACTGACAGAAGAAGAGGTATTCAGCCAATGGACTACTACCCGCGAGTTCCATTTCGATACTTACAACTTCCTGCGCCACGGTGCCTGCCGCATCAACAACTCATGGATGGATGCAGCTACCGACTTAGCCGAAACCAGCTACGCCAGCGGCGGCACGCGTACAAGTTTCAACATCGGTAACTATTATGCCAGCGGTGCCGCCACTGAACTTACCGGCACATGGGAACACTATTACCGTGGTATCCGCAAATGCAATATGCTTTTAAAGAACATCGACGACGTGCCCAAAGCTACGGACGACTCGGAAGAAGCACACGCTACCTATGTGAAACAATACAAGGCGGAAGCTCATTTCCTCCGTGCTTATTTCTACTGGGAAATGTTTCTCCGCTACGGCCCCGTCCCCTTGGTTACAGATGTACTCGATCCGGACGGAGACTTGCTGAGCAACTATACCACCCGTCCTTCCCTGAAAGAATATGTAGTTGACTTCATTCTGAAAGAACTGAAAGATTGCGAAGAAGGATTGATGGATAAAGCCACTTCTGCCGAATCGGGCAACCCCGGACGTATCAGCCAGCCAATGGCACGTGCACTGTATTCACGTGTCATGCTCTACATGGCAAGCGACCGTTTCAGAAGTGAATCGGGTATCAGCTGGCAGCAAGCCGCCGATGCAGCACAAAGCTTCATGACAGATTACGGAACGCTCTACGGACTCTACACGACCGATACCGATCCGAAAACCTGCTATACCAACGCCATCTTGAAGAACGCACATGACGAGAAAAATAATGAAACGATCTTCTGGCGTAATGATGTGGCTGTAGGATGGGGAGCGATCTATAACGATACGCCTGTAGGCGAAGGCGGCAACGGAGGTTTGTGCCCGTCACAGAATTTAGTGGATATGTACGATATGGCAAACGGACAGTCTCCTTTCAGCAGTTATGATGAAACCGGCGCCCCTGTTTATAATGGTACAGCCACTCCGGCCATCAACAATGCCAGCGGATACAAGAGCAATGATCCTTACAGCAACCGTGACCCGCGTCTGGCGGCTACCGTGCTCTACAACGGTGTGAACTGGGGTAATGGCATCATTAATGTACTCAAAGGACAACGGGATAACCCGCAAGGAAATGCCAATGCAACACCGACCGGATACTATACCCGCAAGTATATTCCGGAAGTGATCCTGAACAACAACCATACCGGCAGCAACTACCGTAACTGGATTATCATCCGCTATGCAGAAATCTTATTGAACTACGCAGAAGCCTTGAATGAAGCCGGCGGTTCACGCTCGGACGTACTGAACGCCATCCAGCCTCTCCGCAACCGTGTAGGGATGACTGCCAAACTCACAGACCGCAGCGATCTTCAGACCATTGCCGACCGCCGCAACTTCATCCGCAAGGAACGTACCGTCGAACTCGCTTTTGAAGATCATCGCGCCTGGGATATACGTCGCTGGAATGTAGCGGAAAAAGCATTGGCACGTCCTATCTACGGAATGGAGATTACCAAGGAAAACGGAAAGTTTGTCTATACACGTAAAGTTGCCCAGAACCGGGTATTTACAGAGAAAATGTATCTCTACCCGATACCGGAAGGAGAAGTATGGAAAACGAATATCGAAAACAACCCGGGTTGGAACAATTAACTGAACGAATATGCAACCGATGAAATTAAATAACATACAGACAGGATTCAAAAGAATCCTGCTCACCGTAGCCGCAGTTTTCATGCTGGGCAACGGATGGGCGCAAGATGCTAAAGTCCTGAAAGGACGAATCGTAAATGCAGAGGGTGAACCTATCGCAGGTGCGGTGGTCAACGTAGTGGAAGCAAGCCGCATCGCACTCTCGGACAAGGACGGTTTCTTCACTTTGAAGAATGTAAAACCTGCCGACGAGCTTTATGTAAGCAGCGTAGGTTATCTGCCGACAACAGCTATTGCCGACTTTGAGGAGAATTTCAAGATTGTCATGGATGCCGACCTGGATGAATATGCTCATACGACTCCGCTTCCTTTCAACCGCAAACCCAAGAAATTTGTGACAGAGTCCACCTCCATCGTCACCGGAGAAGAACTGGAAAAACATCCGGTAACCGTTTTGCAGAATGCGTTTACCTCCACTGTCACCGGTGTAGAGACATATGAGGCGCAATCCGAACCGGGATGGAGTGAAACGGCTATGTATATCCGTGGCATCCGTACCATGAATGCCAGTGCACGCAGTCCGCTGATCATCGTTGACAATGTGGAACGTGACCTCTCATTCCTCGATGCCTACCCTATTGAATCGATTACGATATTGAAGGATGCCGCCGCCACCGCTATCTATGGAATGCGTGGAGCCAACGGCGCAGTACTCGTAACGACCAAACGCGGAGAAGCCGGTAAGACTAAAATCAACTTCACACAAGAAGTCGGCTTCCAGACTATCGCCGGAATTCCCGAAAGCCAGAATTCTTATAACTATGCGCTGAGCCGTAATCAGGCACGATACCTGGACGGATTAAGTCCCGAATATTCCGATGAAGACCTGGAATACTACCGTCGTGTCTGCAACGGTGAGCAGTTGGAAGGAATGGCCAAATACAAATACTTCAATACGAACTGGCACGACACCATGCTGCGGGATGCAGCTCCGCAATACCGTACCAACCTGTCTGTCAGCGGTGGTAATGCACGTGCACGCTACTATGTCTCCTTCTCTTATCTCCGCCAGGAAGGTTTGTTCGACACCAAATGGACGGAATGGAACGAAGGATACAGCACACAGGAAGTATTGAACCGTTACAACCTGCGTTCGAACATCGACATCGATGTAAACAAGTTTCTGAATGTATCGATGGACTTGGGCGGACGTATCGACAATATCTCCCAACCGGGCATTGACGTATGGAACCTCTTTACCTGGGGAGCCGGCGAAAATCTTCCGGTGTATCCCGTATTCTGCCCAAACGGTGAATTCTTTATGCCGACCAGCAGCGACAGTAAAAACGGTGCCGCACAAATCGCCGGACGTGGTGTGGAACAGAACCGCCGCCGTAACCTCTATACAACCGTAACGGCTACCGGAAACCTGGATGCCCTCGTTCCCGGACTGAAAGCCAAGATGACGTTCAGTTTCGACTCTTACGAAACATTCCAGAAGGTGCAGCAAGCCGATGTCAATGTCTACTACTATAACTATATGGCTGATGTCAACGACCCGTCGGAATATACATACCAACGCATGAGAACGTACAAAGCATTGCCCAATGCCACCACTTCTCCACGTGACTATTACTATAATCTCAATATGAACGGCGGACTGGCATACGAACATACATTCGGCAAACATGCCGTCAATGCCCAGGCTTTTATCCGTACTTATCAGAATGTAGTACGCGGACAGGAATCATCCAACCGCTACCTCTCTTATAATGCACAGGCTACCTATGTATATAACAACCGGTATATCCTTTCCGGTAATATCTCCCGCATGGGCAGTGATAATTATGCCGACGGCGAACGCTTCGGAACATTCCCCGGCGGTTCCGTGGGATGGGTACTTTCCGAAGAATCATGGCTGAAGAACTCGTTCGTGAATCTCCTGAAACTCCGTGCTTCTTACGGACGGGCGGGACAAGCTGTGACAGGCGTCAGCCGCTACCCGTACCAAGGTACATTCACCGAAGGAGGCGGATATAATTTCGGTACTTCCCAATCTTACACGGAAGGTGTATATGAATCGACAGCCGGCAACAAGAATATCAAATGGGAAATCTCGAATATGGCAAACTTCGGCGTTGACTTCGACTTGTGGAACAAGAAAATCTACGGTTCTGTGGACTTCTTCAAGGAATGGCGTTCCAATATTCTGGTATCCCGTTCCACCGTGCCCAGCTTATTCGGTGTAAACGCTCCGCAAGACTCTTACGGCAAGGCCGAAACGAAAGGTTTTGAGATCACTTTAGGACATAGCAACCGGATCGGTGATTTCGAATACTATATCGACGGTATGCTGACTTTCAACACCAACAAAATCACCGAAATGGATGAACTGACTCCCGATTACGCTTATCAGGCAAGAACCGGCAACCGTATCGACCAAAGCCAGCTCCTGATCTGGAAACAATGGGCCAGTAATCCCGACCTGATTCCGGAGTCGTATGAAGATGTCGTTGCCAATCCTCAGAAATATCCGTGGAACGCTACCGGTAAATACAAGCTCGGCAATGCCGTATTCCAGGATACGAACGGCGACCGTAAAATAGACAGCTACGACAAAGTACCGACCGGATACACGAATATTCCGGAATTAATCCCGACCATCCGTTTAGGTTTCAGTTGGAAAGGGTTCGATGCACGTGCCGTACTGACTGCCTATCTGAACCGTACCGTGCCCTGCCGTGAGAATATGGACTATGGTTTCGGCTGGGGAGGTACTTCCACTCACGAAATCACCAATACATGGGGATATTATACCGATGATCCGACAGACCCGCGCAATATCAACGCCAAATATCCGCGTTTGTCTACTTCCTTCAGTGACCTCGACCGGAACTATCCATACAATGAGTCTACCATCTGGGTAGTCAACGGAGACTTCCTTTCATTGCGCAATGTGGAAGTCGGCTACTCGCTTCCTGCACGATTGATTTCTAAAGTCAATATGACGAAATGCCGTCTTTACTTCAGCGGCTACAACCTGTGCAACTGGAGCCATCTGCCTAAAGGCTTTGATCCGGAAAACCCGACCAACTATATCTGGGCATATCCCAAGACACGTTCATTTACGTTCGGTGTGAATATCGGATTCTAATCATTCAATAAAACAGCAAAGAATTATGAAAAGAATATCAACTTATATAGCTACTCTGGTCCTCGCACTCGCAGGCAGTTCGTGCAGCGACTACCTCGACAAAGAGTACGATGCCTCCTTGTCTGAAAAGAAAGTGTTCAATAACCAGAACCTGACACGCGAGTTCCTCGCCAACATCTACACGAATCTGCCGGACGGACTGGCGCCACTGTCGGACGACCAGTTCACAGGTGCTTCACGTGACTGTATGACGGATAATGCAGTGACCTGCTGGGGACTTCATTATTATACAAAGATCGGCAGCGACGGATACACCGCCGGCGACCATCCCCTGCTGGGCTTCTGGAACACCGACTTATACGGGATTCGGAAATGTAATATGTTTCTGAAGAACGCCAAGGCATCCGTAGTAGGAAATACGGAGAAAGACGGCGATGACAACCGCCTTTACGACCGTTATTGTGCAGAAGCCAGACTGCTTCGCGCTATCTTCCATTTCGACTTAATCTGCTGGTTCGGCGCTGCCCCTGTCATTGCGGAAGATGAATCCGGCGAACCGATCATCTTCGACTTGTCCGATCCTTCGGCAATGAACATGTTCCGTACTCCCGCTGCCGAAGCACTTGAATGGGTAGCCGACCAATGCGACCAGATCAAAAACCAGCTCCCTTTCCGCTACAGCGATGAAGCATCCAACTGGGGACGTGTCAACGGAGCCGCCTTATGCTTTAAAGGCAAGAGCCCTGCTCTACCGTGCTTCCAAGCTGAACAATCCGGACGGCAACACCGCATACTGGGCGAATGCGGCACAGGCAGCAGCCGATTTCATCACTCAGAATAACAAGCAAAGTTCCCCTTACCGACTGTACAATACGGGAAATCCGGAGAATGACTATTACGAATGTTTCACGAACAATCCGGTATACAACAATGAAATTATCCTTGCACGCTCCGTATGGAATACCAATCAGGTAGAAAAAGTATTCCTGCCGGTAGGCTTTACCGGTTCCTTCTCCGGAAACGGACGTACCAACCCGACACAGAATCTGGTGGACGCTTACGAAATGAACAACGGCAAACGGATCGATGAGAACGGCAGTACCTACGATGCCGCCAATCCGTATAAAGACCGTGACCCGCGTCTGGCACAAACCATCTTCTATCAGGGAATGATGTGGGGACGTGCCGACAAAGAAGAAAGACGTGCCATCGACGTACGCTACAACTCGGATGCGGACAAAGGAGTGGATTACACCTCAGCCATGGGAGGCACCTACACCGGATACTATCTGAAAAAGTTCGTGAATAACATTTCCTGCAAAGAACCGGCCACCTATCCTCACGCATGGATGATTTTCCGTTATGGCGAAATTCTGCTGAATGCCGCCGAAGCCTATAATGAAGCGGAAGGTCCTGCCAAGGCATACAGTTACATCAATGAGGTACGCGCCCGTGCCGGTATGCCGGCCTACGCAGATATGTCGCAAAGTGAACTCCGCGAACGTATCCGCAACGAGAGACGCATCGAACTGGCTTTCGAAGATCATCGTTTCTTCGATGTACGCCGCTGGAAATTATATGACAATGTAACCCCTACGGGAGAAACCGGAAAGCCCCGTTACAACCAGTTGCTGAATCTTTATGGAGTGAAGGTCACCGGCAGCGCAGATACTCCCTCCTATACCTTCGGACTGGCAGAAACGGTCAATTCACGCACGTTTGTCAATCCCAAGAGTTACTACTTCCCGATACCTGCCAACGAAGTGAAACGGGCACCCAATCTGGGACAGAATCCGGGATGGGACACCGGAAGCGCTTCTAACGAATAAACATCAAAACAATCTAAAAAAGAAAGACTGAGATATGAAATACTTAAAGACCATCTATCTTCTACTCTGTTGCACGCTCGCTCTGGCAGCGTGCAGCGACGACGATGAAAACTCCGCATCAGGAGCTTTAAGCATCACAACGCCGGCATATACGAATGTGGGGTATAACAAAGCAACCTTATCCGCCAATATCAGCGGAACGGAAGGAGTGAATATCGTCAAACGGGGATTCTGTTACGGCACGGCATCCCATCCGGACATTTATGACACGACCTCCGAAGTCAGAGGATCGGAAATCAGTACGACCCTGACCGGCCTGACTCCACAGACAAGGTACTACGTAAGAGCCTTTGTCACCCTTTACAACGAAGAGCCCAGATACTCGGAGGAAACTTCTTTCACGACTCCCGCCGAGACACTGAGCGATGAACTGGCAGCGTACGAAGCACCCACGTATGTAGACGACTACACAAGTTTCTCAGCCTGGAGCAACCGTTATGACTGGAACCTTGCCAACGTACACGACCCTACGGTAATGAAAGCCGATGACGGATATTACTATATGTATCAGACAGACGCTTCTTACGGCAACGCGCACAGCGGAAACGGACACTTCCACGCACGGCGTTCCAAAGACCTCGTCAACTGGGAGTACCTGGGAGCAACCATGAGTGAAACGCCCCCGACATGGATCAAAGAAAAGCTGAATGCCTACCGTCAGGAGATGGGACTGGAACCGATCGACAATCCGTCTTACGGATACTGGGCACCTGTTGCACGACAAGTATCGAACGGAAAATACCGTATGTATTATTCCATCGTAATCACGAACTACATCCAAACCGGAAAACCGGAAATTGAGAACAACGGCAACTTTGACGGTTCATGGACCGAACGCGCATTTATCGGACTGATGGAAACTTCCGATCCGGCAAGTAATATATGGGAAGACAAAGGATTCGTTGTCTGCTCTGCCAGCGATAAGGGAAAGACGGATTATGGGCGCAGCAGCATCAATGACTGGGAAGGGTATTTTAAAATCAATGCGATCGACCCTACTTATATAATAACGGAAAATGGCGAACACTGGCTGATCTATGGTTCATGGCACAGCGGTATCGCTGCCCTACAGGTAAATCCGGAAGACGGCAAACCGCTGAATGCTTTGGGAAATCCCTGGGACATCACAGGGGAAGACAATTCGGGTTATGGAAAGATAATCGCCACACGTGGCACCAGCCGCTGGCAGGCATCCGAAGGTCCCGAAGTGATCTATCGTGACGGTTATTACTATCTGTTCCTGGCTTACGGTTCACTGTCGGTAGAATATAATACACGTGTCTGCCGTTCTAAAAAC
>ENA-OOWH01000391-OOWH01000391.1-human-gut-metagenome-genome-assembly--contig:-NODE-391-length-35843-cov-5.081200_pt1 | contig 35843 bp, 30 predicted proteins | sample MGYA00241576_ERZ501321 | MGnify/ENA primary metagenome ERZ501321 (study PRJEB25962, sample SAMEA2042733) | human gut metagenome | biome: human gut; feature: human-associated habitat; material: faeces... | reverse complement strand
TATAAATAAGTATTAGTGATATAAGTACCTACTACATCATAGGTATAATTATATTTATTTATTAATAAAAAATATAACATTATAATTGAAGTATAGAAATAAGAACTAGTTATAATACTATATAATACTTTGATTTTATTAGTAATAATACTTTTTTTAATTATTTTTATATAATTAATTTTATTTTCTTCTCTTTTCTTACTACATTTATTATTTTTAAAAATTATGAAGTAAAATAATAAATTAAAAATAATAAATGGAAGTAAACTTATTAAATATAAAATACTTATATTAATATAGTTATCTAAATTTAATACTTTATATAGTATTATAATTGTAATTATAGTTAAGATAATATTTGTTATTTTATATACGTTTATTAAGTTATTACCTAGTTTTTTATATTTTCCTATGCTAAAGTATTCGCTTTCTAATTTTATAATATTATTAGTAAATATATATATACACATAGATATATTTACTAATGTTATTCCTTTGATATTTATTAATAAACCTATTAAATAACTTATAAGCATTAATATAATAGTAATAATACCTATAAATATAATGCTACCTTTTAATATCTTTTTATTAGAATAATAATATTTATTATCATAATATTCTTGTATTTTATTTTTAATATTCATAGTGCTAAAGATACTATTAAATAATAATAACAAGCTAAAACTTATTGTTAATAGAAACATATTAGTATTTCTAGTAAAATGATATAATATCATTAATAATATAAAGTATAATAGATATATTACTTTTTTCATTTTTTTTACCTCTCTTAAGTAGATTATATCGAAAAAATACGAAAAAAGCAATTTTTTTTATAAAAAGGGTTGATTTTTTTAAACTAATGTTGTACAATTTATATTGTCTGATGTCTTGGTAGCTCAGCTGGATAGAGCAATCGCCTTCTAAGCGATCGGTCTGGAGTTCGAATCTCCACCAGGACACCACTTATAATAAATAATTCTTAAGCATAAAGCTTAAGAATTTTTTTTTATTAAAAATTAGCAGGTAACTTTAGTTACCCGCTAATACAGCATTCTCACCTGTTGCATATAAATCAAATGATAATTTTTTACTTTGCATAGTATTTGGATTAGTGTAATCTTTACCATTAAACCATAAATATAGGGTGTATTTGTCAGCACTATTAGTACTGACATCTCTTCCAGTAAATAATGTTAGTGTTGTTACTCCACTAGTGGCATAAGCTATGCCACTAGTATTTGTATTAGAATTGTATACTCCAAAATTGCCTTTTTTAACTAATGTTGAACTGTTATAATATATTTCATATTCAAATGATTTTTCTTTTAATTCATCAGGCATAGTAGTAAGATTCATGTATAAATTCATTGTAACTCCTGCTTTACTTGCTTTAACTGTAATATCTTTTTTTATTCCTTCTTCTTTAGAAGCAGTAGGAATAATAGTACTGGTAATATTTGTGCCACCATTAAAAGTAACTGTACCACCATCTATTTTTACATTTACATTCATGTTATCACTACTACTCCATTTGTAGTAGGCATAAGTGCCTCCTAGCATAAGAAGAAGTAATAAAACTACTCCAATTATAAATTTCTTATTATTCATAATATTGCCTCATTTCCTATATTTATTTTTTGCCTTATGGCCAGTTCGAACCTTTTCATGAAGACTTCGCTATCGCTCAGCCTGGTCCCCTGCGGACCGAGCCAGCACGGAGACCTTTTTTTGATGAGTATCCACTACCGAAGAAGGAATATCAATCTGCTCTCTTATGCGGACAATTGATATGGCGCTGAACTTGATCCTGTTCCCGCCTTGACAGCTTGTCCAGAATCCAGATAAAGGACTGGCGCGACCCCATACGCATGATAGGCGCTGAGGTTGAGATTGACATAGCCGGACGAAAAGACATACCACGCACCGTCCGCACGGCCGGAATTAGAGGTTAATAACCAACCAACATTTAGTGCTACCATCCAGTTATTTGATGCACATGTTGTATCACTATAACTACCAAGTTGCTTAGTACACTTACCCAAATCTGCAGCATAACCATAGTCACTTGGATAAGGTAAGGCTATCTTACCTGTCCATGACGTTGGTCTTCCGGAATATACTGTTCCTGCTGTTCTTTCATATTCATATATTTGATCTGAATATACTTCCGAACTATTCCATCCTAGTAATGAATAGTTATTATCTGATATTATATTTCTTGTTGTAGCATTCTTTATGCCTGTAGAAGTAAAATTACATGTTGTTGTAGCGTTATTCTGCTCTGAATAGCAGTTACCACTTTTTGCATTATAATATAAACTTCCACCTGTAGCTTCTGATTCATAACCAGGATTTAATAATTTCATTAGTCTGGCATTTGTCCAGTCATTTTTACCATAGTCATTTTCTGCTCCAGTTGTAGTGTTTTTATTATCCCAAGAATATAAGCCAATTTGACTACCTCTAATTAGTTTTACTTTATTATTAAATACTCCAATTATTCGCCATGTTTCACATGTTGATGATGATTGATTTGAATAGTCTGAACAATTGAAATAGATATAGTTATTTGGTGATGCTCCATAATATCTAATGTTACCTGCTGCATCTTTCATAAGACTATTTTTAGTATCATATTGATAAGTTATACTATTATTTGTTACTGGTGTTTTGGTAGCGTTATTATATAAGTTGGATATTAAGGATGTAGCACTCATTGGAGCAGTTCCTTGGGTAACTGTTGCTTCAATAGATGTTTTAAAGTTAGTGGAATTTGAACCAATATCATTATTAGCCTTATCTCCATCAATATAGAAAATTACTAAATATGCTAATGTTGTATCTTTAGATAGTTGTGCTTCTTTTATTTTTAATGTACCAGTACTGGTAATAGAACCTGTTGTTACTATATCAAATGTTTTACCATTTAAAGCTGAAGTACTAATGGTAGTATAGGTACTTGGATCATATGAAGTAAGTACGTATTTTAATGCTCCGGTACTATTACCTGATGAAGTAAATCCTGAATTTAGGGTTGTTGTTTTTAGATTTATAGTTAGATAGCCATCTAATGTACAACTACTTTTTAGTTTAGCAGTTATATTTGTTACTACCATACCTGTTCTTATTGTTATTTGATTGCTATTTACTACTTGACTTTCATCTAGTAATAATAAATCACTACCTGTAATATTGGAACCTTTTACTGATTCTACTTCTAGACATTCAGAATTACCTGTGATAGTTATATTACTACTACGCCAGCTTAAAATAGCATATGTTAAACCTGATATTAATAGTATAAATAATATTATTCCTAATACTACTCCATATATTTTTATTTTCTTATTTTCCATATGATACTCACCTTCCATATTCTCTATATAAAGTATATCATTTGTTAAAATATTAGTCAAATAAAAAAACTTAATTTCTGAAAAGAAATTAAGTATTATTTAATATCATTTATATTTATTGTATATATTTCTTCATTATTTACTAAGAAAGATACTGATTCTAAGTTATCATATACATTATTCATAGATAAACTTATGGTATATATTACTTCTTCTAGGATGTTCTTTTTATCTAGATCATTTAATAATAATTCATTAAAATTTAATTTTAATTTATTATTATCTAATTCATAATCATTTAATACTGTATTAGCATTTAAATAACTCATTAAATTAGTTTGGTATATAGGACTACTTCCTAATTCTTTGATTATTATTTTTACTACATCACTATCTTTGCTATTTATATATTTTGTTACTGGTACATAGTATTTAGTATCATTATAAGTACTTGTATAATATGTTGTATATGATAATATATCATTTAAGTTAGATAAATCATAACTTTTATTTATACCATAACTTTTATCTAATACTGTTGGTATATTTGTTTTACTATTGGGTAATTTATTTAGTACTTCTCCTTCTACTTTTATTATTACTTTATCTATACCATCTATACTTGTTAAAGTATAAATGATTGATTCAATCATTTTATCTTCATCTTTATCATTTACTTCTAGTAATTCTTTTGAAAAATTTATTGTTAAGATATTTTCTTGTAAATTTATATCTTTTATTGTTACATCTGGTGGTATTATACTTCTAAAACCATTTGGTATAATGTTATTTTTAGTGCCTCCTACTACTAGGCCTTCTAATAAGTCTTTAGCTAAATCTACTCCTTCACATTTACATGTGGGTATAGTTGTTCTAGCTACATAGTCATTACTATCTACTAAATATATTGTACTTTCTACGTTATTATAATTATACTCTATACTATTATTTTTTAAATCTATATCTTTTCTATTACTTGGTATTAGATATATTACTAATAGTAAGATAATAGCAGTAGTAGATACTATTATTTTTTTTATAGACATTTTCTTTAACATGTTATCACCACTAAAATATATGTTTTTAATTTATATTTTATACAAAAAAAGAAGCTACTTATTTAGCTTCTACGATTAACTTAATAGCGGTTCTTTCTCCAGCTATATTTATATCAATAAAGGCTGGAGTACATACTAAATTCTTTCCTGATGGAGCGATAAATCCTCTTGTTGCTCTTGTTATAGGTCATTTTCATTATTTCTATACATAATCCACTCTTCTTTTAAATTGATTTTGCTTTTTTGTTCTGAAATCTATTGTTTTCCTTTTATTATCACAATAGTATCCTTTATACTTATAATTACTAATTATATCTCTAGTATTAGATGCATGAATAGGATTTTCTAGCATTATTCTTAGTAAACTTATATTATTTATATTAAAAATACTAGTTATTGTATTAACTATTAAGTTAGTAATTTTTATGCTATATACTGTTTTATTATTAAAGATATTTTTTGTTCGGCTTTAGTAGTGGCGGTTACTTTGACATCAGTGGTTATTTTGCTAATAGCACCAGTTGATTCTACGATACTGTCAATGGTGTATCCACCAGTTACGGATGTAGCTGTTTTATTTTTGTAATCGTTATAAGTATAACGATATGATGGCTTTACAGCAGCATCTATATTCCAACTAACATTTTGATTAGCATTAACAGTGAAGGTTGAAGATTTACCACTGGTTGTATCATCTTGGGTATAAGTTTTGCCGTCATGAGTTAAGACTAAATCTTTTTCATAATAAATGGTAGCTGTTGCACTCTTTCCACTAGGTGTTTTGGCAGTTACTGTAATGGTAGCGCCATTAGAACAATTTTTAGGATTAGAAACAACGTTAATAGCACCGGTATTTTCATTAATCGTCATACAGCTAGTATCGCTTAATGAATAAGTAACTTTTCCGCTAGAATTTTCAACTGTTGCGGTAGCGGTAGCTGCTTTAATACCATTAACATGAAGAGTATCTCGACTTAAGGATAAAGATATTTTTTCTTCTTTTTGAGGTTCAGTTTTAGTCTCAGTTATTTTTTCCCACTTAGCATATAAAGTAGTATCTTCTTCTAGAAGAGCATTATTATGTATTGGAGTTTCATTTGTATCATACCATCCTTTAAAAGTATAACCAGCATATGTAGGTTCTTTTGGAAGGATAAGTTCTGCCCCTTTATTAATAGTAATAGGGTCGACAGTGCTTCCACCTTTAGAGTCAAAAGTAATAGTAATTGTTTCAACTTTTCCTTCGTAAAGAGCTTTTAGTTTGATATTCTTATTAATTTTAGTATTAAAGTCAAACGGTTTATCTGCTAAGACATCTTTTTTTTCTTTAATACCAACTACTTCATACCAAGCAATAAATGATTCTCCTAGTTCTTTTTGATCTTTGATATCTTTTTCGTTAATGGTTTGGTGATATTTGACTTTAATGATTTCTTCTTTGGTACCATTATTCAAATCAAAAGTGACATCAAACTTTCGATTGAAAAACCATAGTAAGAAAATAATTATAGCAATTAATATAATACAAGATACAATGGCAATAATTTTTTTCTTATTTTTGTCGATTTTAGACATATATTATTCCTCCTTTATTTTATTATACTATAATAATTATAAAAATCCAAATATATTTATAATTTTTTTAAAATATGTAATACTAAAAAAAGCAGGTTTACTCATTCTATGTCAAAAGTAACTAAAGAAAAATTAAAAGAAGCTACTTATTTAGCTTCTACGATTAACTTAATAGCGGTTCTTTCTTCTCCATCTATATTTATATCAATAAAGGCTGGAGTACATACTAAATTCTTTCCTGATGGAGCAACAAAGCCTCTTGCTATAGCTACTCCTTTTATAGCTTGATTAAGTGCTCCTGCTCCTATTGCTTGTACTTCTACTACTCCTTTTTCTCTAAATACATTAGCAAGAGCTCCTGCTACTTTATTAGGCTCCGACTTTGATGAAACTTTAATTGTTTCCATAATTATTTTATCATTCCTTTCTACATTAAAATATATGTTTATAAAAGAAATAAATAACAAAAAATAGTAGCTTAAATTTCGCTACTATTCTTCTTTTTATATAATATATATGCTAATGATGATAATACTACTAATACTATAAAGCATACTATTCTAAAGGTATTACTTATTCCTCTTTTTATTGGTTTAGTATATGGAGTATCCTTATCTACTGCTAATTCTATATCGGTAGTATTTTTATCAATAGTCCATATATAAGTATTATCTTTTATTTTATCAGCGTTATTTGATGCTACTTTTAAATTACTAGTTACTGCTATATTTATTTTTTTATTATATAAACAGTAGAAGTTTCCACTTAATCTTATACTATAATAATTATCTATTTCTTCTATTTCTTTATTTTCAAAACAAGTATTTATTATAGTGGAATTTACAAAGTCTTCAATATTATAATTATATTTAAATGTATAATTTATATTATTGCCTGATTCTTTTAGTTCTTTTTGATATAGTTCTTCTTTATTATAAACAGGTTTTTGATCTTCATTAATAATAGAGTATACAGTACTTAATCCTGTAGCATTACTATCTTGAGAACTTTCTTCTTTAGTTATGGTACCAGTAATTGTTTCATTTAAAGTATCTTTATTTATTTCTAAATTATAATTAACTGTACAACCAGTTAGTAGTAGTAGACTTAGTAATATTATTATTTTATTTTTCACTTATTTTCACCCCTATTTATACCATGATCCATATGCTATTATTTCATCTGAATCAATAACTCTTTCTCTTTTTCTTACTAATCCTGGATCTCCAGTATTTCCTTCAATTGTATAAACATAATTACTATCTGAACTAGTAACTATACCAACATGATCAACACACTTAGTTACTTTATCCCATTTTCCATTAGAGCCACGACAACTACTACCTTTCCATTGATACCATATTATATCACCAGCTTTAGGAGTATAATTACCACCATAAGCTTTAGAATATTCAAATGTTACATTACTACTCTTACCACTTTTAAATACTGGCCACATTCCGCTAGCCATATTGTCATCTATTGGTCCATATGTATTTAAATATTGATATAATGTTTGACCAGAGACTGTTACTTGCTTTAAAGACCAAGTAGCAAATTGTTCACACCAAGCATCAGTAGAAAATCCATATTTTTTATCATTATTATTATTACCTAATTGGCCATTTAGTACGGTTATTAATCCAGAAGCAATTATTTTAGTACCAGCATTTTCATAAGTTATTTTGTTATCATTAGTATTATCATTCTTTTCTTCTTTTTCTAATAAACTATCATAATAAGAAAAATCACCACTTTTAGCATTACTAAGACATTCTTGATAATTAACACTAAAGCCTACACTATCCATTAAACTCATAAATACTTCTACTATCCATGGTATGCAAAATACTATCATGGCATATATTATTCTTTTACCTACTATTTTAGTACTCTTTACTGCTTTTTCATCACCGCCTATAACAGCTTTACTAAAATCTATCATTAATATTACTATTAAACCTATTGGTACTAAGGTAAAAACAATATCTAATAATAAACTTCCAAAATATATTATTCTTAAAATTCCTGGATGCTGACAAGCATCAAGTAAAATATACATATAAATCACTCACTTTTCTATATTTAGTATACATTATTTTTTTGTTTTAGGCAAGAAAAAAAGAGAAAACTAATGTTTCTCTATATGAATTAATCCTTCGTACACTTCTTCTAATGCTCTACCTATGTTTTTTTGACATTTATAGTCTTTAATAGGCATTTGATAATATCCTGTTTTAGTCATTTGCTTAGCTCTATCTGATACTACATAAACTAAAGCATACTTTGAATCTACAATATTTAATATTTTATCAATTGAAGGATAAATCACTATTATCACACTCCCTTATGATATAAGAATATAACATATTAATTATAAATGCAATAGTCTTTACATAAATTTTACATAACAATTTTTTTATTATATCCAATAGATTTAGTTTTAACTTTAGATTTTACTATTATATTTTTTTGATATAATAATTCTTCTAATTTATCCACTAACATTTTAATTCTTCTTGAAATATAAGACTGTGATCCACCTAATATATTAGATATCTCTATTTGTGAATAACCATCCCTAAAATATAAATTAAATAAACATTTATCTTTACTATTTAGTAAATTAATTACACCATTTATATCTTTAATTTCTTCCTTATCCATATAATCCCCTTCTATATTTATTGAAGGATCAATAATTAAATCATTAAGTGTAAGATCATCATCTCCTATCAGTTCATCTAATGAAACATATCTATAAGATTCTCTTCTAATATACATAAGTATCTCATTATCAATACATTTACTAGCATATGTAGTAAAAGTACATTTTTTATCTAGTCTAAAAGTATCCACTGCCTTTATAAGTCCAATCATACCATATGCAACAATATCTTCCATATTCATATTAGTATTACTAAATCTTTTATAATATCTGTAGAAGACTAATTTAATATTATGTAATATTATCGTTTCTCTTACCTCTATATTATTATCTTTCATTAACTTAAAATTTCTTTCTAATTCTTCTCTACTAAGTACTTCATAATTATATTCATTTATCATGTTTCCTCCCAAAAAAAGCAGTACCATTCTCGATACTGCATTATATTTTATTAACTATTTATAATATTATGACATCTATCACAGATATCACCATTTAAGTGATCAACATAGTTCCAGCATCTATTACATTTTTCACCAGTACTCTTTTCTACTACTACTTCTTCTCCATCGGTAGTATATTCTACTTTAGATACAATAAATAATTGATGTAAGTAAGAACCTAATTTTTCTTTTACTTCATTATATTTTGGATCTAAGTTAATCTTAACTACGGCTTCTAGAGCTGATCCTATTAGTTTTTCATTTCTTGCTTCTTCTAGTTTTTTATTTACTTTATCTTTTAGTTCAAAGAATAAGTTAAATAATTCTTCTACTTCAGCACTATCAGAGTATGTTACTACTTCTGGCATATCTGTTAGATGTACTGATTCTTCAGTATGTGGAAGTAAACTATATACTTCTTCACTAGTATATGGAAGAATTGGTGCAAGTAGTTTTACCTCATTATTTAAAATATTATATAGTACTGTTTGTACACTTCTTCTTACTAGGGAATCTGCTTTTTCAATATATAGAATATCTTTAGTAAAGTCTAGATAGAAGTTTGATAATGTGAATGATACAAAGTTATTAACTAATTTATATACGTTTTGGAAGTTATAGTTATTATATTCTTCTAGAACATTCTTAGTAAATTTATTTAATTCATTCATCATATATTTATCATAGTATGGCATATCTTCATATTTAACACTATCTTTAGTATAATCAAAGTCTTTTAAATTACCTAACATAAATTTATAAGTATTTCTAATCTTACGATAACTTTCTTTTACTTGTTTAATTAGATCATCACTAATTCTTACATCTTCTGTATAATCAGTTGAAGCAACCCATAGTCTTAAGATATCTGATCCATGTAATCTTACCATATCTGCTGGCACTATTACATTACCAAGACTCTTACTCATTTTATTACCTTTACCATCTAAAGTAAAGCCATGGGATACTAATTCTTTATATGGAGCTTTACCTGTTACTGCTACTCCACAGATTAATGAGCTATTGAACCATCCACGATATTGGTCTGATCCTTCTAGATACATATCTGATGGATATGGTAATCCCTGTTCTATTAGTACACCATTCCATGTAGATCCTGAATCAAACCATACATCCATGATGTCTTCTTCTTTAGTAAAGTTACCATTTGGACTAGCTGGATTTGTATATCCTTCTGGAAGAAGGTCTTTAGCTTCTTTCTCAAACCATACATTAGAACCATATTTTCTAAATAAGTCCGCTACATGCATCATAACATCATAGTCAACGATTTCACTTCCGTCTTCATTATAAAAGATTGGAATTGGTACACCCCATACTCTTTGTCTAGAAATACACCAGTCTCCACGATCATAAATCATGTTATATAATCTCTTTTTACCCCATTCAGTATGGAATTTAACATTATTTTCAAGTTCATTAAGTAATTCATCTCTAATCTTATCAATACTACAGAACCATTGCTTTGTAGCTCTAAAGATAATTGGTTTCTTAGTTCTCCAGTCATGTGGATATGAGTGAGTAATAAATTTTAATTTTAGAAGTACGCCTAGTTCATCTAATTTTACAGTAACTGCTTTATTGGCATCTTCAAAGAATAAGCCATTAAATGGACCAGATAGCTCATTTAATACACCTTGATCGTCGATACCATTTATCATTTCTAGATTATATTCTTTACCAATAATAAAGTCATCTGCTCCATACATTGGTGCTATATGTACTAGTCCAGTACCAGCATCTAGGGTTACATGGAAGCCATCTACTACTGGAGCTACTCTATCCATAAATACATGTTTATATTTAACGCCTTTAAATTCACTACCAGAGAAAACATCTACTACTTCGTAGTTTTCCCAATTAAATTCTTTTGCTAATGAATCAAGTAATTCATTTGCTACAATATAGTATTTATCATTAACTAATACTTTTGCATAATCAAATTTTTCACTAATTGCGATTCCGGTATTACATGGTAATGTCCATGGAGTTGTAGTCCATATTACTAGGTTATCTCCTACATTTACAGTATCATTTCCTTCTACTACTGGGAAGGCTACATAAATTGATGAGTCTTTTCGATCATGATATTCTATTTCTGCTTCAGCAAGAGCTGATTCTGATGATGGACTCCAGTATACTGGTTTTAATCCTTTAAAGATTAAGCCTTTCTTAGCCATTTCAGCAAATACTTCTATTTGTCTAGCTTCCATTTCTTTTTGCAATGTAATATAAGGATGCTCCCAATCTGCTAGTACATTAAGTTCTTTAAATCCTTGCATTTGCTTTTCTATTTGTTCATAAGCATATTTTTCACATAGTGCTCTAAAATCTGCCTTACTCATACTCTTTCTATCTACACCGCTATTGGTAACAGCTTGTTCAATAGGAAGACCATGGGTATCCCAACCAGGAATATAAATCATATCATATCCACTCATCATTTTATATCTATTTACAAAATCTTTTAAAATCTTATTCATAGCATGGCCTATATGAATATTACCATTAGCATATGGAGGACCATCATGTAAGATAAATGGTGTTTTTCCTTTGTTCTTTTCTCTTACTTTATTGTATAAATCCATTTCCTCCCATTTTTCTCTTTGTAATTTTTCATTTTCTGGTAAGTTTCCACGCATTTGAAAACTTGTCTCTGGCATTAATAATGTCTCTTTATAATTCATCTTTCTCTCCTTCTTTCTATTTTATAAAACAAAAAAGCACTAGTTTATAAGGACGAATAACCGCGGTACCACCTTACTTCACTTAAGTGCTCTCTTTTTGATAACGGAATTTACTTCCGGTTTTTCTTAAAATATTCAGAAAAACACATCAAGAGTGATCTATATAGTAACTATCATACTAATTTTCACCAACCATTAGCTCTCTACAACTATTTTACTATACCGTCTCTTTCCTTTGTTTTAATATAATCATATTATATGCTAATTTTATTTACTTGTCAATAGCTTTTTTGTCATTGATTTAGTTCAAAGAATTTATTGACTATTTGGGATGATATTCTTTTGGTAACACCTGACTGAGTAACATCGGGAATACCTGCATCTGGTGATACTACTACGATACTCATTTTAGGACTATCACTAGGTGAATATCCTACAAATGATGTAGTAATTGTTTCTGTATCAACTTTATTATCACCATCAGTATCTATAAAGCTTTGGCTAGTTCCTGTCTTACCAGCAGAATTTGTATAATAACCCATATAGCCATAACCTAAACCATTTTGAACAACAGCACTAAATCCTTCTCTTACTCTATTTATATATTTATCTTCTACTGATAATGTTCCCATTACTTTTGTTTCGGCTTTATATATTAGTGAACCAAATTTATCACCATTATCACTGGCTTTATATACTTCTTTTAATAAATATGGTTTTAATCTTTTGCCACCATTAGCGATAGTATTTATATATTGTGATAATTGTATTGGTGTATAAGTATCATATTGTCCAATTGAGAAATCTAATAAATGTCCTGGTAATTTACTAGTACCCATATATCCTAAACTTTCTACTGGTAAGTCAATACCAGTTTTTTTACCAAGACCAAATTCAGCATACATATCTCGATACTTTTTAAAGGCTTCTTCATCTAAAGATAAACCTTTGTCATATTCGTATTTTCCTTTTCCGACAGTAATTGCTATTTTATACTGATATACATTTGAAGAAAATGCTAAAGCATATATATCATCAATATCCCCCATTGTTCGCCATGAACATTTTAGAGGTGTATCTTTTATTTTAAGGCATTCATCATACTGATGACTACCAATATCAATAGCACCATATTTATATCCTACCATCATCGAAGCACCTTTTACTACTGAACCTGGAGTTACTGGTAATGTTGCTATACCTGGAGTATAATCTACAATATATTTAGAGCCATCTTTATCAAGTACTTGTTTTCCTCCCATTGCTAGTATTTCTCCTGTATTAGGATCTGCGATTACGGCAAATGATCTATTATAATAAGTAGTACCTGCTTCTCCTTTAGCATTATATACTTCATTAGATAGAATTTCTTCTAAGTATTTTTGTAAGTTAATATCTATAGTAAGAACTATATCACTGCCTCTCTTGCCTTCACTTACTAATTCATAACTATTATCAGGAAGTAATCTATACTTAGCTTTCGTTCCTTTTAAATAGTTTTCATATTGATATTCTAAATATGATATTCCTACTCTATCATCTAATGAATAACCTTTCTTTAAATAGATTTCTGCTAATTCTGAAGGTATACCTTGATTATTTGAAGATACATTACCTAAAATACTTTTAAAAGTATCTCCATATAAATATACTCTTTCCCAATCTAACTTAGTATTAAAGCCTTTTAAGTTATCAATGTTTTCACTTATATAAGCATATTCTTCTTCACTAACATCTTTATTTTTAATTACTTTTTCTGCATATGAATATCCTTTATTCATTAAATAATATATATAAGCGGCTTTCTTATCTCTTTCATCATAGGTACTTATTTCTTCATCTAATCTTTCATATATAAGTTTTTCTATATCTTTATCATTTAGTTTTCTTTTATTATATTCTTCCCACTCTTTATCAGTAATCTTCTTTTTACATTCTTTATAATGTCCTTTGTAGTAGAAGGTCTTTAATCTATTTTCATTAACTTTAGAATAGTCTAAATTTATATTATCCGCTACTGTATAGGCAAGTTCTATTTCTTCTTTATTGGTTATTCCATTTTGTTTCTTATAATATATAGTCTTAACCCCTTCATTATCTACAAGTAAATTATAATTCCGATCATATATTCTACCTCTTGGAGCACTAGTACTTTCTACTGTTTTTTCAGTAGCCATAGCAAGACTCTCTTTATAGTCATTCTCTTTAATTATTTGAAGATAAAATACTCTTCCTAGTATTACAATATATAAAATTATTACTATAAATATTAAAGAATTATATCTTTTATTTATTACTTCAGTAAGATTTTTTTCATCTTTTTTTGTTTTATTTAAAGGTTTACTATTCTTCTTTATTTCTAATTTTTTCTTGTGGCTTTTTTTCTTAGGCTTATTAATTGTTCTTTTCATGTTATCAACCTTCCTTTTATTATTATATCATATTTATTCTAATTATACATATAGTTAATTAGGTGAATTTATGAATATTTATTTAATTAGTGAATATGTAAACAGATTAAAAAAAAGTGATATTATTTATTATGCTGAAAAACAGGGTATTTCTTTAGATAAAGAAGAAGTAGAATTAATATATGATTATATTAAAAAAGATTATAAAACTATTATTTATGGTAATCCTAAAGATATTTTAAATGAAATTAAATTTAAGGTAAAACCACTTACTTATAATAAAATAGAAAATTTATATATTAAATTTAAAGATAAAATTGATATGTTTACTAAAAACATAAGAGAAGGCTAGCCTTCTCTTATTTTAGTTATTAAATTACTATCAAACTTTTTATTTCTTATCATTTCTATTTCATATTTATATGGGGGATATACTTTTTCTTTACTATTATCATCCTTAGTAACATATGGTGTTTCAAGTATTTTAGGAATACTTTCTAATCTATCATTATAAATTATTTTTATTAAATTATCAAAGCCTATAGTTCCAAAACCTATATTCTCATGTCTATCTTTATGACTACTTATTTCATTCTTACTATCATTAACATGAATACAACCTATTTTATTAATACCAATTACTTTGTCAAAATTATCAAGTACTATATCAAACTTACTCATATCATAACCAGCATCATTTAAGTGACAAGTATCTATACATACTCCAATCTTATCTTGAAATTTAACTTTATCAATAATAGCTTTTAATTCTTCAAATGTCTTACCCATTTCATTACCTTTACCTGCCATTGTTTCTAGTAAGATAGTTACATCATAATCATTATCTAATATTAAATTTAATCCTTTACTTATATTATTAATAGCTTCTTCTCTAGAACAATTAACTGCTGATCCTGGATGTAATACTAAATACTTAATACCTAATGTACTACATCTTTCTACTTCGTTTATAAGAAATGATACTGAAAAATCAAAATTATTAAAATTAGCTAAATTAACTATATAAGGAGCATGTACTATTACTTTTTCTAAAGCTATATTATTTTCTTTCATTAATTTATATGCTTCCATAGTAAGAGAATCTTCAATAACACTTCTATTAGTATTCTGTGGGGCTCCTGTATAAAACATAAAAGTATTTGCCTTATAACTTAGTGCTTCTTTAACACTTCCAAGTAACTGACTTTTATTATTATATGATACATGACTACCTATTATTAAATTCATATTATCTACCTCTTTCTATAACATTATACTATATTTTTAGTAAAAGAAAAAGACTTATTTCTACCTTTCACTCTAAGCCAAGGTCTTAGAGTGTTGTTATTAGCCTAAAGTCTAATAACAAGATATCAACCATATATATTATATATAAGCATAAGTATATACCAAAAGAAAAAGAGGATTTCTCCTCTTTAATTATTAACTAGCTAATTTTTTACCATTAGCTTCAGTACTAAATGAATATTTAGAACCAAATTTACCAGATGTAGCTCCCACTAATAGGACTTCAGCATGACCAGCACTATTTAATTTAATAGATGAACAATTAGCACTTGTTGGATCTCCACTACCGCTATAAGCTGTACCTTCTAATTTGATATCAGTTGAAGTTAAACCATATAACTTATCTATAGAATCACCAGTTCCTTTTACTGCTGTTAAACATTGCCATGTAGCAGTAGGTTTTGCGCCATTTAATATAGACGTATAGTTAGTACCAAATGCCATTTCATCTTTAACAACACTTTCATCATACCAAGTAGCAACTTCTTTAGATAATGAGTTAATTGTAGATAATCTAGCATCATCAATTGATGATAAAATTGTAGGTACAGTAACTACAACGATAATAGCAAGTATAACGATAACTGCTAGTAACTCTATTAAAGTAAATCCTTTTCTATTTAATTTTTTCATTATTTTAATCCTCCTCTATTTATAATATAATCTTACCATAAAATAATTTCTTAGTCAATTACTTTATGATAAATATTTACATATTTGTCATTATATTTTTTACTCTTTATTAGTGTTAAATTATTATAATTATCTTTTAATTTATCAGTACTATATTCTAATACTAATATACCATTATTATATAATAAATCATATTTATTAACTAGATTAATTATTTCTTCAGCTACTTCTAATTTATAGGGAGCATCCATTAATATGATATTAAATTTTATATTATTATTTTTAAAATATAATAAAGCATCTTTATAATCTTTATTTATTACTATACTTTTATCTTTGATATTTAAGTTATCTATATTTTTATTAAGATATTTTAATATTTCTTTACCATTATCTACGAAATAACATTTGTTACTTCCCATGGATAATGCTTCTATTCCAAGACTACCAGTACCACAAAATAAATCTAATACAGTAGAATTATCTATATAATCTTGGATACTAGCAAACATTGATTCTTTTACTCTATCCATCGTTGGTCTAGTACCTGGAATATTATATCCTAAAATATTTCTACCCTTTAAATATCCACTTATTACTCTCATTTATGACAACCCCTTACATCAGTATACTTCTTAAATCTTTTATTAATATCCATTACATAATAGAATAATTCATTATAATATTTCATATATTCTTTATATTCTTTATAACTATTAATTTTTACTTTTAGAGATACTTTTTCATAGTCATCATTACTAGTATTATATTTATTAATAAGTTCTAGTAATTCTTGATTATCTAATACTATTTTTTTATAGTGATCTAGATTTTTTATTAAATCACTTTCTTCAAAAACTTCTATTAAGTTTTTAGTTTTTTCTATAACATTATCCATTATCTATATTTAAAATTTCTTTCCATTTCTCTTTTGATATCTCTCTCTTTAATAGTTTCTTTTTTATTATAATTCTTTTTACCTTTAGCTACTCCAATTAAAACTTTAGCTTTATTTTTAACGAAATATATTTTAAGGGGTACTAAAGTATAACCTTCTACTTCTAATTTATCTCTTAATTTTAATATTTCTTTTTTATGAAGTAATAGTTTTCTTGTTCTATCTTCTTCATGATTAAATATATTTCCTTCTTTATAAGTAGATATATGAGTATTAAGTAAATATATTTCATTATTTCTTATTATAGCATAACTATCTTTAATATTTACTTTGCCTTCTCTAATTGATTTTATTTCAGTACCTGTAAGTACTATTCCTGCTTCATAGGTATCTTCAATTTCATAATCATATCTTGCTTTTCTATTTAGTATTTCCATAGTAATCACCTTTTTCTATATATATTATATCTTACTTTTTATATTTTAACAATATTTTAATTTATACTATTTACTTCTATGGTATTATCCATATTCTTAATAACACTAGCATACTTATTATATACTCTTTCATAATCACTAAGATATGTTTTTATATCTGGATTAGAAAATGGTATTACTTTATAATCTTTATTATTCTTAGAGTATGTATATATTAGTTCATTAGTTTGATTACTTAATTTTATACTTGTATTATTATCTTTATCAATATGTTTTGTTATTTTTACTGTACTAAGTAATCCTACTGTAGTATTATAATCTATATTAGTTTCTTGAGCTGATAAGAAATTACCTAAAGAATATATAACTAAAGTATCATTTATATAAGTAATAGGCATTACTACATGGGGATGAGTACCTATTATAATATCTACTCCTTGCTTCTCTAAAAAGTTAGCCATATCTATTTGATAACTTGTTGGAGTATGGGTATATTCTACTCCCCAGTGCATAGCTACTATAAGTAAATCTACTTTATCTCTTACTCTATTTATATCTTCTTTTACTTTGTTTTTATATTCTTGATATTTAGTATCTGTACTAGGATTGTTTCCAATACAAGGCCATATATTTACTAAATAATCTTTACCACTAGGTACTTTAATACCATTAGTACCATAAGTATAATTAAGCATTGTATAAGTAATATTATTTTTTTCTTTTATTCTTATTTCATTTCTTTCTTCATTACTTAAATAACTACCTACTGCTAAAACATCTGACTTAGAGTTCCAATAATTAACTGAATTAGTAATTGCTTTTTCTCCTCTATCTAGAGTATGATTAGTAGCTAAACTAACTAAATTAAAACCAGCATCTATCATAGCTTCTCCTACTTCATATGGTGAATTAAAAGCTGGATAACTAGATAGGCCTATTTCACTTCCTCCTAGTATTGTCTCTTGGTTATAGTAGGCTACATCATAATCTTTAACGATATCTTTTATATATGTTAGGGCTGGTTTAAAATCATAACCATCACTAGTTTTCATAGCATTATATAATCTATCATGTACTAAAAGATCTCCTACCATAAGCATGTTAATACTATATTCTTTATCATTATCTTTATCTATAATATTATCTGAAGGTACTACTTCTTTATCAAATAATTTACTAACTATAAAGATACTTCCTATAACTAAAATAATTATTATTAATATAAATAATATTACTTTCTTTTTATTTACTTTTCTTCTTCTTTTCATATATACCTCATATCTCTACTGATAGATTTTTCACTACAGCCATATTGTTTAAAAGGAAGACTATCTAGGCTTCCTTTTACCTTTGAAGACCAAAGGACTTCAAAGGATATACTATTTTCTTCTTACTTTTCTCTTTCTATTATTTTCAGTATGATTAATTTCATTTATTTCACTAATACCTTTAGAGAATACTACTTCTCCATTTAGAATATTTACTTTAGTTAATCTAGCATTAAAGATATCTCCTATCATAATCTTTTCTCCATTATGTCCAATAATAGAATAACCATCTTTACCTAAATGGAAATATCTACTATTATAGAATAATTTACCATATACCATTCTTTCTGGATATAATACTATAATAAAGTTTTCTTTAATATCTGATACTATAACTTCAAAATCTTGTTTTTCATATTGTTTCATAAACTCAGCTTTTCTTATATCATCTAATCTATGTTCGGCTTTTACTGCTCTTAATTCAGCATCAGTAGCAATCTTAGCAATATATGGTGTAATACTAGACCATTTCTTTCTAGCATAATCTACGCCATAATGAAGTGAATCTTTAAATATTCTTTGATTAATAGTATCTGATAGTCTTCTTATTGGTGATGTACTAGTAGAATATGCCCCCATACCTAAAGCATAATGACCGATATCATAAGCTGAATACTTAGCTTTGGCTTGACTCATAATAGCCATCTTATCAAAGATTATTTTTTCTTTAGAATCAGCATATAATTTCTGAATTTTTTTTATATCTTCTGTTGTAAAGCTCTTCTTTTTATCGCTATATACTCGATATCCTTTTTTCTTTAATAATCCCATCCATGTATTTAATTTATCAGTATTTGGACTATCATGAAATCTTGATATGAATGGAAGTTTATTTTTTAAGAAATAATCAGTCATACACATATTATGAAGTAACATTAAAAATTCTATTAATTCTTCGGCTTTTCCTTGATGTCTTTCTCTAATATCTATTAATTTACTACTTTCAAAGAAGAATTTTACTTCATCAGATGTAAATTCTAGAAAGCCTTCATTTATCATTTTTCTTTTTACTTTCATAGCGGTCTTATATAAATTATCTAATAACTCAGTATAATTTTCATAGCCATTAGGTATGATATTTTCTTCTAGATATTTATTTACCTCAGTGTAAGTCATACGCTTACGATTATTTATTACTGCTTCATTTATTTTATAATTTAATACTTTACCACTGTCATCTATTTTTATACTCATAGATATAGCATAGCGATCTTCTCCTGGTACTAAGGAACATATACCGTTAGATAATATTTCATGCATCATTGGATTGCAGCAACCAGGAAAATATGTTGATATAGCTCTTCTTAATGTTTCATCCCACATGGCGCTATTATCTTTGATATATCTATTAGGATCCGCTATTTGGACATAAACGGTATTATTATGGAAGGCAACAGCATCATCAAAATCTTTAGTATCATCACCATCTATTGTTACGGAGGTGATACTCCTTTGGTCTTTTAAACCATTTCTTTTGTCCATATCTATTACTTCTTCACTTAATGACTTTTCTATGGAATTAACTTCTTTTAAATACTCTTCATTAAAACTAATAGGAAAGTTATATTCTACTAATACTTCTTTTTCTTTGGTTCCAACATCATCTTTATGTCCTAGTACTTCTTTTACTTCTAATGTTTTTCCATCTATTAATAGTTTTGTTCCTAGTGGATATATTTCATCTAATATGATACTTTCATAACCATTAGATACTGCTTTATATCCATGTTCATCTTTTATTACTTCTGCTATAAAATTATGATGTTCTCTTCTAATTATTTTTACTACTTTAGCAATATTATTACTTATATCTACTAAAACGATATCGTTATTTTCTAATGTTTTATGATCTTTATATGTTACTACTGTTTCTGTCTTATCTTCAAAAATAACGATTGGTCCTTTCTTTTTGGTTATCTTGATTAGACCTCTTTTTAAATTGGTATTGGTAATTAGGGTATATCTTCCTTTTTTATCACGAAAGATAATACCTGTCTCTTCAAGATTTTTTATTACTGCAAGTAATTTAGTAGTATCTTGTACTTTTAACTCTTTAGTTATTTCTTCTAGCTTCATCATTTTATTCTTTTCTTGACTTAGTATTGTAATAATACTGCTTTCCATTTAAAACCCTCCCTATTTTTGTTTTTTCTTATTATTTATTTGTTTTTCTTTTTCGTCATATACTTCAAAATCTATTTCTGATTTATCTTTATCTGCTCTTACTACTCTAATTGTTATCTTATCTCCAAAAGCATATTTCTTCTTTGTTTTCTTTCCTATCAAAGCCATCATATCGCTATCATATACATAGTAGTCTCCTTTAATATTTTCAGCCTTAATAAGCCCTTCAACGGTATTTTCTAGTTCGACAAAGATACCAAATTCTTGTACTCCTGATATAATACCTTCATATATTTCTCCGATATGATCAGCCATATATTCTGCTTTCTTCATTTTGTCGACATCTCTTTCACAGTTCTGTGCATCTTGTTCTCTAATTGAACAATGTTCACTCTCTATTGGAAGTTCTTCTTTTCTTTCGTTTATTATTTTATCACTATAATTATAGTTATAATCTTTTAATAATCTATGTAATATTAAATCAGGATATCTTCTTATTGGTGAAGTAAAGTGACTATAACACTTACTGCCTAGACCAAAGTGTCCTATATTAACATCAGAGTATACTGCCTTAGCTTGACTACGAATAGCCATATCATGAAGTACTCTAACTTCTGGTACTTCTTCTAATTGTTTTAGTATGTTTTGTAAATCTTTAGGAGACTCTATCTTACTCTTTCCATTTACTACATATCCATGAAGTGATAAGAACTTCATAAATTCTCCTAATCTTTTTTCATCTGGTTTATCATGTACTCTATATATACCAGGTAAATTCTTGTAATAGATTGAACTTGCTACGGTTTCATTCGCTGCGATCATAAAGTTCTCTATTAACTCTTCACCTGTTCTTTGTACTCTAGCCTCTATATCTATTGGATGACAAGCTTCATCTACTTTAATTTTAGCCTCAGTACTTTCGAATTCTATATATCCACGAGAGATCATTTTCTTTCTAAGTATCTTAGATAATTCTTCCATTAATCTAAGAGTCTTCTCAAAAGGCTTATAATCTTCGCTAGGATTATTCTCTTCAAGTAACTTATTTACTTCTTCATAAGTCATTTTCTTTCTACTTCGAATAATAGATTTAAAGATATCATAATGAGTAATATTACCTTTATTATCAATAACCATCTCACAACTAAAAGCAAATCTATCTTCATTCTCATTTAATGAACATATACCATTAGATAATTTATGAGGAAGCATTGGAAGTACTCTATCTACTAGATAAACACTAGTACCTCTAAAATATGCTTCATCATCTAATTTAGTTCCTTCTTTTACATAATATGAAACATCCGCTATATGGACTCCTAATAAATATTTGCCATCATCAGTCATTGATAATGATATAGCATCGTCAATATCTTTAGTATCAGATCCATCTATTGTAAATATTTCTCTATCTCTAATGTCTCTTCTACCAGAAGATAGTTCTTTATTTATTTCTTCTTCGGTTAAATAAGAAGGAATACTATCTAGTTCTTCTATTACTTCATCAGGAAATGATGGACTAAAATTATATTCATAAACAAACGATAATATATCTACTCCTACATCATTCTTATGTCCAATAATCTTAATAATCTTACCCACTCTTTTACCATCTTTTAATGGTTCTACGACTACTTTATGTCCTTCTACTGCTCCATTTAAATTGTCTCTTGGTATGTATATATTAGCTCCCTTTTTATCAGGCTTAACAAAATAATCATTATCTATTTTTATTACTTCTCCTACTAAAGGATCATAATTTCTTTTAATAACTTTAATTATCTTACCTTCAGGTCTATTCATATCTTTATTTAAATATTCAAATAATACTAAATCACCATCTATTGCTCCATTTATATTATCTCTACTAACATATACATCTTTACTATCTTTACCGATATTTATAAAACCAAAACCTTTATCATTAAGTATTAAATTACCTTTAACTAAATGACTATTTTCTAGTAATAGATATTTCTTTTTTTTCTCACTATAATATAGTATACCATCACTAACTAAACTATCTAAAGCATTTTCTAAACTTTGATATTCTTCTATACTAGTTAGTCCTAGTAAATCATTAATTTCCATAATAGTAAGTGATGTATTCTCTTTTAATTTATCTATAATTATATCTTTCATATTCATGCTAACCTCCTCTTTATACTCAAAAAGACTTAAAATTATATTTTAAGTCTTATAATGATATTATTAAACATAATACAAAGAAAGTAAAACCTAAAATATATGTTATTCTTGTAACAAATAGTTCAAATCCTCTTTCTTTCCTATTTGCAAACAAATCAGATGTTCCACCCTGAATTATTTGCGATGCAGACTCAGCCTTACCGCTTTGAAGTAAAACTACTGCGATTAATAATATTGATACAATAAGTAATGCTATTTCCATAGTAATCAATCCTTTCACACATTATATATTATAACAAATAACTTTTTCTTTGTAAATATTTTTTAATACTGAATACCCCAAATAACTACATCTTTAGCAGGTTTACCACAGACAATACATTTATCATCTACTTTTTCTTCATTAAATGGAATACATCTAGATTTGCATCCTCTAATCTCTTTAATCTTGGCTTCGCACTCAGCGTTTCCACACCACATAGCTTTAATAAAGCCTGGACGGTTATTTATTATATCTTTAAATTCTTCTATATCGGTACATGTATAAGTCATTTCTTCTCTTCTTCTTAAGGCTCTATCATACATATCTCTTTGAATATCTTCAAGTAACAACTTAACATCATGAATAATATCGGTATTAGTAAATACCTCTCTTTTCTCTCTAGTATCTCTTCTTACTAAAGTAATCATATTATTCTCTAAATCTCTCTTACCTATTTCTATTCTAACAGGAATACCATTTACTTCAGCCTCAGCAAATTTAAATCCTGGACTCTTATCACTATTATCAATATAGGCTTCAATTCCTTCTTTCTTTAATTTATCAAGATAATCATTAGCTAAACTAACTACTTCTAAGTCATTTCCTATTGGAATAATAACTACTTTTTTAGGAGCTATTTTAGGTGGTAATACTAAACCATAATCATCAGAATGTACCATTATAAGGGCTCCTATCATTCTAGTAGTAGCTCCCCATGAAGTTTGATATGGATATTCTAGTTTATTTTCTCTACTAGTGAATTTGATATCATAAGCTTTAGAAAACTTTTGTCCAAAATAATGGCTAGTCGCAGACTGCAGTGCGATACCGTTATACATAAGTGATTCTACGGTATAAGTATATTCTGCTCCAGCAAATTTTTCTTTTTCTGTTTTTCTTCCTACAATACTAGGTATAGCTAAATAATCATGAAAGAAATTATTATATATATTTAACATATTTAATGTCTCTGCTTCTGCTTCTTTACTTGTTTCATGAATAGTATGTCCTTCTTGCCATAAGAATTCACGGCTTCTTAAGAATGGTCTTGTTTCTTTTTCCCATCTTAATACACTACACCACTGATTATATAATTTTGGTAAATCACGATATGAACTTACTACTGTTCTATAGTAATCTGAAAATAATGTCTCTGAAGTTGGTCTAATACATAAACGTTCTTCTAATTCTTTACTTCCACCTCTAGTAACCCATGCTACTTCTGGAGCAAAGCCTTCCACTAACTCTCCTTCTTTTTTAAGTAAATTTTCTGGTATTAATAATGGCATATAGACATTAACATGTCCTGTTTCTTTAAATTTTTCATCTAATATTTTCTGCATTTGCTCCCATATAGCATAACCATTTGGTTCAAATACTGTACAACCTTTAGTATTAGAATAAGCCGCTAGATGAGCAGCACTTACTATATCAGTATACCACTTAGCAAAATCTACATCTCTACTTGTTATTTTATTATTTTGTTTATTATTCATAATTACACCTCATCAATATAATTCTATCATAAATTAAGTAAAATTACTACTACTTTTTTGTTCTATAATCAAAATACCTAGTTAATTACTTTTTAAGTAGTATAGCTATATCAATTGCGACAACAATGTTGTCGCAATTGGATAACATATATAAAACCTTCTCATTTTCCCTATTTTCCTCTTGGAGAATACTCTCTCATGCTTAGATATTAATATTATTGATAATTCTTATATAATATTCTATCACTTTTATCTTTACTCATGATTATTTTATTAACTTAGATAGGTAATTATATCAATTGCGACAACAATGTTGTCGCAATTGGATAATATACATAAAATACTTTTATTATCTTTAAAAAAATTATTATTTTTATGACCTTAGGCATAAAAATACCTCTAAAGACCCGAGGCTTTAGAGGCATCTACTAATTATATTTAACAGAGATATACATCTTATCTTCAAATTCGTTTTGTACTAAACGCATAATATTATTAGCACTACTAGTATTTGAATCTTTACTATCTAATACTACTCTTATATTATCACCATCTATTTTTACAAAGTTTTCACAATTACATAATTCTTTTATTTTTAATTCTATTGTTTCTTCTTTAGAAGAATTTTTATTTAATAATTTTAATTCTTCAAAGACACTATTTTTTTCTTCTGTACTTATATCAGTACTAGTTAATTTTTCTTTTAGACTATTTATCTTATCCATGACATTATTATCATCTTCTACTTTTAAGGCTGATATTATACTTGTTTCTTCTACTTTGGTAGTACTATTATCAGTAGTAGTCTCTTTGATATTTTTATCAAATATTTCATTAGGCATTGTTACATAGTAGATAGATAATACTAATACTAAACTAAATAATGTTAAAAACCATAAATTCTTCTTATTTATCATATTTATTCCTCTTCTTTCTAATTAATTATATTATCTTATATATAAAATATGAAAGAAAAAGAAAGAAACATGAATCCTCATATTTCTCTCTGTCATTATATATAATGATACTATATTATATTAAGCAAATTTGGTTTTATGTTTTTTTTGTTTTATTAGGACTATTGCTAGTGTAATTATTGATACTGCGAGTAAACCTAAGGATATTAACATATACATGAAGTATTTATTGTTTTCGTCTTTGTAGGCATTTACTAAGTCACTATTAAATCTTTGGATTGTTCCTTCTAGTTTATCATAAACATATAAAGCTTTTTCTCCTGTCTTTTCGTTTATGGCATAGAATAAGTAGAAATCACTTCCTTTTACTTTGTCGTCAGCGGCATATGTTTTATTTTTTTCTATTAATTGATATCCTTCTAGTTTGCTATTGTCATAAGTAAATGATACTTTGCTATAACCTTTTGGTACTAGATTACTAGGCATATCTATTATATTAAAGGTAATATCTCCGACTGATAGGCTATTATATAGGGTATATTTTTTAGTCTTTTCATTATAGCTATATAGTTTGGTATTTCCTTTTTCATCTTTTAATAGAACTAAGATATTTTTGGTTTTACTATTTTTATAACATAGTACTTCTTCTTCTCCTATTGTGATAGTGAATTTTTCATAATTACTTGGTATAGTTATGTTTTCGTCTTCTTTTCTTACGATAGTGTATTTCTTTTTGCCTATTGTTACTTCAACAGGATTTAGTTCTTTTACGGTTACATTGATAACATAAGTCTTAGTACTTCCATCTTCAGCGGTTACTTTTATTTCTATTTTGTTATTGCCTTCTTTTACTTCTACTTCGCCGGTTCCTTCTACTTTGGCACTAGAGTCATCTAATTGGGCATTTATTTTTATTTTTTTAACATCGTTTTCTACTACTACAGAGTATTCGGTTACTTCTTTTTTGAATTTTTTATCTAGGTTATAGCCTTCGATAGTTAGACTAGATAAGTTGTTATTACTACTCTTTTTTTTGGTTGGTTTAGGAGTAGTTGTTGTTCCGGTTTTATTCCCACCATTATTAGGATTTGATGTTGGTTTACTATTTACGGTTATGGTTACGGTTTTATTTCCGGTTATGGTATTGCCGTCATAAGATGTTACATCAGTTGGAGTAATTGTTATTACGGCGGTTCCGGCATTACTTGTCGATATGGTTACACTTTGACTGTTATTATCTATCCAAAGACTACTACCGGATAGTGATGCAACACCTGAATTAGAGGATGATAAGGTAAATTTACCTGCTAAATCATTTCCTTTTATGGTTAGGGTTATGCTATTTCCTACGGTTACGGTATTACTTGTTACTGATACATCGTAACTAGCGGCCTTTACATAACTTATTGATATTATGAATGTACATATTATTATACTTAAATATTTTACTACTTTTTTCATATTTCCTCCTACTGAATTATTTTACTTACTTCCATTATATGATTTTTTATAGCGATATAGTCTGCTGATGAGACTTTTCCATCTTTATTGGCATCAGCATATTCTTTTTCTAGATCAGTTAATTTATTTGTTTCCATGATATGATTTTTTATTTTGATATAGTCTGCTGATGATATTTTACCATCACCATTTACATCACCATAGATTATTACTATATATTCTTTTTCTTCACTATTGGTTTTTATTTTTATTTTATCTCCACTAGCTATTAGACCTGATTCTTTTGATGATGTTATGGTTATTTCTAAGTTAGTACTCTTTAATTTACTAATGGTATCATTGATATCTTTACCTAAGGTAAAACCATATAGATAGTTATCTTTATATTTGATACCAGCTTTATCTAGTACTTCTTTAGTTGTTACTTTGGTATTATCTCCAGGATCAGGAGTTGGCTTTGGATCAGGAGTTGGTTCTGGAGCTTTCTTTCTTGTTACATTAATGGTATATTTTCTAGTATCACCGTTAGCGGCAGTTACTGTTAAGTTTATATTGGTCTTCTCACTATTTAGGGCTACTGTTCCTAAACCACTTATAGTAGCACCATTATAGACTTTGGTTGCATCTACTGTTACTGATGAGACATCACTTTCTACTTCAATACTGAAGTTAGTGTCATTAGTAGGACTACTAAATAGTCTTGTTTTGTTTACTGTTAGGCTAGATAAATAGTTATTAGGATTTCCTGTATTTGGGAAAGCAACTTTATCGGGCATATTATTAAATATTGGTATATAGAAGGCAAAGCTACTATTTAGCAGGTTAGTACTATTATAGCCATTATATGTTTTATAGCTTTGAGAATATGGGGCTTGGATATTTTGCATATACTGATGATCAGCATATGATGGTCCTATTAAATCCCATTTTTGTAAGTATTCTGTTTTTTGTCCAACATTTACATAGTTATTGCTTAGGAAGGATGCTCCTCCTACTACGGCTTTATATGGGCTATTCCAGCCTTGGTTTTTGGCATATATTAGACCATTGATAATAGTTTGATTTTTATCTCCACCTGCGGCAGTGGCTCCAATGTTATAGAAGTTATAATAGCCTTCATAACCTGCTACTGTACCACTTACGATAGTACTTCCTGATGCTCCTACTTCTTGAATTACTCTTGATATTAATACATATGGACTTATATGATAAGTATTAGCAGCTTCTATGAAGGCATCTACATAAGTCTTACCATCACTACTAGCAGTCTTACCACTCATGAAAGTTCCTTTTAACATATTTTCTATTCCTTCTCTAGTATGGAATGATGGGTTATATGATAAGTCTTCAAACATAAAGATATTTCTTTCATTAAAGAAGTTTCTTGGATCTATATAATATGCTATAGTACTAGTACTTGCGGCATACCATCTAGAACCTCCTCCAGTAAAGTTGGTACTAAAGACATTAGTGAAATAGTTATATGACCAACTAGCTGTTGATTTTAAGCCATCTAGATTACCATAATAATCTTCGATTAGACTTCGTCCTGATGATTTATGTTCTAGATTAACGATATAATTAAAATCTAGATTAGTATTAAAGGGAATAAATTTCCATTTAGGATATAGGGCATGTAGTTTTACTAAGTCATCTAAATAGCTTTCTGGAAAACCACTCTTTTTTAGGTTAGCTCGATATTCTTTTAAATCTGTTGTATCTAAATCAATATTACTGTCAGAAGAACCTATGTATTTACCACATACATAACCTGTAGTACTACCATATTTTATTTTATATAAACTTGTAGGACAAGTTCCTTTACCATCTTTACCAGCATTTTTATCTAATACTTCTACTTCAGTATCACAGCTTAAACCAGTTATTTTGTTTTTTCTACTTAAATCAGAATAGACTCCTAATGGAGAAGTATCTTCAATACATAATACTTTTCCTTTTTCAGTAGTACTTGGTGTATTTAATTTTATAAAGTCCCCACAGGCATAGCCTGTTAATACTCCTTGTCTTACTTTATAGAACGATGTTGTACAACCGGAACTTGGATTTGTACCGGCATTGGTATCTAATACTTCAACTGTACTATTACAAACTAATGAGTTATTAGCAGGACTTGTAACACTTGGTCTTAGGTTTACCGGTTCATCATTATCTGGACAGTATACTGTTCCTGTACTACTAGCGGATACTATACCTATAAAAGATAAAAATATTGTTAATAAAAATAATACTCTCTTCATATATTCTACCTCTTATATATTATATCATCTTTTTCTACTTTTTTCTACATATATAGTTTCTTTTTTTATTACTTTACATTTTAGTAGAAAAACATTAAAAGAGATAACTTATGTCATCTCAATTATATTTTAACCTACAGATAACTGATATGGACTATTTAATGTTCCAGAGCCTGTTTTAATGCTTACATTAGCATTTAAATAAAGTGTTGGAAAAATTTCACTATCAAGAGCAGCATATGGCTCTCCCAGGTCTAAGCAACCGCCCGCTACATGGAATACAAAGCTAGAAGATACGATAGGAGTTAATAAAGCTATTGTTTTAGAGTTAAACATTGTTTTCATCCAAGAAGAACAATTACTATATTCTCCTAACGTTGAAGTACATTTACCTAGATAAGCAGAATAAGCATAATCTGATGGATATGGCAAAGCAATCTTACCAGTCCAAGATGTTTTATTACCGGTATATACTGTTCCACTAGTATTTTCTAATTTATAAGATTGATCAGCATATACATTCACGCCTTCATCCAGCCAACCTAATAAAGACCATTTAGCATCCGCTATCATGTTTCTAGTAGTATCATTTTTTATACCAGTATAAGTGAAATCACAAGGTGTTTCTGCATTATTTGCTCCAGCATAACATTGACCACCTTTTGAATTATAATATAAACTGTTGTTAACACTTTCTTTTGTATAACCTGGATTTAATAGTTTCATTAATCTTGCTGTTGTCCAATCATTAGAACCATAATCTGCTTCTGCTCCTGTTGTAGTATCTTTGTTATCCCAAGGATATGTTCCTATTGATTCATTTCTGATTAATTTTACTTTACCATCAAACACTCCTATTATTCTCCATGTTTCACAGCTAGTATTTGGATATGTATTACAATTAAATAATACATAATTTCTATCACCAAGACCGCTATATCTAATATTGCCATCAGCATCTTTCATTAAGCCATTAGTAATATCATATTGATATTTAATACCATTATTAGTAACATTAGTTTTAGTACTATTATTATATAAATTAGTAATATGTGTAGCAAGGGGATTGGATAGCGTTTTTTGAGGTACTAAACTCATATTACTTGCTAGTACTATACTATTTTTACTAAGAGCAACTCCTAAAGTAACTGTTTTAGTAGTACTACTATTGTTTCTTATAGATATTTTAGTAGTAACTGTAGTATTAGCATTACTTATTGTTCCTGCTGTAGTATAACTTGTAGATGATACACCAATATCAATATTACTAATATCATTTATATACCATACACTATAATTAACATTTGATACAGTACCACTACTTATATTAATTGTTTTAGTAACAGTAGCAGATGGACTTACTTCTACTTCAAAGGTTTCCATTGTATCATCATTACTAGTCAAATTAGAACTAATAGTAATTGGATTATTTATTTCAGCACTAGTAGTAAACATGGCATAAGTAGACCCTATAGCCAAGCAAATTAAACCAATAGATATTACCGCTACTAAATAGATTGTTTTAATATTTATTTTTTTCATTACTTATCTCCTAAATACTTACTTTTATCTATCTTATTTCTAAAATAATTCTATCATAATATTATTAAAAATACAATAAATTATTTAAATGTTATTTTATTTTTATGACCTTAGGCATAAAAAAAGAAAAAAAGTGAGCTTTAAACTCACTTAAGTCATTTAGACTTCATATATAAGGAGATAATAGTATTACTATGATTGTAGTCTGTCTTTATTTAAGTAATACTATCAATATTATTATGATTATATTATGATTTATTATACTTCATTGTATTTATTACTATTCCTAGTATTAGGATAAAACATAATGTATATACCCATATTAATAATATTATAATACTAGATAATCCACCATATACTAAGTCATATCTACCAAAGTATTTAATATAATAACCAAAGAAAGCAGTAAATACTACCCAGCCTAAGGTTGTTATAAAGGCTCCAATAGTGGTTTCTTCACTTTTTATTTCTTTAGATGGAGCTATTTGATATATTAATTTTATATTTAAGAATATTATTATAAATGTTATAGGCCATTTTATTATATTATATATCATTATCATTTCATCTATTATACCAGTAAATGGTTTACTATTTCTAAGTAATTCTAATATTTGTTCTCCTAGCATAGGTACTAAGATTAAGAATAGTAAAAGTATTATTATGACTAATAGTATTATTACTGATCTTAGTCTATCTTTAATTATATTTGTTTCTTCTATTTTATATAGACTATTAGAAGCACTTATAATAGCATACATACCATTAGCGGCAATACAGAAAGTAACTATATTTAATAATCCAACACTAAAGTCAAAACTTTGTCCTGAGATAGCATCTACGACTACTCTACTGGCATAACTAGGAAGTAAATCAGTAAGAAGAGATATTACGGAATCGATAGATATGGAAAAGAAACCCGCTACTATGACTATTATAGTTAAGATTGGTACTACTGCTAATACGAAACTATAGGCTAAGTAAGCAGGCAAGATTCTAAGTTCTTTTAAACTTAGAATCTCTATTAGTTTTTTGAAGTATCTTTTTATTTTAGCTTTTTCTATTTGTTTTTTTACCTTACCTACTATTTTATCCATTATTATTTTCCTTTTTATTTCGCATATCAATAGTAGCTTCATTAATGGCATCATCTACAGTTTTGATATCATCCATAATCATGCTATACCCGATAGCGGCTCCATAACCATATGGTAGTTCTTTTAATTCTTTATATATTTTTCTGGTATAACTTATGACATCTTTTTCACTATAGCCTACCATATATACTAGGAATTCATTACCATCAGTTCTAATAATATCTGTATTAGGCTCTTGATTAACAATTAATGTACTCGCAGCTTTCTTAATAATGGTATCTCCTTCTTCATGACCATGACTATCATTAATATCTTTAATATTATTTAAATCTATTATTACAAATGCTTGAGGATATATAACATTATCATCCCATTCTTTTATTTTTAAATTTAAATATGCTCTATTCTTTAATGATGTCATTGTATCAATATATTTTAATTTATCATTATTAGTTACAATTGTACTATTTTCTTTCTTTTTCTTAATAAAGAATATTAAGAAGATAATTATTAGAATTACTAAGATTGCTAATAAGAAAGTTGTTAAAAGACTAAATTCATATATTTTTGAATTTGTATTATCTTTGTATTTTATAGTATCATAATTTACTGAAGATGTATAATATGTAAACATCTCACTAAAGATTTTATTTTTATTTACATCTCTAATCATAAAACTATAGTTATATGGTAATACTCCTTCATATATTACTTTAAAATCACTAAATTTTCTTGTTTTATAATAATCATATGTTGCTTTATCTATTACGACAATACTTTTATTTTTGATATTTCTAAGTAAGTCATCTGTATTATTATATCTAGTATTCTTAATACTATTTGTATTTAAGTAATCATTTATATAAGTATTCTTTACTGTTATTACTTCTTTATCTTTTAATCCTTTGATACTATTTATAGCAAATGGTTCAGTGGATAAGACAACATATTTTTCTTCGAATAAATTAGTAGTTAAAATGGTATCGATATTTAAACCATTCTTATTAAAGTTAGCAAAGGCTAAATCTAATTCACCACTTGATAAGTCTTTTTTTAATTCTTCAATATTATTATAATATTTTACTTTTAAATCTACATCAAATAAGTCTTCAAAACCACTTAAGTAATTAGATAAAGTACCTACTAAATCTTTTTCTTCTTTACCAGTAAATGGCATATAAGTTATATATCCAACATTATAAGAAGAACTATTATAACTCATACGATCAGCTTCAGTTATTTCTTTGTCATAGAAGAATTCACTTAAGAAGTTTGTTTTATATGAGATTTGTTGCTTATTTTTTTGATAACCTAGATAATATTTTTTCATTATATCTAAGAATGTTTTATTTTCTATGGTTAATACATATTTTTTAGAAATATCACTAAAATGATAAAGAATATGTAAATCATTTTTTAAGATAAAATCCATATACATGTTATATGGTACAATAACATAATTTGTTTCTTTATTTTTTAGTGCTTCTTCTAGTTCATTAACATTTTCTTTTTGTAAATATGATATTTTCTTTACTTCAGATAAATCATTACTTACAGTATTTAAATCTTTTTTTAAGACTGCTACTGTATGATTATCTATATCATTAATGTTATTTATTACTTCTTCTTCAGTACTAACTAATACATAATTATCTTCGTATAGTAAGATATCTTTATTTGTTAGACTCTCATTATTATTTAATACTCTAAAGGCATTTTTATTTAGATTGGAACTACTATCAACGGAATATGATATTTTATTAAAGTTTATTCCATAAGTAGTTGTAAAGTCATCTAGTAAATCAAAGATTACTCCTTTACCACTTTTGCCATATACTGGTACATCATTATATACACTTATATCTAATACATTACTTGTATTATCATTAATCCATTTCTTTTCTAGAATAGAAAAACTTGAATTATCTTTACTATAATTTAATATAAATATTAATAGACTTACAGCAAATAAGACCGCTACTACGATTAGTACTATTATTTTATTATTTCTCTTCTTCATAGTGTTCTCCTAACTATTAGTCCATGTAATGGCATCTAAACTATGATGTTTATTACCGGTAATTACAGTATCTTTTTCTTCACCTTTCCATTTTAAAAAGAATGAAAAATCATAATATTCTAATTCACTATTTGTATAATTATCTAAGGTATTTGAAGCTATTTCTTTTGCTTTATCTACTGATGTATCACTTTTTAATATAATAGTAGTATAAACTATTCTACCTTGAAGTCTTGTTTCTACTTCTTCAGTTAAGTTTGTTTCTTCAACTTCTTTCTTTACTCCATCATATGTTTTTTCGCTTATTTTTACTTTATCTATACCATCCAATCTATTACCATATTTATTATGTGATCCTCCTACTAGTAACTCTACAAATATAACTATTATTACTATCAAGAATACTACTGCTAATAACAATATAACCGATAACCCTTTATTTTTTTTAATCCAATCTTTTATCTTATCCATACTCTATCTCCTTCTTATCTAATATAATAATATTATACTATAAAGGTAAATATTTATCAATAGTTTAATATTTATTTTCACTATAAGTCTTATAGTCTTATAGTGATATATATAGCCTACTATATAGTCTATATATGTAATAATTATTAGATATTATATTCAAGGGTGAAGTACTTTCTAACTAAGAATATTCCAAATAAAAAGAAAGATAACTAGTATCTTCCTAATTAGTATTCTTTTTATATGTTAAATATCCATTAGTATAATTAGCCATAGTTGCATCTGTTTTAGTACTATCAAATGGTACTGTTCCGGTAAGAGAGGTACAATTGCCAAACATATTGTTTGAATTTGTTACACTAGATGTACTCCATAAATCAGATACGTATATGGTAGTAAGATTACTACAAAGCATAAATGTTTTATACATATTGGTAACTTTGCTGATATTAAAACTACTTAAATCTAAACTACTAAGTGCTGAACATCTATAAAACATACTATACATATTTGTTAAATTAATGGTATTAAAACTACTTAAATTGATATTTATAAGTGAACTACAGCTATTAAACATGTCAGACATATCTGTTACTTTACTAGTATTAAAATTAGATAAGTCTAGACTGGTTAATTTATTACAGTTGTAAAACATTCCACTCCCCATACTAGTTACATTTGTGGTATTAAAGTTACTCAAATCTAAAGAAGTAAGTGAACTACAGTTATAAAACATACCAGACATAGTAGTTACTTTTGATGTATTAAAATTACTTAAATTTAAATTCTCTAAGCTTTGACAATTCATAAATGTAAAAGCAAATATGGTAGCACTATGTGTGTCAAAACTACTCAAGTTTATTTTCTTTAAACTAGTACAATCTTTAAATAGATTACTAAAATTAGATATCTTACTAGTATCAAAACTGGATAGATCTAGATTGACAAGTGAACTGCAACCATTAAACATATTGTTAAAATATAATAATTTTGATGTTTTAAATTCGCTTAAATCTATATTAACTAATTTACTACTATTATAAAACATATGGGTCATACTAGTCATGTTACTAGTATCTAAGCCACTTAAATCTAAAGAAGATACATTATCTAAGTATGCAAACATACCACTTCCGTTAGTGTTAGCTTCAACTGAACCATTTTCACTACCTATTGATATTTCATATAAACTATTATTATCTTTATCTGTATACCATA
>ENA-OOWH01000345-OOWH01000345.1-human-gut-metagenome-genome-assembly--contig:-NODE-345-length-38590-cov-3.188011_pt1 | contig 38590 bp, 30 predicted proteins | sample MGYA00241576_ERZ501321 | MGnify/ENA primary metagenome ERZ501321 (study PRJEB25962, sample SAMEA2042733) | human gut metagenome | biome: human gut; feature: human-associated habitat; material: faeces... | reverse complement strand
TTATGTATAATGGTGTAAAAATAAACATAGTAGATACTCCAGGACATGCGGATTTTGGTGGAGAAGTAGAACGTGTACTTAAAATGGTAGATGGTGTACTTTTATTAGTTGATGCTTTTGAGGGACCAATGCCTCAAACAAGAGAAGTTTTAAAGAAATCATTAGCATTAAATTTAAAACCTATAGTTGTAATAAATAAAATAGATAGACCAGGTGCAAACCCATTAAAAGTTGTTGACCAAGTTTTAGAATTATTTATAGAATTAAATGCAACAGATGAGCAATTAGACTTTCCAGTTATATATGCATCTGCTAAAAATGGAATAGCAAAATTGCATTTAGAAGATGAAGCAGATAATATTACTTGTATATTTGATACAATAATAAAATACATTGATGCACCAGAATGTGAAATAGATGGACCAATGCAAATGCTAGTTTCAAATATAGATTATGATGATTATTTAGGAAGATTAGCAGTAGGAAGAATAGAAAGAGGAAATATAAAATCTGGTATGCCTGTTGCTATTTGTAAAAAAGAAAAAAATGATCAAGGAAAAATTGCTAAATTATTTACTTATGAAGGATTAAAAAGAACAGAAGTAGATGAAGTAAAAGCAGGAGATATAGTATGTTTATCTGGAATAAGTGACATAAATATAGGAGATACAATTTGCGATTTAGAGCATCCAGAAAAAATAGATTTTGTTGATATAGATGAGCCAACAGTTTCTATGACATTTAGTGTAAATAATGGACCATTTGCAGGGAGAGAAGGAGAATTTGTTACATCAAGACATATTAGAGATAGACTATTTAAAGAATTAGAAAGAAATGTAAGTTTAAGAGTTAAAGAAACAGATTCAGCAGACAGTTTTGAAGTATGTGGACGTGGAGAATTACATTTATCAGTATTAATAGAAACAATGAGAAGAGAAGGATTTGAACTTTTAGTTTCTAGACCAAAAGTTATATTTAAAGAGATTGACGGAGTAAAATGCGAGCCAATAGAAAGACTAGTAGTAAATGTACCAGATGATTGTATAGGAAATGTTATAGAAAAATTGGGTAGAAGAAAAGCTGAGATGATTAATATGGAACCAGCTGAGGCAGGACATACAAAAATAGAATTTAAGATTCCAGCACGTGGACTAATTGGTTATAGAACAGAATTCTTAACAGATACAAAGGGAACTGGAACAATGAACTCAATATTTGATTGCTATGAGCCATACAAGGGAGACATTCAAGCAAGAACAAGAGGAGTTTTAGTTGCATTCGAACAAGGAACATCAATCACTTATGGATTGTACAATGCTCAATTAAGAGGAGAATTATTCATAGGACCTGGTGTGGAAGTTTATGAAGGAATGATAGTTGGTATAAACTCTAGAAATGAAGACATTTCTATAAACGTTTGTAAAGAAAAACACCTTACAAACACAAGAGCTTCTGGATCTGATGATGCATTAAGATTAGTTCCACCAATTCAATTATCATTAGAAAAAGCAATAGAATTCATTGCAGAAGATGAACTTGTTGAAGTAACACCAAAAAATATTAGACTAAGAAAAGTAATATTAAACAACAAAGACAGAGAAAAAGCTGCAAGAAGATAGAATAATTGATTCTTTTGGAAAATATAGAAACTTTATTGCAAAAAAAACAGGCATCTACAGAATGCCTGTTTTTGCTAAATTTGCAAAGGATTCAGCTTTATATTATAAAGGGGAAAAAGTAAGAATGGAAAATGAATATGAAATAACAGTATTAGATATAGATGTTATGAAAATTGAAAAAAAATTATTAGAGATTGGAGCTGTAAAAGAGGGCGAATTTTTTCAGAAAAGAAATTTATATAATTTTCACGAAGAATATAGAGGCCGATTTATTAGATTAAGGACAAATGGAACTAAAACGACATTAACAATTAAGGAAAAATCTGCTAAAAAAGAAATAGGTAGTGTAAAGGAATTAGAAGTGGAAGTGTCAGATTTTGAAAAAACCGATGAAATATTGAATATGTTAGGGTATGAACATAGTATGTACCAAGAAAACAAAAGAACTATATATAGATTAGGAAATATAGAGTTTGATATTGATTCATGGCCTATGATTCCAACTTATCTTGAAATTGAAGGGAAAAGTAAAGAGCAAGTAGAAGAAATGATTGAAAAATTAGAAATTGATAAGAATAAATTATCTTTAGACAAAGTAAGTGAAATTTATAAAAAATACGGATTTGATATACATGACTATAGGGATTTAAGATTCGAAAATTAGAAAATGGGAAGAAATAGGAATAATCTAAGTAGAGGCGTGCAAAGTTGTATAAATTTACATAAAAAGTTTGATCTTTTTATAAAACTTGCTAAAATGGGGCATTTAGTGTTATAATTAATATCGAGTTTATAAGAATTGAGATAATATATAAGAGGGAAAAGTAAAATGAACAAAGATGAACTACTAAAAATAAAAGAAAATGCACTTGAAAGACATATTCCAATTATTATGGATGACACTTTAGAAGTTATAGATAAATATTTAACAGAGAAAAGACCAGAAAAAATACTTGAAATTGGCACGGCTGTTGGATATTCTGCAATGTGTTTTTCAGAATATTTAAAAGATGGTGGAAAGATTGATACAATTGAAAGAGATGAAGAAAGAATTGCAGAAGCTAAAGAAAATATAAAAAAGGTTGGAGTAGAAGAAAAGATAAACATCTATGAAGGAGACGCTGTCGAAATTCTCCCAACTATGAATGATAAATATGATGTTGTTTTTATAGATGCCGCTAAGGGAAAATATCCATTTTTCTTGGAGCATGCATTAAGAATGCTAAAAGATGATGGAATTATTTTTGCAGATAACATTTTGTATAAAGGTTATGTAATGAGTGATTACAATAAGCACAAACAACGTACAGCTGTTACTCATTTAAGACAGTATATTAAGGAAACTACTGAAAATCCAGAACTTGAGACTGAAATATTGGAAGTTGGAGATGGATTGGCAATTACAAAGAAAAGAATTGAAAAATAGTTACAGCTCAAGTATGATAGAATAAAGAAATAAATAATAGGAGATTGTGAAATGAAAAAACCAGAATTATTGGCCCCAGCAGGGTCTTTTGAAAAAGCTAAGGTTGCATTTATGTATGGAGCCGATGCTGTATATTGCGGAACTGCTTCACTTTCACTTAGAAGTAGAGCAGAAGTTGATGATAATGACTTGGAAAAAACAATAAAATATGCACACAGCATCGGAAAAAAAGTGTATGCAGCACTAAATATTTATGCATGGGACACAAATTATGAAGAAATAGAAAAGCAGGTAAAAATGCTAGATGAAGTACATGTTGATGCAATAATTGCCTCTGACGGTGGAGTTATTCAAAAGATTAGAGAGATTGCTCCAAACATAGAAATACATGTAAGTACTCAGGCAAATGTTGTAAGCTATCATGCTGCAAAGTTTTGGTATGATAATGGAGCTAAAAGAGTAATTCTAGGCAGAGAAACAAGCAAAGACCAAATTCAAGAGATAATGAAGAATAAGCCAGAAGATTTAGAAGTTGAAATGTTTATACACGGCGCTTTGTGCTGGGCATATTCTGGAAGATGTTTCTTAAGCGAATATTTATCTTGCAGGTCAGCAAACTTAGGTGATTGTTCACAAAGCTGTAGATGGGCATATAATATGTATTTAGAAGAAAAGAATAAACCGGGAAATCTAATGCCTGTTGAAACTGATGAAAATGGAACATACATATTATCATCAAAAGATTTGTGCTTGATAAAAGAAATTCCACAGATAATAGAAATGGGTGTTGATAGCTTAAAGATTGAAGGCAGACTTAAGACAGAATATTATTTAGCATCTGTTGTAAATGTATATAGAAATGCAATAGATGATTACATGGCAAATCCAGAAGGATATGACTATACAAAATATTTAAAAGAACTTGAAAAAGTAAAGACCAGAGGACTTACAACATTCTATTTTAACGATAGAAATAATAGAGATTTTCAAGAGTATGAAGGAAAACAATATAATCCGGATTATGAATTTGGAGGCAAAATTCTTGAAGAAAAATCAGCAAATTCAAGAGTATTAATAGAAATAAAGAACAAATTAAGTGTTGGAGACACATTGGAATTGATAATCCCAAATGAAATAAAACCACAGGCATTTACAATAGAAAAATTATATGATAGCGAAACTAGAGAAGAAATAAGCACAGTAAACCCAGGAAAACAAGGACAGACAGTAATATTAGAAATTCCTTTTGAAGTGAAAAAAGGGTGGATATTAAGAAGAAAAAAATAATAAAAAAGGCATAAAATTTTAATGGTTTATGCCTTTTTATAGTTTAAGTACTTACTGTATTTTCTAAATTAGCTAATTTATATGATAATATTAAACTAACAAAAAATATAGGATAGCAAATCAATCCAACAATGCCATGCACAAAACCTGGAAATAGCACGAAAACAGAACCGATAGTGAATCCGATAATACATAATGAAGTTGCTTGATGATATTTATCAAATAAATATTTTATAATTCGTATCCACAGTAAACAACCAAAGAAAAGCCCAATTCCCATTGGAACTAAAATGTGGAAATTGATTGTTGCAACTGCATCTATGTATGTTGTGTAAACTCCTAAACACATTAAAATTACAGTATTGCTAATTCCTGGTACTACAATTCCAACAGACATTAAAAAGCCAGAAAGTATTAAATATAAATAACTTGAAGAAGCGGAACTTGTAGTGCCTAACCCTAATAATTTCTCTATAAATATTAGAGCAATTCCAAATAAAAAAGAAATAATCATCGGAATTATATTTTTTAGCTCAACATATTTATTAGTAGAGGCTTGTTTAAAAAGAGAGGGAATGGTTCCTAAAATGAGCCCAATAAAAGCATAGCAAGATTGAAATTTATATAAGGAAAAAAAGTACTTTATTACATTTCCAAACAATACTACGCCAGCTATTACACCGAGTCCAATTGGAAATAAGAAAAGAAAATTTGTCTTAAAATCCTTAAAAAAATTAATTATGCTATTAACAAGTTTTTCATAAATGCCAAATATAACGCAAAATACTCCACTGCTGACACCAGGCAGAATAGCACCGAATCCCATCAATATACCAATCAAAAAATTGTAAAAGTATTTCATAAATTACCTCCAGATGATATAATATATGCAATATAGGAACAATTTATTAGAAAAGAGATGATAGTATGAAAAATTTAACATTAAGAGAAAAAATCGGTCAAATGTTGATTATAAAAATACAGGGAAAAGAAATAACAAATGAAACAAAGAGAATGATTGAAGAATATAAAGTTGGAGGAATAATTCTTTATAGGAAAAACTATGACACATATGAAGAGATGATAAATTTAATAAATGAAATTAAAAAGGTAAACCACGAAAGTGGTAATATTCCGCTATTTATAAGTATAGATCAAGAAGGCGGAAGGGTAAACAGAATGCCTCGAGAGTTAAAGAACATAAAGAGTGCTGGAAAGCTGGTTGCAAAGGATAATATAGAAATAATAGAGCAGGCTGGAATGGTAACTGCACAAATGTTAAAAGAATCTGGTTTTAATATGGATTATGCACCTGTGCTAGATATACAGAGATTTGAAGATGGGCATGCTATTGGAGACAGGTGCTATGGTAAAAATGCAGAGGAAGTAAGCAAAAATGGAATACAAATAATGAAAGAACTAGCTAATGGAGGAGTGATTCCAGTTATAAAACATTTTCCTGGTCATGGTCTTACAAAAAAAGATTCTCATTTTTTCTTGCCAGTGATAGACGCTAAAATTGAAAATTTAGAAAAAGAAGATGTATTACCTTTTAAAAGAGCAATTGGGCAAAATGCTGAAGTTATAATGGTAGGGCATTTAGTTGTAAAAGACGTAGATAAGAAAAATCCTGCATCTCTATCAAAAACGGTAATTAATGATTATTTAAGAAGCAAATACCAATACAAAGGCTTAGTAATGACAGACGACTTAAAGATGAGAGCTATAAGCTTAAGGTATGGATACGTAAGAGCTACTGTGAAGGCCTGCAAAGCTGGAGCAGATATAATAATGATAGGAGCACCTCACAACACAGTAATTCATGCAATACATAAAATAGAAAAGAATGTTAAGAATAAAAAAATAGACATAAATCAAATAGATAAAAGTGTGGAAAAAATAATTAAACTTAAAGAAAAATACAACATAACAGATGAACCGGCAAAAGGTTGTAATATTGACGAAATAAATAGAAAAATTGAAAAGATAAATATGAAATTACAATAGAAAAATTTTATAAAAAATGTATAATAAAAAATAAACAAAGACCAATTAATATTTTTAAACGAAACTGGAAGTGCACCTTCTGAAAAGTACGAAGATGCTCTTACCAAGCACAATGTGCCGAGATTTTATAAAAATGTGAATTGGTCTTTTTTGGCGAAAAAGTATTATTTTAAGTGGTCATGCACGTTATTTATTTTTCTTTCATATATTGTGTTATAGTGATGGTTAAAAATGTTTACAATTTTCAACCGAAAATGGAGGTGCGTGTATGCTAACCATTTCTTTAATGGGCTTTTTAAAATTTTTACAAACAGCAGTGTTTGTTGTAGGTTATATTTCAAACAATAATTTATTTCCAGAACCACTTTCATCAGAAGAAGAAAAAATTTATTTAGTAAGAATGTCTGAAGGCGATGAAGAAGCGAGAAACATATTAATAGAAAGAAATTTAAGGTTGGTGGCACATGTATGCAAAAAATATGCGTCTACAAACGTTGACCAAGAAGACTTAATTTCCATTGGTACTATTGGTTTGATAAAGGGAATAAATAGTTTTAAAATTGAGAAAGGGGCAAGGCTTTCTACATATGTGTCTAGATGCATAGATAATGAAATACTTATGTATCTGAGAAGCACGAAAAAACTTGGGGCAGAAGTTTATTTGGAGGATACTATTGGAAAAGATAAAGATGATAATACTGTAACGTTAAAAGAGGTTTTAGAGAACAATGAGAGAAATATTGAAGATGAAGTAGATTTAAAATTTAAAATAAAAAGATTATATGAAAAGATTAGAGAAATTTTAAAAGACAGGGAGAAAACTATAATTGAGTTGCGTTTTGGCTTAAATGGAGATAAGCCAAAAACACAGAAGCAAATTGCGAAGATGATGGGGATATCTAGAAGTTATGTTTCAAGAATTGAAACAAAAGCAATTGGAAAATTAGCAAAAGAATTGAAAGAGTAAAATATTTTAGAAAAAGTAAATAGTCATTTTAAACTCAGAAAAAAGTCAAATAATGTCGAATTATTGGAGATGTAAGCTTGAAAAGTGCAAAATATGATGTTATAATGAAAAGCGTATCATAGTAGAAAGGAGTATGTACTATGGGTATCAAGCTGACTACAGAAGTGAAAGAAGTCATCCATCAGATGATAGCAATTACTAAAGAATTTGAACTTGGGATGATGAACACACTAGTACTGTTTGATGCACTTCTTTTGAATCGGCTTTTTGCCACTTCAATGGAAGTATCTTCGAGCTGTAAGCTGGAGTTAATTTCTGATGATGTGCAACGGATTCTTAGAAACGGCTACTGCGAAGATGCAAATGAGGAGGAAAACAAGACAGAAAAAAATAGCACTGAGGCTGTATTTTCTTCGGAACATGAAACAAAGACTACGGAATGCTTTATTGAAAGTAAAGCATACCAGAAAGATGACGTTCATATCTTTACCTCGTGCATTGTTGAAGCATGTGGAACAAATTGTGGAGGTGTTGATTTTTCACAGGATCTGGCAGATGTTTTTACCTATGCAATTCAGATTGTGACAGAAGAAAAACGTGAAGGGGTAACCTTTAAAGACATTGCTATTTCTTTTTCCGAAAACTTATCTAAAGCTATGATGGAACTTTTGGGAGAATGGGATACTGATATTTCGGAATTCCAAAAGAACTACAATGAAGCGACTTCCAACATGGAACAGGAATTTTATATTCCGACGTCTCTTACAGGATGTGTAACAATTTTGAACAATAAATTTATTGATAATCCGAATTGTGAAATTCTTGGACGGGATGCTGAATGTGAAGAAATTTGGCGCAACATGATGAAGAAAACAAAACGCAATGTAATCCTTGTGGGAAAACCTGGCGTTGGTAAATCTTCCATTGTGTATAAGCTGACTTCTGACATTGTTAATCAGAGATGCCCTGAAATGTTTAATGATTTTATCGTTCTTTCTTTGGACGTGAATAACATCATTTCTGGCACTACTTTGAGAGGACAGGCAGAAGAACGGTTTCAGGACCTCATTGAATTGATGAAAAAACATAACAATGTTATCCTGTTTATCGATGAGATTCACATGATTGTTGGCGCTGGTGCTGTCTCGCACGGAGAAAAACAAGATCTGTCTAATGCATTGAAGCCCATTTTGGCTGGCGATGATGCAATTGTCATTGGTGCAACGACTGATGAAGAATATGCACAAACATTTGGCATGGAAGGAGCTTTGAGGCGTAGATTTAAGACAATCACAGTAAGAGAACCTCGTACCACGGAAGTCTACGACATGCTGAAGGAATCTATTAGGCAGTTGGAAGAATTCCATGGAGTTCGCATTTCTAAGAAGATGGTCGAAATGATTATTTTCTATTCTTCGTGTTTCAACTACAACACAAGCAATCCAGACCGCACTAAGGACTTGATTGATGTGTCTATGGTTACTGCACGTATGAGTGGTAAAGATCGCGTTGACCGTGAATCAATTATGAAAAACTTTGGAGCAAACTTCGAAGAATTTCGTAATATGTCTGAAGAAATGGTAAGAAGCACAGCTTACCATGAAGTTGGACATTTTATTGTCCAGCGTTTTTCTGATAAGCTGATTGACCGGAAGGCAATTGCTATTTCTATTGTTCCTGCTGAAGGCTATCTTGGCTTGACAGTGACTGACGCGACTGATAAAACTGTAAATAAGGATAAATCGTATTTTACGGATTTGATTGCAGATTTGTTGGCTGGCCGAATTGCTGAAAAGCTTTTTATGAAGTCTGAAAATAATGCAGGGGCTGAGAGTGACTTGGAGAAAGCAACGAAAATTGCGTTTAAAATGGTAACCAAATATGGTATGACCAGTAGGCTTGGTGAAAACCAAATCTATTTGAACGACAAGGATTATCAGATGCAGACTCCGGCAGTTACCGAAATTGTGAATCGAGAAGTCCAGAAAATTTTAGAAGAAGCGGCTAAAAAGGCAACACTGGTCTTGGACGAACACCAAGAAGTGGTAGAGGAGCTGGTTAATGAGCTTACGAAAAAAGGCATGCTGAGCGGAAAAGAGCTTGATTCTATAATCGAGCACCATGAACGCAAGCAGACTGTAACTGTATAAAAACATAGTATATCGCAATGGCAGGGAAGTTTTCCCTGCCATTTGCTTTTACAAAATTAGATGACGAAAAAAGTTGAAAAAATTTGAATAATGAAGTATAATAGTAAACGACACATTTAAAGATATTAAAACGGTTTGCAAAGTATTTAGTATATAAAGAAAAATAACAGGGGAAGATTATGATAAATATACTTTTTTGTGGTAATTATAAAGTATTTGATGGAGCATTAACAGAGCTTATATCTATTACAAATAAAACAAGCGAAGCGGTAAATTGTTATATATACACAATGAATGTTTCTAGAATTAATCCGGATTTTGTTTCGATGAGTGATGAACAAATTGATTTTTTAAATAAAGTAATTAAATCAAAGAATTCAGAGAACAAAGTTACCAAAATAGATGTTACAGAGATATATGAGAAAGAATTTGGCCATGGAAAAAATGAAAACGCATATTGTACTCCTTATACTTTGTTAAGGTTGTTTGCAGATATTGTACCAAACATGCCAGAAAAGCTTTTATATTTAGATATAGATATGATGGCTGCAAAAGATATAGCAGAATTATACAACACAAATATTGAAGAATATGAGTATGCAGCTGTTAAGGAAAAGTATGGTTCTAAAATAATCAGACCAGATTACATTAATGCTGGAATGTTATTGCTAAATTTAAATAAAATTAAAGAAACGGGCTTACTAGAAAAGGCAAGAGCTTTAATAAAAAAGAGAAAATTACCATTTGCAGACCAAGATGCTATTTTCTGGAGTACTACTAGCAAACTTTTATTACCAAGAAAATTCAATGAGCAGGCAAGCTTTAGAAGACAAGATACGGTAATTTGCCATTTCTGCAAAAGGCTTATGTATAAACCATATCCACACACAGAAAATTTTAAACAATGGCAAATTGATGGAATTCATAAAGAACTAAAATGCTTTAGATTTGATGATGACCTAAATGAATATCTGGAATGGAAAAAAGAATTTGAACAAAGAGGTTGCAAATTTGAAATGATTGAGAAAAAGTAAATTATAGAAGTAAAAGATATTTATAAAAATGAAATATAGAATTAAATATTATCTGAAAAATGGAGAAAGTTGAAAACAAGTTTTATAGGAGGAAAATTTTAAAATGAACAAAAATATAGTACCAGTTTTCATGGCAGTAGATGATGGATACATTCCTTTTCTAGGAGTAGCGCTAAAATCTGTTATAGAAAACTCATCAAAAGGAAATAAATACGAGATAAAAATATTATATACAAAGGTATCGGAAGAAAATAAAAACAAAATAAAAGCATATGAAACAGAAAATGTTAGTATAGAATTTGTAGATTTGAGTAGCAAGCTACATGAAATTGAAGATAAATTATATACACGTAACTATTTTTCAAATACAACATATTTTAGATTGTTTATACCAGAGCTTTATCCAGAATATGATAAAGCAGTTTACATAGATAGCGATACTGTGACTTTAGCAGACATTGCAGATTTATATAACACAGATATGGGAGATAATTTAATTGCTGGAATTCCAGACGGTGCAGTACAAGCAATACCTGTATTCCAAGAATATGTTGAAAAAGTTGTTGGAGTAATAGATTATAACAATTATTTCAATGCAGGAATTATTGTAATGAATTTAAAAGCTTTAAGAGAATATAAATTCCAGGAAAAATTCTTATACATGTTAGGAAAAATTAAATTTGAAGTTGCACAAGACCAAGATTACATGAATAGATTGTGCAAAGGTAGAGTAAAGCTATTAGGCTTTGAGTGGAACAGAATGCCAGCAATGGGAAAATGTGAAGGAATTATTAATTTAGTACATTACAATTTAGGTTGTAAGCCATGGTACTTTGATGATGTATTATATCAAGAATATTTCTGGAAATATGCAAAAGAGACAGAATTTTATGATGAAATAAGAGCTATGAAGAGTAAATACACAGATGCAGACAAAGAAAAGGATGATGCAAATAGCTCAAAACTTATAGAATTAGCTAAATTGGAAGCTGATTGTGTTGGCGATGATAGAAGAAAATAGGAGATAGTTTTAATGGATACAAAAAAATTGTTAGCAATTTCGAAAAAGGCTAGACAAGAAAGAAAACAAGAAAAAGAAAAGAGAAGACAAGAAAAATTACAAGTGGCAGAAAATGAAGAAGAAATAGTTGAAGAAATGCTAAAAAATCAACCAATAAAAGTAAAAGAAAAGCAAGAAACAGGAAGTGCATCAGAAGGAAATGACGGGCAAATAGAGAAAGCACAAGATAGGTTGGAAGTTTTAAAGAAGATAGAAGAGTTTGAGAGAGAAGGAAAATTTGATGTAGATGTTGAAGAAGACCCTCCTACAATAGTACTAACACCAGAAAATATAGACTATCTTAGAGAAAAAATGTCTAGCAAAATAAAAAGAATATTTGCCAACGAAATGGGAGAAAGATTTCTAGATAACTTACTAAAAAACAACAAATTAATAATAAAACAAGTAAATGGAATAGAAAATTTAAACAAAGTAAAAACGGGAGCATTAATAACATGTAACCACTTTAATCCATTTGACTGTTTTACTGTAGAAAAAGTGTTTAGAATGTCTGAAAATGAAAAAGATAAAAGGCTATACAAAGTAATAAGAGAAGGAAATTACACAAATTTCCCAGGTTTATATGGCTTCTTCTTTAGAAATTGCGACACATTACCATTAAGCTCAAACAAGAGAACAATGGTAAACTTTATGAAAGCAGTAGACACAATATTACAAAAAGGAGATTATATATTAATCTATCCAGAGCAAAGTATGTGGTGGAATTACAGAAAACCAAAGCCACTAAAAAATGGAGCATTTAAGCTGGCTGCAAGAAATAATGTACCAGTAATACCAATATTTATAACAATGGAAGACAGTAAACTTATTGGTGAAGATGGATTCAACATACAAGAATATACAATAAACGTGGAAGAACCAATATATCCAGACGAAAAACTAACCGAAAAAGAAAATACAGAAATAATGAAACAGAAAAACTTTGAAACCTGGAAGAATGTATATGAAAAATTTTATGGAATTCCATTGGAATATACGTGTGAAAAGAAGAATAATAAATAATAAAAATACAATGTGAAACTGTGGAGCAACTATACTTCACAGTTTTTTGAAAAAAGCTAAGTTGAAAAAGAATTACAATTTTGGCTACGTCAAATTTCATTCAAAATGCAGTTACATACAGTAAGTATGCTTTTGAATATCATTTTCTTGCCAAAATTTAATTCTTTTCAAACTAAAATTGAGGTGTAAAAATGAAACAAAAGGTTTTATATTATAGTGATGAATTAAATGACGAACTTGCTCCAGCAACTATACAATCAAGAGTAATAGACGAAAAGTTTAAATATAAAAAAGGTTTAATTTGGAATGTATGTTCATTATTTATTCAGAATGTACTAAGTATGCCAATAAAATGGGGCTATCTAAGAATAAAATTTAGACATAAATTTGTTGGAAAAGAAAAACTAAAAGAATGTAAAAATCAAGGTTATTTCATGTACGCAAATCACACACAACCATTTGCAGATACATTTATACCAAGTGTTGCAGATTATCCTAAAAGAAACTTTTTAATAGTAAATCCAGTAAACATTTCATTAAGAGGAACAGGAACATTAGTCGAAATGCTTGGCGCAATTCCAATTCCATCAGACATAAAAGCAATGAAAAACTTTTTAGCAACAATAGAAGAAAAAATAAAAAACAAAAATTCAATAACAATATATCCAGAGGCCCATATTTGGCCATACTATACAAAAATAAGACCATTCAAAGCAGTGTCATTCAAGTATCCAGTAAAATTAAATGCGCCTGCGTACTGTATAACAAACACATATCAGGGCTACGGCAGACACAATAATAAAATTCAACTCGTCTCATATGTAGATGGACCATTTTATCCAAATGAAGAACTACCATTAAAAGAAAGACAACAAGATTTGCGAGATAGAGTATATGAAAAAATGGTGGAGAGAAGCAAAAATAATAATGTGGAACATATAAAATATATAAAGGTTGAACAATCTGGGGACGGAGAAAAAAATGTACAATAATATAATGAGAATAATTGGGGATGGAGTAAAAATGGCTCTGTCCCCAAAATGTATTTATTAAATTGCTTTATTACTTTCTTTTTCAATTCTATCAACTCTATCGACAGCTTCTACATCATTAAAATATGGAGAATCGAAAAATACTTTAAGGCTTATGTCAAAACCTTCACAAATATGAATTAATGAACTAATAGAAGGTTCTTTTACTTTGCCACGTCTAAAATCACTAATAATTGAATTCGAAATACCGATAATTTATATACAGACATGTTGCGTTCTTTTAATAATTCTGTAATTCTAAGATTAATTGCTTCAGACGATGTCATTTACAATAATGCTCCATGAATGGAATTTAGATTTTCTAACACTTCTTTATGTATTGACGTTAATTCTTTATTTAATCTTATTGTTCTATTATTTTTTACTTTGGGGCTACATTCTTGCTTATGTGGACAATTCGTACAATCATGCATACACTTCTTCGGTCCTTCCGTATTGATTACCTTTCATATGCTTAGACATTTTAAATATAAATTTTTTTTTGTTTGGACATATTATATTTTCCTTTTCATCTTTTTTTGAAATTAACTGCTCTATATGGATTGGTTCTATATTTTTCATTTTTGGTCTCTTTCTCAAACATTGTAAATTTCATAAACTTTTCCATTCCATGTTGTTCACAATATAAATAATTATTATATGAACCATATACTGCATCTGCTATTGGATACTTCGGATATCTTTTATATATTTGATTGAATTTTTCCATTAATGGTACAAAACAATCTGTGTCTGATGCATATTGTTTCACATCTACTGTGGCTATATATAAAGAAGTAAAAAAATAGTCTACATAATACTTGCAAGCCTTGCAAAATAGTAGTAAAATATATTATATATGGTATTTTTTACAAAGGAGATTTGTATGGATAGAGAAGTTACGAGGATTAAAGATTTGAAAAAAGAAGAATTGGAAGAAAAAGTATTAGAATTAAGAAAAAGAGACTGTCCAGGATATGAAATTGCAACAACATTACATATAGAACAACGTAAGGTTACGAGAATTATAAATAGTTTAATAAATCAAGGATTATTAAATGAAGAAGATAGGAGTCTAAAAAAGAAGGGAACATTACAAAGAAAACAGAAAACATTAGAGTTAATAAATGACGGAAAAACAATAAAAGAAATTGCTAATATATTAGATATATCACTAGATACGGTGTATGTATATATTAAGCAATTTATTGAAGAAGGTAAGATATCAAAAGATGATTTAAAAAGAAATGTAGATTTGGATTTGGAAAATAAAGTGTTGGAACTTAGAGAAAAAAGATATTCTAAAATGCAAATAATGCAAGAGCTTGGTATAGGAAAAAATGCTGTAGTTGATATAATTCAGAGGTTAGCCGATGAAGGAAAGATAACAAGTACTAGATTGATAAAGAAACCAGAAAAAATAATAAGAAAAAATCAAAGTAGAGATGACATACAAGAACTATTTAGTAGTGAATATACTATAGTTGAAGTAGCTAAAATATTAAGAACAAGTATAAGTAATGTTTTTGACTATGTATATGAGCTTATTAGTGAGGGAAAGCTTGATAAAAATGTAATAGTTTTGAAAAGAAAAGTAAGTTTAGCGGAAGTTGAACAGAGGATTATAGCTTTGTTAGAGCAAGGAAAGAATAGACAGCTTATTTCGGAAGAATTACAGCTTTCATATAATGAAATTAATCCTATAATATCTAGATTAATTAAAGAAAAAAGGGTTAGTCCAATAAGGAAAAACAATAAAGAAAAAGATTTAGTTGATGAAACAAAATATACAGTAAGCAATGATAAAATTATTTATGACTGTAGAAGAAAAATGGAGACATATGAAGAGAATATAAACAGTGGAATAATTAGCGGAGTTACAAAAAGACAATATGCAAATTGTTGCAAAAAAATAGTTGAATGTGGTGGAAAGTTAACCCAAAAGGAAGTTGAAGCTTTAGCCGAAACAGTTGCTTATGGAGAAGGAAAATTTGATATAGATTCTCTTGTTTTTGTCAGCAATGAATATGGCAAATTTGGAGATTACACATCTGCACAAAGACTGTGTACCATATGTATTGAAATATATGGAGAAAATGATACAATTTTTAAGGTTAAAGAAACATTAAAGGCGGCTAGAGAAAAACAAATGGCTTATGAACTTATGAAACAAGGCAAAACAGATATAGAAATAATGAATGCTACTACTTTAAGGCAAGTAGATGTTATAAAAATGAGAAAAGAATATTTTAGCAAACAAAATGAAGCGGAAGCTGAAAGATAAAAATATATAAAATGAATAATTAATGGACAAGTAGAATACTATGTATAAAAAGTACATAGTATTTTTTGTTTTTTAGAAAGATATGAAAATTTTTCTAATAAAATTACCAAATGAAAAGGGAGGAATTTTTATGTGGCATTCTTGTAGTGTTGAGGAGATTGCAAAAAATCTAAAAACTAATATTAATATTGGTTTATCAGATGACGAGGCTCAAAAGAGGTTTGAGAGATATGGACCGAATAATTTGAAGGAGAAGAAAAAAGAGAGTATATTTGTTAAGTTTATTAAACAATTTAATGATTTTATGATTATTACACTGATAATAGCAGCTATTGTATCGGCAGTTGTTTCTAAGCTTAACGGAGAAGCAGATTACATAGATTCTATTATAATTGTTGCTATTGTTGTTTTTAATGCTATTATGGGACTAGTTCAGGAGCAGAAGGCAGAAAAATCGTTAGAGGCTTTAAAGAAGATGACTGCTCCAAATGCAAAAGTTAGAAGGAATGGACGAGTTCAAGAAATTGATGCAACATTGGTGGTTCCAGGAGATATTGTAATTTTAGAAGCGGGAAATTATGTACCAGCGGATTGCAGATTGATAAATTCATATAATTTGAAGATTGAAGAGTCGGCATTAACAGGAGAGACTATTCCAAGCCTAAAAGATAGTAGTAAGATTTTAAAAGAGAATACTGCAATGGGTGATTTGTGCAACATGGTATTTGCAACTACAATAGTAGTAAATGGTCATGGAGAGGCAATAGTTGTTGAAACTGGAATGAATACAAGGGTTGGCAAAATTGCTGGAATGATAATAGAGGATGAGTCTCCAGAAACTCCAATTCAAAAGAAACTTGCAGAGGTTGGAAAAATTTTGGCAATTGCTTGTATAATAATTTGTGTATTAATATTTGTAATAGGAATTTTTAAGAAGATTCCTATTATAGAAATGTTTATGACGTCTGTTGGTCTCGCGGTTGCAGCAATTCCAGAGGGGTTACCCGCAATTGTTACTATAATGCTTTCTATTGGTGTTACAAAAATGGCTAAGAAAAATAGCATTATACGTAAGCTTCCAGCAGTTGAAACACTTGGGAGCAGTAGTGTAATTTGCTCGGATAAAACAGGAACTTTAACACAAAACAAGATGACTGTAACAGAAATTAGGAATTGCTTTGGAAGAGCTAACAGCAATGAAAGAAAGTTTATTTTAGAACTTGGAACTATGTGTACAGATACAACAGAAGAAAGAATTAATGGTAAGCTAGGCTTTGTTGGAGAGGCAACAGAAGTTGCAATCTCGAATGCAGCAATGGAAGAAGGAGTAAGTAAATCTTTTTTATATGATGAAATGAAAAGAATTAATGATATTCCATTTGACTCAAAAAGAAAGATGATGACAACAATTCACAAATATGGAAATGGATATAGAATAATTACAAAAGGAGCACCAGATGTATTATTAAAGAGATGTAGCAATTGTTATTCCGGTGGTCAAATTGTGCCAATCTTTAGTAAAAAAGACGATATAAATGAACAGAATAATCAAATGGCAGAAAAGGCTTTAAGAGTAATTGCTGTGGCATATAAAGATGTAGAAAAATTGCCAGAAATGCAAGATGTGGAGAAAGACTTAATATTTTGTGGTTTAATTGGAATGATTGATCCACCAAGAGAAGGAGTGAAAGAGGCAGTAAGAACTTGTAGAAGAGCTGGAATAAAAACAGTAATGATAACAGGTGACCATTTGCAAACTGCGAAGGCTATTGCGAAAGAATTAGGAATATTGAAGAGGGGAGATTTAGCAATAGATGGTGAAACTTTGGAGAGAATGAGCCAGCACGAACTTGAACAAAACATAATGGATTATTCAGTATTTGCAAGGGTTTCACCAGAACATAAGGTAAGAATTGTGAAAGCTTTTCAGAGTACAGGTGCAGTAGTTGCAATGACTGGAGATGGTGTGAATGATGCTCCTGCATTGAAGAATGCAGACATAGGAATTGCAATGGGAAAAGGTGGCACAGACGTGGCAAAAAATGCGGCAGACATGATTTTGCTAGATGATAATTTTGTTACAATTGTAGAGGCTGTAAAACAGGGCAGGAACATATATGATAATATAAAAAAGGCGATACATTTTTTAATTTCTACTAATATAGGAGAAATAGTAACAATATTTTTCGGATTAGTATTAGGAATAAAATCACCATTACTGGCAATCCAGTTATTGTGGATAAACTTAGTAACAGACTCGCTTCCAGCCATTGCATTAGGCTTAGAAAAAGAAGAAGAAAATATAATGAGTAGACTCCCTAGAAATCCTAAAAAGAATTTATTTGCAGATGGATTATGGTGGAAAATAATGATAGAGGGAGCAATGTTGGGAATGTTTACTCTATTGGCATTTAGTATTGGAAATCGTTTATATTCTGTAGAAGTTGGCAGAACAATGGCATTCTTAACATTAGGAATTTTGGAACTAGTTCACAGTTTTAATATTAAGAGTGAAGAAAGTATATTTAAGATTGGAATATTTGAAAATAAGTATTTGATTGGAGCATTAGTATTAGGAGTAATTTTGCAGGTAATAGTAGTCGTTGTAAGTCCACTTGCACAGGTGTTTAGTTTAGTTCCATTAACAGGAATACAATGGTTATATACAGTACTAATTGCGATAGCACCAATACCAATAGTAGAAATACAAAAAGCTGTAAATGGATATAAATTTGGAAGAGTAGTATATGCAAAAAATAATTAAAATAGCCCAAAAAGATTGAAATGTACTACTACTTTATGGTATAATATTATGTTGACAGACTAAATAAGAGAAGAATTAGGAGGAGCAATGGAACAAAAAGTAAATATATCGGGTAAAAAAGGTGTAAGAACAATATCTGGAAAAGAAAGAGCAGAAAGAAAACAACAAGTTTTGAAATTATATAAAGAAGGCCTTCCAGCAAAAGCAATAGCCTACGAAATGGAAAGGTCAACGAGTTTGATATATAGTATAATTGCTGAATTGAAAGAAGAAGGAAAAATAGTAGTAAACGAGAAACCATTTGAAAATACTAAAGTAAGAGATGCTGTTATTATGTATATGCTTAGCAGAAGATACACTGATAGAGAAATTGGTAAATTTTTAGATGTTAGTTTTAATACTATACAAAATGTAAAAAATAGAAAGGAAACTTTAACTGATGAAGAAATAAATAAAATAATCGAAGAAAATGCTAATGATATAGAATTGGCTAATGCAAGATATATAGAAAAAAAGGTATATGATAATGAGAAAAGGTTAATAGAATTATTACAGCAAAATGAATTAAGTCTTAATGAAATTGCAGAACAATTACAAATGAGTATGAATGGATTAAGAAAAGTATTAGATCACTTAGTGTATCAAGGAAAAATTGACCCAGAAATTTGTACAAAGGCAATGCAGGAATATATGAATGATAAAAAAATGAAAAGAACATATGAAAGAAAAAAATATCATTCTGAAAGATTTGTAGTAGGTACTGTAAAAAAATGTAGAAAAGATTTACAATTGTTAATTAAAAGAGCCAAGTCTAAAGAAATTAGTGAAGATGAAAAGGCAAAATATTATGAGTTGTGTAAACAAATTGTAGGAAATGGGGAAAAACTTACATTAGAAGAAATTGAGGCGTTATCAGATTCGATTGCATATGGTGAGGGAAAAGTTAATTTAGAAGCTATTAAATTTATAACTAATGAATATGCAAAAGCAGAAAATTTAAAGCCAGCGCTTCAATTAGTAAATACATGTATTGCAGTACATGGAGAAAGTGAAGAACTGGAAAAAGCGAGAAATATTGTATTAGGCTTATATAAGAAACAAGCAATACGCATGTGCTTAAAGCAAGGATTTACGGTTGAGGAAACCATGGCAAGAGCAGGAGCGAGTGAAAATGAAGTAAGAGAAATAAATAGACAATACACACAAGGAGTAGAACAATCTGATAAAAATACTACTAAAAAGGCTGATGTAGAACGTTAATTAAAGAAAACAATGGCTGAAAATTGCGATATTTTCAGCCATTTTTGCATGTATAACGGATGAATGAATAATTGGATTTGCATTTGTATATAATATATGGTATAATGGAAAGCGTCGCAGTTAAAAAGGAGCGTGAAATTATTTTATACAATAGATTAAAACACTGCACGAAAGAAATTTTTAGATTGCTAACAATTGCTTCAATAGCACTATTTATAATAATTGCAATAGTATTTGTAAAATATAATCCAGTGTATGCTGTGAAAATAAACGACGAAATAATAGGCTATGTAAAGAGCAAAACGGCAATGGAAGAAAAGATAAACAATGAATTATTAACATCAGAAAATCCATGTGCTGTGTTTTCAGAATTAACAGTGGAACCAACATATGAATTGGTTTTATCGGATGTTGAGGCAGAAGATGACGATAAAATTGCAGAAATGTTATCAGAAAATATAAAAACTATGTATAAAGTTTATGCGGTTACGATAAACAATGAAATAGAAACATATGTAAACACCGTGGAAGAAGCAGAAACTATAGTTGCAGAAATGCAGAGTGAATATTCAGAAGACGTTGCAAAAGTTGGAATTCAAGAACAATATACAACAGACTTCGAGAGTGTTGGAACTCAATCATTAGAAGTTGCAAAATTAAGTGTTGATACAGATTTGAGAGGAATAAAAACAGAGCAAGAAAGAATAGCAGAAGCAACATTTAATGGTGTATATTTTAGTGTAAAACCAGTAGTAGGAAACATTACATCAAGATATGGCGTAGTAGAGACTAGTGTAAGAAACCATGCTCATGGAGGACTAGATATAGCGGCTCCATATGGAACAAGTATTAAAGCAGCAGCTGATGGAACAATTTCATATTCTGGTTGGATGAGTGGTTATGGCTACTTAATTATAATTGACCATGCAAATGGAGTGCAAACATATTATGGACACTGTAGCAAATTATATGCATCTGTTGGAGATGAAGTTACAGCAGGAGATGTAATTGCAGCAGTTGGTTCAACAGGAAATTCAACAGGAAACCACTTACACTTAGAAATAAGACTAAATGGAAATAAAATAAATCCACAATTATATTTATATAAATAGAAAAGAATAGCGAAGGCTATTCTTTTTTCACAAATATTTGCCTTTTTTTCACAAACTTTTCACAAATATATTGTATTATAACTCTAGATTAGGATAGAATGAATAATGGAGCTAATCTTAAGAGAATAAGACGAGTCAAGAAGTATTTTTTGACAGAGTAAGAAAGGATAGTAATTAAAATGGAAGAGAATAAAGACAATGTAAAAACACCAGATGCAGTTGTAGATAAATCTGGAAAAGAATTTAAAGCAGTAAAGCAATCAGAAAAAAAGCAAAAAGGTCAATCTAACTTTGGAAAAAGTGTAGCAGTACCATTTTTGAGCGGTGTGCTTGGTGCAACACTTGTATTAGGAACATGTTTAGGAGTTCCAGAGATACGAAGCAATATAGTAGGAGAAAACAATAACAATAATAATTCTGTTTCAACCAGCACAAGTGCGTCAAAAGGAACATTAAACACAACACAAATTTCTTTAGCAGAGTATTCTGGAACAGGAATTGCTGTTGCAAAAAAAGTATTACCTTCAATAGTAGGTATTGAAGTAAGCTACACGGTTAATTCAATGTTCTTTAACCAACAAAGCACTGCAACTGCAACAGGTTCGGGAATTATTATTAGTGAAGATGGATATATTATTACAAATAACCATGTAATAAGCTCAAGCTCAGCTTCATCATATTATACAATTGGAGAAGCAAACTCTATAAAAGTAACACTAAACGGAGATGAAAATAAGTATGATGCTAAAATAGTGGGAACTGACTCTCAAACAGACTTAGCTGTAATTAAAATAGATAAAACAGGTCTAACAGCAGCAGAATTAGGAAGCTCAAGCTCTGTACAGGTTGGTGAATTTGCAATGGCTGTAGGAAGCCCATTAGGAATGCAAAACACTGTTACAGGTGGTATGATTTCTGCACTAAATAGAGAAGTAACAGATTCTGATGGGAAAACATTTACCTTAATTCAAACAGATGCTGCTATAAACTCTGGAAACAGTGGTGGAGCCTTAGTAAACAGCCAAGGTCAAGTAATAGGAATAAACACATTAAAAGTTTCATCAACAGGTGTTGAAGGAATGGGATTTGCAATTCCAATTGATTCTGCAAAACCAATTATAGAACAATTAATTCAATACAATAAAGTAAAAAGACCATATATAGGAATTTCTGGTAGAGATTTGGACGAAACAACAGCAAAGAGAAATAACCTAGTAGTTGGTGTTTATGTTGCAAGTGTAGACGAATATTCAGCAGCAGAAAAAGCTGGAATAAAAGCCGGAGACGTAATAGTAAAGGCTGACGGACAAGAAATAAAAACTATGACAGAATTAAACAATATTAAGAATACACACAATATTGGAGACACAATGACAGTAACAGTAAACAGAAATGGACAAGAGAAAGAGATTACATTAACATTGCAAGAACAATAATGTTATTGACAAAAATTAAAATTTTAAAGACTATATAAATTAAACATGAATAAATTTATATTACCAATACAAATTAATAAAATACTAATTAGTTACATTCAGTTCACAAAAAGGACAAAAAGTATTGGTAATATATAACCATAGTTAGTAATAAGTTACTCCATTACTAACTAAAAAATTAGAACATCCCCTTTTATTTTCGGATCGATTGCTAAAGAGATAATAGCAATCGATTTTTTATGCTTAAATTGAATGGCTACTGAATAAAGAAAAAAATATCCTTAAGTGTTTATTACTCAATGATATAGCATATGCGTGGCTTGGGCAAGATTGGGTAGATAAAGGATATACTATGCTTTCCGCAAGAGCTACACTGTACCCCGAGCTTCCGATATCTGTACTTGAACAAATTTATCATTTTAAAGTACAAGTTGTAACTGCAAATAACTTTAGAAAAGCAATAAGAGCATTGAACTTAGATTTAAGGCAATATAGGGGACTGTGTGCACACCCAATAAGGTAAAAAAAGCAAAAATATACTTGTGTCTTGTGATTAAATGAAATAAATATATATTGAAAATAAAAAATTAGTGGAAGAAAAAATTTTTCTGCTAATTTTTTTATATGAAAGATAAAAAAGTACTAAAATGCTAAATAAAAAGCAAATACCAATGTTTAAACATAAGAGAAGAATATGTAAAGTACTAATGAAGAAAGAGATAATAGTTTTAATAATATAAAATTTTCCATGGAAAATTTCCCAGTACTCGTTGCACAACGTCGAAAAAAGGTATATAATAGATAATCAGTGAAATGGGGAGATTTATTGATGGAAAGTAATATTATAGATAAACAAATATATGAAGATTTAATAAGTCAAGTTGACTCAAAGAAGCTAGATTTGGCTTTAAAATTAATGCAGAATAAGGCTATTGAGATAAATAAGATTACATATGATAATAAACAAAATTTTGAGGTTCATTCAATCGTAAAAGATGAGAAGAATGATGATGGAATTATAGTAAAACAGAAACACAAAGTTTATATTAAAGTTGCAGAAGGCGAGATTGAAAATTTATCATGTACTTGTGATGATTACAAGGAAAATTATTGTGCCTGTGAACATATTATTGCAACTGTTAAAGAATTTGCAAGTAATTCTGACTATGTAAGAATTTTTTCTGGAGAGAGAAAAGAAAGTAGAAGTACAGATACGGTTAAAGAACGTGGAGAAAACTACAAGATTTTCAATCAACTAGTAAATGAATTTTACAGAATTAATGAAGAAGAGGAAGAACAGAATACATCTTCAGGCAAGGAGGAAGGATTCGTTCATATTGAGCCAAAGATTATATGTAGTAGAACAAATAATAGCTTGAAACTAGAAATAAAGCTTTCTAAAAAAGATGAGAAGCAGAGCTATAAGGTAAAGTCTTTACCAGAATTTTATGATAGATTTGCAAGTGGTGAAAAGTATAAATATGGAGCAAAACTTGAGTTTGCACACACAAGAGAAAAGTTTGTGGAAGAAGACAGAAATCTTTTAGATTTCATACTGAAATATTCAGAAATAATAAAATATGCTAATGAATCGTCTACAGGATATGATTATTACACAAAAAGAATGGGAGAAGATGCAATAGTTATTTCTAACACAGGGCTGGATGATTTATTTGAATGCCTGAAAAATAGAGCAATTTCAATGGAAGACCAGTTTGGAACTGATGCTGTTGTTTTTGTACCAAATGAGCCAGACATTAAATTTAAATTAGAAGAAAATGATGATGAAGAATATAAGATAACTGTAAATGTGGATATATATGCGTATATGGTTTATGAGGGCAGAAAATATACATATTTAATGCTGGATAAGAAATTATACAGATGCTCAAAAAAATATAGTAGTACTGTTATTAAAATGTTGGAAGTATTTAGAAAGAATTTTACAAAAGAGATTTTGCTTCCAGAGAGTCAATTGTCTAATTTCTTCTCTATAGTACAACCAAGCATAAAGAATAGTGTTAACATTGGAGAAAATGAGTACAAGAAAGTTGAAAAATACATTCCTGCAGAGCTATATGCAAAATTATATTTGGACTACAATGACTTAAATTATGTGCTAGCAGACATTAGATTTATATATGGAGATGTAGAGATAAATCCGCTAGATTCTAAGAGACAAGTAGAAGTGCTTTCTAGAAATACAATAAAAGAAAGCAAATTAATTAACATGTTCGTTAAGAGTGGATTCATGTTAGACCAAAAGAACAATAGATTGATTCTTGCAAATGATGACAAGATATATGAATTTTTGACTAATGATATGGATTCATATATGAAAAATTTTGAAGTGCTTGCAACAGATAATTTTAAGGCAAAAGAAGTTAGAAGTACATCTGCTGTAAATTTGGGTGTAAGGGTAGAAAATAATTTGCTAGACATAGATTTTTCTAGTCTGGACTTCGACCCAGCAGAGCTTCAGGAGATAATGAAGCAGTACAAATTAAAGAAGAGATACCATAGATTAAAAGACGGAAGCTTCGTAAATCTGGAAGATAATGATACTATCAAATTTATAGAGAGTGTAACCGAAGATATAGATGTTGATTACGGTCAAATAAAGAACAATACTTTACAGTTACCAATGTACAGGGCTCTTTATTTAGATAAAATTTTGGAGAAGAATAGCTTTATTCATGTTACGAAAGATGAAAGCTACAAGAATTTAGTTGAAAATATCGATGTAAAAGAAATAGAAGGAAACATGGAAGTGCCAAAGAACTTGAATGCTAGCCTTAGAGAATACCAAAAAGTAGGTGTACAATGGTTACGTATGCTTGATTACTACGGTTTGGGCGGAATTTTGGCAGATGATATGGGTCTTGGAAAAACTGTTCAGCTATTGTGTGTAATTTGTGCATACAAATATAATGGAGGAAAGAAACCATGCTTAGTCGTATGCCCAAGTTCATTATGCCTAAACTGGCAAAATGAAGCGGAAAAATTTACGATAGGAATGCAATCTATAGTAGTACATGGAACACTAGAAGAAAGAAAAAATCAGATTGCATCAATACCAAATTATGATATAGTAATAACTTCATATGAATTATTGAAGAGAGATATAGAAGAATATAAAAAATATGACTTCAAATTTAAGTACATAATTGCAGACGAAGCACAATACATAAAAAATAATAACACACAAAATGCAAAGGCAATTAAGAATATATCAGCAGAAACAAGGTTTGCTCTAACTGGAACGCCAATAGAAAACTCTTTATCTGAGCTATGGTCAATATTCGATTTCATAATGCCAGGATACTTATTTGGATACAGAAAATTCAAAGAGCTTTATGAAACGCCAATAATAAAAGAGGGCAATGAAGTGGCAATGAACAAATTGAAAAAATTGATAGAGCCATTTGTCTTAAGAAGAATAAAAGGTGAAGTCTTAACAGAGCTACCAGATAAAATGATATCTGTTCTAAATAGCCAGATGGTGGACGAGCAAAGAGATATTTATTTGTCTTATTTAGCAAAGGCAAAGAAAAATGCAATGGAAGAAATACAAGAAAATGGAATAGAAAAGAGCCAAATAAAAATACTTGCACTATTAACAAGATTAAGACAAATATGTTGCCATCCAAGTCTATTTATAGACAACTACAAGGGCGAAAGCGGTAAGCTAAACCAATGTATAGAAATAGTAAAAGATGCAATACAATCAGGACACAAAATACTACTATTTTCAGGATACACGGCAATGTTTGAAATAATAGAAAAAGAATTGCAAAAAGAGAATATAGAATTCTTAAAATTAACAGGACAAACCAAAGTATCTGAAAGAATAAATTTAGTAGATGAATTTAACAGTAATCCAAACAAAAAATTATTCTTAATCTCTTTAAAAGCCGGTGGAACTGGTCTAAACTTAGTCGGAGCAGATGTGGTAATACACTATGACCCATGGTGGAACTTATCTGCAGAAAATCAGGCTACAGATAGAACTTACCGAATAGGACAAAAGAGAAACGTACAAGTATATAAATTAATAACAAAAAACTCAATAGAAGAGAAAATATATGAACTACAAAAAAGAAAAGAAACTTTGATTGATAGCATGCTTTCAACAAACCAAACATTTATAAGCAAGCTTTCAAAAGAAGACATAATGAATTTGTTTGAATAATTTCGCCCAATAGGGACGCCCTTTTTGGGCGATTTAATATTATTGAAAGAGAACAATTTCATTTTTCAAAATTACGGTATTTCGCCCTTGGTCGGAGCTCCTTCGGACTCCTCAAAAGGCGGGCTCGACCTTATTTTTCAAAATGAAATTATTCTTACATATTAATATAAATTTAGTATTACTAATGAGTGATGAAAGGATATAGTATGAATGATTTTATAACTGTCGTTGGTGGCGGATTAGCTGGTTCTGAGGCTGCGTACCAGATTGCTAAAAGAGGCATAAAAGTTAAGTTATATGAGATGAAACCTAATAATTTTTCGCCAGCACATTCGAATAATAATTTAGCAGAGATTGTTTGTAGCAATTCTTTTAAGTCTAATTTGCACACGAATGCTTGTGGACTTTTAAAGGAAGAACTAAGAAATTTAGATTCCCTTCTTATTAAAGTTGCTGATGAAACTGCCGTGCCAGCAGGACAGGCTCTAGCTGTTGATAGAGAGGTGTTTTCTAAAAAGGTTACTGAAGCTTTAGAAAACATGAAAAATGTAGAAATAATTAGGCAAGAAGTAGGAAAAGATGGACTATCAATAGAGAGCATTGCAAAAGATGGAATTGTTATAATTGCAACAGGTCCACTTACTTCTGATGCATTATCTAAGCAAATTCTAGAACTTACAGGAGAAGATGACTTACACTTTTATGATGCAGCAGCTCCAATAATATTTAAAGATAGTATTGACATGAATATAGCTTTTTATGGCAATAGATATGAACAAGAAAGAGCTAAGGATGAAGATGTAGAAGAATGGAAAACAAAGCAGAAAAATGATGGAGATGCAAGTTACATAAATCTTCCAATGAATAAAGAAGAATATGAACATTTTTGGAATGAATTAGTTAATGCAGAGGTTGTGGAATTACATCAATTTGAAAAAAGAGAAATTTTCGAAGGATGTATGCCAGTTGAAGTAATGGCAAAGAGAGGAATAGATACATTAAGATATGGCCCATTAAAACCAATGGGATTTACAGATCCACGTACAGGTTACAGGCCGTATGCACTAGTTCAGTTAAGGCAAGACAATAAAGATGCAACAATTTATAATATTGTTGGATTTCAAACAAATTTAAAATTTGGCGAACAAAAACGAGTATTTAGTATGATACCAGGTTTAGAAAATGCGGAATTTGCAAAATATGGAGTAATGCATAGAAATACTTTCATAAATTCTACAAAATTATTAGATAGAACATACCAATTAAAGAAAAACAAAAACATATATTTTGCGGGACAAATTACAGGAGTAGAAGGTTATGTAGAATCTATTTCATCTGGATTAGTTGCTGGAATAAACGCTGTAAAACAATTAAGACAAGAAGAAAAGGTCGAATTTTCTGAATATACAATGATAGGAGCTTTGGCTCAATATATATCGACGCCAAATGAAAAATTTCAACCAATGAATGCAAATTACGGGATTTTACCAGAGCTAGAGGGAAAAAAGATATCAGATAAAAAATTGAAATATGGAAAATTATCAGATAGAGCGTTAGAAAAATTATTTTTAATAGAGTAGAATTTTTTGCCGTTATTTTAGATAAACTTCATTTAAAATGAAATACACAATTTTATTAATAAATTTTCGACGTAAATTATGAGTGTTTTCTTGAATTCTTAGTAAAAATATTGTAAGATAATACCAACCTTTCTTGTCAAAAGGTAGTCTTTACTTAAGGACGGAAAGGAGGGTTACAAGATGACCGTTGGAGATGCAATACTGAGTTTAGTTGATAAATTGTTAGTAGAAAGAGAAAAAGTCGTAAGACTAGAACTTTCAAGAGAACAACAATTAAATGAAGAGAAGCAATCAGACAAAGACCAGGAGTAGACATACATATGGTCGGTAGAGTAGGATTCACAGCCTGCTCTATTTCTTATATAAAAAAAGTATGTGTATTCACAGGTACACATACGATTACAAGTTTGACCGTTGGAATCAAACATTTTTATTTGTAATAGAATGATAACATATTATTTAAAGTTTGTCAAATGATTTTTATACAAACAGTGTTATAATTCATTTGTGATAATGTCTTAATAAATCATTTGAGAAAAATATTGATTTTGGCTTATATGTAAAATGTTGCAAAAATATAACAAAATATTACATTTTTGTTAAAATACACACAAATTTCTTCTCTTATGGTATATTTATTGTGATAAATAAGACTTGGTATACATAAAGTATTGAAAAAATAAATTATATATGCTATAATATAGACATATGAGTTATAAAAGGAGATTGATAATATGGCTAAAAGAAGTATTGAAATTGAAAGAGAATATAGGCAGTATACAAAGATGTCACCCGAATTTGTACATTTAACAGGTGAATCTTTAAAGCAACAAATTGGTGGCTTAGAGAATAAGGTGGAGAAAGTATCAGCTAAAATAGAAAATTTATCTGCCGAAATAGAAGAGTTAAAAAAGAGTGATAAAGAAGAAGATAAAAAAGCTTTAGAAGCTAAATCTGCTCAAAAGGAAAGCTTAAGTAAAGTTTTAGAAGCCGCTAAAAAAGAAAGAGATGAACAAAAACCTAAATTAGAAAAACAATTAAACAGAGTTCAAGGATTCGAAAAAAATAAAGAACAAATTGCAAGAATAAAACAAATAAAGAGTGATCTTCGCAGTAAAAAACTACATCTAGAATGGGAAATTAGACATAATGAAAAGCTAATTTCAGAACTTGAAGATAAATTAAATGAAATAGATGAGGACGTAAATACTAAGTTAGTTATATCTGAACTAGAAAAAATGGAAAAGACTGATGTAAAAGAATTTTATGCAGAAGATTTTACAAGACTTGACGAATTAAGAGATGAAAAAGCCAAAATAGATAAAGAAAAAGCAGGAATTAACTCTCAAATTACTAGTTTGAAGAATACAAATAAAGACTTAGGACATAGAATTGATACATTAAATACTGAAATTGCAAAATGTGATTTTGCTTGGAAGAACTTATTTGCAAATAAAACTTGGGATGAAATTGAAGCTAAATCTATGGATGGTAGATTTACAAAGAAAGAAGAAAAAGCTAAACAAGAAGAACCTGCAAAAGAAGAGAAAAAAGAAGAAAAAGCTCCTGCTACTGAAGAACCAGTAAAAGAGGAAGCAAAAAAAGAAGATCCTAAATTAAAAGAAATGCCAATATTTGAAAAATTTTCATTTGCAAAAAAACCTGTGGCAGAGAAAACAAGTGAAACAGAAGAGCCTATGTGGACAGATATACAATCAGAAGAAGAAGCCAAAAAGGAAGAGGCAGAAACAGCTCTAACCAAAACAAGTAGATGGTCTAAATTATGGAATGCAATAAAGCACCCAATTCAAACTATAAAAGCTGCAAGAGCAGGAAAAGCTGAGAAAATTGCAAAAGAAGCAAGTGAAAAAGGCGAAGAACCTATAGTACAACCACTAAAAATAGAAGATTTACAAGGAAATGAGAAAACTCCAACTGCAGAAAAGACAGAAGCACAAAGTGTTGATGCATTTATAGCAAAATTACGCCAAATGTCTGAAAAAGAAGCTGCAAAAGATGCTCAAAATAAGGATAATAAAGAACAACCAGATTATTTAAAATATGTAGCAAGACATGCAAGAAAAGTTGAAGCTCAAAAACAAAGAGACGACGAAGGAAGATAAAATTAATTCCATATAAATATTAGAAAACTAAGTGAAATATTCGCTTGGTTTTCTTGCTTTTTACGACATATTAGTATAAAATAAACAAGAAATTGAATGTTCACAACTTACATGAGGAGAATAAAATATGAAACAGATTTTATTTGTTATTGCAATGAAAAAGGAAGCAACAGACATTGCTGAAAAATTGGAACTAGAAAAGGTTAACGAAAATGTATATAGAAAAGAAAATATTTCTTTAATTATCACTGGAATTGGAAAGCAACAAACAGCAATCAATTTAACCAGATATTTAGAAAACTGTGAGATAAAGCCAGATTTAATAATAAATATGGGATACGTTGGCTCTACTAACTCTAAAATTGGAGAATGGGTTAATGTTAGTAAATCTTATAATTATGAATGGAACATTCCAGGAGAGCAACAATATACTGTTGAAGAATTTAATGATGATAGAATTAAAACATTAGAAAATATTAAGAAATTACCATGTTATAGTGCTGAAAGTTTTGTAACACATGCAGATATAAAAGACGATGTGCTTTTTGACATGGAACTAAATTCTATTTATATAATTTGTTGCATGTATAAGATGGATTTAATATCACTAAAAAAAGTTAGTGATAATTTGAGTCTGGATGATTACTACAAAAATATAGATATGAAAGAAGTAATGGAATTAACCAGTGGATTAGAATTATTAAGAGGAGAACTATAAATGTATTTGAAAAGACTAGAACTGCAAGGGTTTAAATCGTTTGCAGATAAGACTGTATTGGAATTTAAGCCGGGTATTACAGCTGTTATTGGACCAAATGGTTCTGGTAAGAGTAATATTTCGGATAGCATTAGGTGGGTACTTGGAGAGCAGAGTATGAAGTCTTTAAGAAGCGCAAAGGCAGAAGACGTAATATTTGCAGGTACTCAAAATAGAAAATCGTTGGGATTTGCAGAGGCATCTATTGTAATAGATAACTCTGATGGAAAATTACCAATTGAATATAATGAAGTAACAGTTACAAGAAAATTATATAGAAGTGGTGAGACTGGCTATTTTATAAATAAAACACCATGTAGACTTAAAGATATTATAGAATTGTTTATGGATACCGGTATTGGAAAAGATGGATATTCTATAATTGGACAAGGTAAAATTGACGAAATTTTGAGCAATAAATCTGATGATAGAAGACACATATTCGAAGAGGCTGCCGGAATTGTAAAGTATAGAACTCGTAAGGTGGAATCTGAGAAAAAACTAGAGCAAACAAAGCTCAATCTATTACGTATAAATGATATTTTATCTGAAATAGAAGGGCAATTAGATCCACTTAAATTGCAGGCAGATAAAGCCAGAAAGTTCTTAGATTTAAGAGAAGAACTTAAGAATATTGAAGTTGGATTATTTGTGTATAACATAAATACATATAAGGAAAAACTTGAACAAATTATAGAGGATTTACAAATTTTAAAAGACCAAGAAACATCGGAAAGCCAAAAGTTAGAAGAGGGTCAAAATAAAAAAGATACTTTAAAAGCTAGAATTGATGAACTTATTGCAGAAATTGAAAACATGCAAAATGTTGGTTTCGAGAGTAAGACTAAGATTGAACAGTTAAATTCTCAGATAAATGTTTCTAAAGAAAGAATTTCAAACAATGCTACAAATATTGAAAGACTTACAAAAGAAATAGAGGAACTACATCAAAGAATTAATGATTTCAATGAGGAGAAAGATAGCAAGGTTTCTAAGAAGGACAACTTATTTAAGAATAAGGAAAAGTTTGAAACAGAACTGAAAGAGAAGGAAGAAGAGCTTGCAAAGATATCTGCTAAATTATCTGAAAAAGAGCTTGAGATAGAAGGCAAGAAGAAACAAGTAGAAGCCGATACAGACGCAAAATATGAAAGACTTGCCGAAATTAATACATATGAAATTAATTACGAAAACTTAGAAAAAACTAAGAAAAACGTAAAGCAAGAGCTTCAAAGTACTATTTCTGAATTAGATAGTAACAGAATAAAGAAACAAGAAATTTCGAAGAACTTTCAAGAAATAGAAAATACAAGAAACAAGGCTGTTAATACTCTAACAGAAATAAAAAATCAAAAAGAAGAGGCTTTAGCCATTATAAAAGACTTTGATGAAAAAATAAACAAGCTTACAGCAGAGTACAGAATGAAAGATTCTAGATGTAAGTTCTTAATCGAAACAGAACGTGATAAAGATGGATATATGAAGAGTGTTAAATCTTTACTACTTGCATGTGAACAAAATAGTGAATTAAATGCAGGAGTTGAAGGTGTGCTAGCAAGTCTTATTTCTGTTGACAAAAAGTATGAAACTGCAATCGAAATGTGCTTAGGCCAGTCTATGCAAAATATAGTTACAAAAACAGAAACAGATGCAAAAAAATTGATAGAGCATTTGCGTAAGAACAATTTAGGAAGAGCAAGCTTTTTACCAATTTCATCTGTTCATGGAAAGAAAATAGAAAAAGTAAATTCTAATGGAATAGATGGTGTTATTGGTATAGCAGCAGACCTAGTAAAAGCAGATAAAAAGTACCAAGACATAATTTTGAACTTGCTTGGCAGAACCGTGATTGTAGAAAATATGGATAGTGCCATAAAACTTGCAAAGGCTAACAGCTATTCGTTTAGAATAGTAACACTAGAAGGAGACGTAATAAATCCATCTGGTGCAATTAGTGGTGGTTCAGTAGCTCAAAAGACTGTAAATATATTAGGAAGAAGCAGAGAAATTGAAGAATTAAAGACTAAGTTAAAAGAACTTGATTCAGAAATTAAGAAGATAGAAAAAGAAAAGGAAGAACATTCTGTAAAAATAACCGATACAATAGAAGAATCTGCAAGGCTAGAGAAAAATTTACAAGAAATTGAGATTACATATGCAACTAAAAAGCAAGAATTAGACATGATAGACAGTCAAATTACTAAACTTGAAGAAAAAATGGCTAAGTTAAAAAATCAAGTTGAAGAAATTGATGAAGAAAAGAAAAAATTAGAAGTTTCTAAGGAAGGCACTAAACAAGTAATTGCAAACTTAGACAAAGAAATGCAAGAATTAAATGCAGAGATTACACAGTTTGCAGAGCTAAATAAAGACGACCAAACATACATAGACAACTTAAATACAGATATAACAGACTTAAAAATTTCTGTATCTTCATTTGATGAGAGTGGAACATCTCTTGACGAAATGATTGCAAGAATAGAACAAGACATTCAAAATGCAAATGCAAGCATAGAGACTAAAAAAGCAGATATAGAGAATGCAAAATTAGAGACTACTAAAAATGAAGAAGCAATTTCAAACTTCGAGCAAGAAATAGAAAAGATTAAATCTGAAGTTACAAATAGCTCTGAAAAAATAGAGGCTTTAAAGAATGAAAAGACAGTAAAAAATGAGGAATTAGAAAAGATAGAGGCTCAAATAGAGTCACAATATAGTGTATTAAATGGTCTAAAAGAGCAAATAGTAAAGGTGGAGAGCAAGAAAACAAAACAAGAACAAGATATAGATGATTTAATAAACAGATTGTGGCAAGAATATGAGCTAACTCCTAACAATGCAGATGGTTACGCAAAGCCAGATAATGTTCAAGTTGCTCAAAAGAGAACAACAGAACTACGTAAAAATATAGCAGACTTAGGAAGCATAAATGTAGATGCAATAGAAGATTACAAGAAAATGCAAGAAAGATATGACTTTATGAATGAGCAAAGACTTGATTTAGAAGACTCTATAACAAAGCTTAGAAACGTAATTTCTGAAATGACAACTACAATGCAAAAGCAATTTGATGAGAAATTTAAACAAATAAACAAAAACTTCAACGAGGTGTTCATCGAACTATTTGGTGGAGGAAAGGCAGAGCTAATATTAGAAGATGAAGCCAATATACTAGAATGTGGAATAGACATCAGGGTACAACCACCAGGAAAGAAACTACAAAACATGATGCTATTATCGGGTGGAGAAAAAGCACTAACAGCAATAGCAATATTGTTTGCAATACTAAAAATAAATCCAGCTCCATTCTGCATATTAGACGAAATTGAAGCAGCTCTTGATGACGTAAACGTTGCAAGATATGCCTTATATTTAAAGAAATTCAGCACAGAAACGCAGTTCTTAGTAATAACACATAGAAAAGGAACAATGGAAATAGCAGATACAGTTTACGGTGTAACAATGGAAGAAAAGGGAATAAGTAAACTATTATCGATGCAACTTAAATAAGAAGGTGAATAGATATGATAAGAAGCTATAAAGAAGAACAGGAATTAAAAGAAAAGATATTAGAGCTTAGAAAAAAAAATTATCCTTATGATAAGATTGCAATGGAACTTGGTACAAATGAAAGTCGTGTGAAGCTTATAATAGGATTACTTGTAGAAGAGGGAAAACTTGATAGCTTGGCTACAAATTTATATAAGAAAGAAACTGAGGAAAAGCTAAAACAGATATTGAGTATGGCAAAGGCAAAAAGAAATGTGAGTGAGATATCTAGTTCTTTAGGTATTTCTGTAGATAGAACTTATTTATATCTTGATAGGCTTGTTGAAGAAGGAAGGTTATCTATAGCAGAAGTTTACCAATGTGCAGATGAAGAAATAGAAAAAAGAGTGATAGAATTAAGAAAAGCGGGCTTAGGTCAACGTGAAATTATGAAAGAAATGAAGATAACTAAGCAAGATACATTAAGGAGAATATTAGACAAGCTATTTTCGGAGGGCAAAATAGATTCATATAAAAAAGTAGATAAAACTAAAAAACGAATAGTTGAATTATTGAAATATGGATATAATGCAGAAGAAATATCGAGGCAATTAGTAAAAGATGAACAAAATATAAGAAGTCTTATGGCTGAACTTATAAGAGATGGAGTTATTACACAAGATGAAATCACGCAAGCAAGAGAAGCAAAAAAAGAAGAAATAATTGAGTTGATAAGACAAGGAAAAGGAAGAAGAGAAATCATTCAAGAAATAGGCATTAAATATAAAGATTTAGGAGACTTTTTGCGAGAAATAATTGAAAGCGGAGAACTTAAGAAAAATAAGGAAAGTTCAAAAGAAAACAGAAGAGATTTAATTGAACAAGATGATGGAAGATAGGAAAATAAAACCTCAACATGTTTGGGGTTTTATAATTTTTTCTAAAATATGAAATTTTTTTATGAAAAATGTAAACAATAATTTTAGGTGATAATATGAATATAAAATATAGAAATATTTTAGAAAAAAGATTAAAAGAAGGAATTGCAAATAATAAATTTGTAATTTATTTGCAACCAAAGTTTTATACAAAGACTGAAAAACTAGCAGGAGCAGAAGCATTGGTACGTTGGAATAGAGATGGAGATGTAGTAATGCCAAATATTTTTGTTCCATTATTAGAAAAATATGAGTTAATAACAGAGCTAGACACATATGTACTAGAAAGTATTTGCAAATTACAACAAAACTGGGAGAAAAAAGGTTATAAAATCTTTCCAATATCAGTAAATGAGTCAAGACTACATTTGTATAATAAAAATCATATAAATGATTTAATAGATTTTGTAAATAAATATAGTATAAAACCAAATACTATAGAATTAGAAATGACGGAGACCTCTGTTGTTAATAATGTTGAGCTTGCAAAAGAAGCGGAAAGGAATGTTCACAAATTGGGATTTACAGTATCTATGGATGACTTTGGAACAGGCTATTCATCTTTTAGCATGTTAAAAAATATTAATATAGATGTTCTAAAAATGGATAAAAGTTTTTTTGATGATATAGTAGAAAGTAGTCGAGGTAAAATTATAATAGAGGCAATAATTGAAATGTCACATAAGCTGGGAATAGAAGTTGTGGCAGAAGGCATAGAAAAAAAGGAACAAGTTGATTACCTAAAAAGAATAAATTGTGATATGATACAAGGATATTATTTTGAAAGCCGATATCAATAGAAAAATTTGAAGAAAAATATAAAAATGTGTTTAAGTAACATACTTAATGAGAATTTTTATACTTTGTATTATACCAAAAGAATATAGAAAATCAAGTGCTAGAAGAAAATTTTATAGAATAAAAAATTATAAAAAAGAAAATAAATTAAAAAATACTAAAACTGTTATTGCAAGCTAAAAATAAATGAGAAAGCAAGATTCTCTCTTTATCATTAAGTATGTTACTTAATAAAAAAATGGAAGGATGAATCTTATATGAAAACAAAAGAAATTAAAGGAATTACACTAATCTCACTTGCGGTTACAATTGTTGTTTTATTAATACTTGCAGGAATAAGCATAAATACAGTTATTGGTGATAATGGAATAATAAAAAAAGCACAAAGTTCTGCAGAACTAACAAAAGAAAGTGAAGCAAAAGAAATAATTAATAGAACTATAATGGAATTTTATTTGACAAATGAATATGAGACATTAGAAGATTTTTTGAATACAAAAGTTTTAGAGGGAAGAATAGATAAAGTAGAGAAAAATGCTGATGGAACATTAAAAGTATGGAAGAATGATTACAGTGTAACAACAGAAAATAAAACAAATTTCTCAAATAACAATGATAATAATATGAATAAAAGAATAAAAATAAGTACAACTCCATATGAGGGAATATATGATAGCTGTGAACATGAAGCAATTACAAATGTGAATGTAGAACCAACAGATACAACACTAGAATATTCTACAGATGAAATAAACTATTCTACAACAATTCCAAGGATAATAAATGCAGGAACAGCTACTATAAAGATAAGAGCAAGTAAGGAAAATTATGAAACAAAAAATGTAACAGTGATAGCAAAAATAGAAAAAGCTGAAGGAAACTTAAGTTTATCAGAAACAAGTGGAACAATTAATTATCCCAATAGCACAACATTTACAGTTAGCGGAAATACCGGAACTTTAAGTGTATCATCTTCAAACACAAATGTGGCAACAGTAAGCATAAGCGGAAGTACGGTAACAGTAAAGAGTGCAGCAACAACAAACTATAATGAAAAAACAGCAACATATACAGTAACAGTAAAAGTAAAAGACTCAACATTTACGGGAAATTTTGGAGTAGGATATTATGCTGATGTAGATGGAAATGGAACAGTGGATGGAATAATATTTTCAGACTTTAAATATGGCGGAAGTGGCTCATGGGGAGGCACTGATTATACAATATCTACTGTAACAGGATTAAAAGAATATTATGTAAGCAAAACAAATTATAATGGCCCATTCGGAATAAAAGATGTATTATCTGCAAGAGGAAGTGGAAATGCAAGATTTAATGTAATGGCACTAAGTGATTATAATAATAGTGCAACATATACATTTTCTAATGCTAAGGGAATAACCTCAGGAGAATGGAGAGTTCCAACCTACATTGAATTAGCTACATTTGGAGGACAATTGGGAATAACAACTTCGAACTACAGTGGTTATGGATTTAGCAATATTTCCCTGAAAGTATATCCGGGAGAGATCCTGGGATTGGCAGGGGTGATCGGAGCAGGGAGAACTGAGATTGCGACGACCGTATTCGGAAGAGATAAAGTGCTCGGCGGTAAAGCAATTCTGGATGGTAAAGATGTAACTGGACTGTCAACAAAGAAAGTTCTGGAAGCAGGTATCAACTATGTACCGGAGGACAGACATCTGCATGGTCTGTTTAAGATCAGTGATGTGGCAGCAAATACTACCAGTGCAATGCTGGGAGACAAGTCTATGGGTTCTTTCTTCCTTAATAAAAAAGAAGAATATCGCATGACTCAGAAATATGTAGATGATTTCCGTACCAAGGTAACTGGACAGACTCAGCTCACAGGAAGTCTTTCCGGAGGAAATCAGCAGAAAGTGGTGTTTGGAAAAAGTATTTTCTTAAAGCCGGAGATCCTGATGCTGGATGATCCTACGGTAGGTGTTGATGTTGAAGCAAAGAACAGTATTTGTCACATCATTGCATCTATTGCTGATTCTGGAAGCGGTGTACTTCTTGTCTCTTCTGAATTTGATCATTTATCTAAGGTATGTGATCGAATTCTGATTCTGAAAAAAGGTGTTATTACAGGTTCATTGAAAAGAGGAGTTGATGACATTTCTGAATCAGCATTACTGACAGCGGTTCAGTCTTAGATGTACATAAAAAGGTGTCTGTCGAATAAAGCAGACACCTTTTTGGAACCTTACACATCTTTTTCGTATCTCT
>ENA-OOWH01000248-OOWH01000248.1-human-gut-metagenome-genome-assembly--contig:-NODE-248-length-44724-cov-16.927556_pt1 | contig 44724 bp, 66 predicted proteins | sample MGYA00241576_ERZ501321 | MGnify/ENA primary metagenome ERZ501321 (study PRJEB25962, sample SAMEA2042733) | human gut metagenome | biome: human gut; feature: human-associated habitat; material: faeces... | reverse complement strand
TGGGTGATGAAGATAAACAGTTCAACATTACCATTTTACAACTTTTACATTTTCTACCAAACATATAGTAATAATTAGTATTTCATAAAGTTTTATTAAAAATCGTTTTACCATTTTTTACACACTTTTAGGTATAAATTTGAGCACGATTTGAGCACGATAAAATTTTATAAAATACTTAAAATAAAAAAGCTCTGTTTCCAGAGCTTAAAATCGAGAGAAAGGTGAAAAATTAAGATTAATATCTTTCATAATACCATTTGATTTTATTCCTGAGAAAATCTCCTGTTTGTTTTGCTGTACCTTGAATGTCCGGGAGATTCCGCAAATCTACCTTGCTTATATTTTGGTTCAGATAATTATTCCATGGAAGAAGTTTAGTTATTAATTCTCCTGCACAGTCGGCATAAGCTAAACTTTCTCCAGCGTTTTTTGTTTTATAATTCCTGCACATTTCGCCTATTTCTGCGTGCGTATAAAAGTCAGATATATCTAGTCTGTATTCTTTTATTTTTTCAGCGCAAGCTTTGTAAAAAGCTTCTATTTGCGGCTTTTTTATGGGAGTAGAAGTTGAGCCACCGCAGCAAGAGATATTATATGTAATTGAGTTCATACCGCCTGTTGATGCTGCCTGCCCTATAGCTTTACCGATATGCTTTATACCTTTATCGTCTATAAGTAATTGATAACTGTTTAAATCTATTGTATTTGGCTTGTAGCTAGACCCCGTCCAATGTCCGATTATATACTTCACTGTCATTGTCTACTCCTTTTGTATACAAAATCTTCCAACGTGATTACACGTTTTTCGATGCTTTCTATTGCGATATCAGTCTGTCTTATGTGTGAGTCAAGTTTTTCGGCGATGTTATCCATTTTTGCAAAGTGGCTTCCGAGAAAAATAAGACAGCCTGCAAAGGTAAACACCGCCCCGATGGCCCAGCGCTTGATTTCCAGAAGCACATTAAACATAAGGTTTACTTTTGCGGTTACGGATAAGTCATCCGGATGATCTGGGTCGCCGAAAAGAAATTTATTAATTCTGTTAAGCTGACCTTTTAATAACATGTGGTGCTCATAGCATTCCTGCGCCTGTACCGGTCTTTCTTCTGTCATACCCATTTCTCCGTCCAAATATTTTTTACATCCTGCCATATATCAACTGCAAGATACATCAAAACAGCTTTTAAAGGCGTTACTTCTTCATTCAATAAAGCATGAAAGAATATTAGACTAGCAAGATTACGATTGTAATTTACTGTTTTAGGATTAGCTAAAATGTAATCGTGTATTATGCTTGCAGGTATATATTGAGGTGTGTGCGGGCATCCAAAGAAGAAACGCAATAGTTTTGGTATACTGCAGCCGTCAGATGTAAAACCAGCAGGTATCATTATCCAGAAGGTTTTCTTGCCGGCGGCAACTCTTACAGGAGCACTACGCCTTACTGTAAACGGAGTTTTCCAGTTAATATAATTAAATTCCAATTCGTGTTCAAAATTATAGTTGACAAACATCTAGTTATTCTCCAGAAATATTTTCAGAAGTTTGGCGAATTTGCGTTCTTCTTCATCATTAGCAGGGGTAAAACAAGGGTACATCATGATAATAAGATTTTCAGCTGCATCTATTCCCTTACATTTCCTTTTAAGTTCTTTTAAAACCTCTGTTTCTGATTGATGTTCTTTCGCCTCTTCTGCATAGCGGAAGCCGCTCTTTACAGCTTCCGCAAGCTTCTCAATAGCCTTTGGTACATCAAAAGCCATACTATGCTACTTCCTCGTCAATTTTATCTACATAGGATAATACGATTGGTTTTGTTGCGTTAATTACCGGTAAAAAGGCATCATCTATTTTATTAGTGCTTGTTTCGATTGCAACGTTCACAAGGTCATACGCGAACTCGACAACGCCCTCAGTTAAAATTTCACCGTGTTTTTTACAGCATTCTACTAATGCTTCTTTCATTTTGTCATCCATCATAGCCTCCATTCTCGCTTGTCAGCGTTTTAATTATCTGCTTTCCTTTATAATAGCTAAGCTTAGATCTTAGCCATTCACCCGCTTTGTCATACAGGGATTGAAGTTTATAATCCGGACTTTCACGGACTAATAATTTACTGCCATTATCCAGCGTTATCTGCGTCAGCTTTTTCTGCTGTATCAGTCGCTGTGTCCATCTCATCTGAAATGTCGGTTGTGTCGCTGCCGGTTGTATCTTCATCTAAAACCACCTCCAGTGTTCTATCTTCTGTTAATGTCAAAACGTCTTTACGGCTTATATAGCCTTCACAGCTCACAACTATATCAACAGTACTGCCGTATGGCACTGTTATTTCACTTTGGATTTCACTGTTAATCTCTATAACAGCCTCTTTCGGTATCGCATTAACTTTGAGCTTGCAAGTTGTCAAATACCTGTAATCGTTAGTATCAAAGAACTTATCTAACTGTTCTTTTGTAAACCCTAAAATAGTACCTACAGCATCAATGTATGGATTGCCTCTATAAAAGTTATTGGCCTTAAGCTCGATTTGCAGAGCTTTAATATCAATAGTGGCTTTTTGTTTTTCTACAAGAGAGATAACATCATTAAAATCAAGCCCTTTAGCTTTGTATATAGCTCTTTCTACATCGGCAGCAGTAAGGTTAAGCATTGCAATACGTTCGGCTTCTTTACGTGCCTGCTCTTGCTCATATTCTTGTGTGTTATCTATAACCTCACCGTCAACAAGTTTTTCGTATGGCTCTAAGGCAAATAACTCTCCATTTACACCTTCCTCAATTTTTCTTCCGTTTTGATGGTTGTGCAGAACTATAAAGTCTGCACGTTGCTTATCAGTGTATGGTTTTTCTAGTTTGTGTGACATAAGTAAAATCTCCTTTATGATATATATCCCATAGTTAACCAACGAACTAAACAAGATTGGACTGAAAAATCATGCCCCCTGCTTTCAATCCAGATAGTTTTATTATTTATTATTTGTGCTGTACCATAGAAGTTATTAGTATAAGATGTTGCCAAAACGGTAAAATTAATACTGTTATATGCTTTTGTCAATGTTATAGTTTCTTGACCTGATGTACTATTACTTTTCCCCCATTGCTCACACCAGCCATCAGAGTATACTCTATAACCGCTCGTACCGTTAACATAGCTTTGCACGAGATAACCGCGCGATGGCGCATTGATATTAGTTATCTGTTCTTGCATCCTCCCTGCGTCAATCAGGTTAGCATTCTGGACTGTTTCACCAACATAGTAGTAGAGAGAGCCGTTGCCTCGGGCGTAGATGAATCTAAAGGAGTTTGTAACTCCTGCAGCATCATAATCAATAGAAAAAATGTCGCCTCGTTTTACTTTTAGCAGTATGCTCGGGGTTGAACCGGAATAAGTCCCGTAACTAATATCTGCATAACCAGAGCTTAGGTTCGTACCTTTAACAAATTGAGTATTGGATGTATTTAGTTTTTCAAAAAAGACAAATCCGTTTGCCACTGCAGTATATTTTGTACCACTCGCTTGAAGTGTCAAATCTATATATCTATCACTCACTAAACATTCACTACCATCCAGCAACGGCAGCTTAAAGGTTTCATCAGAGGTATTAATTTCAAAGTCGTTGTCTGTAATCCATGCTGTAGGGTGTAATATACTTGTATCTTTACTTGAATCTCTAGTTACCGTGTAAGACGAGCCTTCAAAAATTGAAGTAAAAGTAAATCCATTTGAGGTTAATGTTTCGACTGTACCATCAAAAAACATTGAATTTACGCCAACATCATACCTATATACTGATGCACCCACTACTGGACTTTCAGTAGAAACCCACCAATAATAACTAGATGAATCAGTAGCTATAAAACAATAGCCTTCTTGGCCTTTAAACCCTTCTACCCCTTTATTAACATTTTCTAAAATCCAGTTGTAATAGTCGGGATAAACAGATTTAGGTTTGTACATACCATCAGATTTTAGCCTGCTGAGATTATTCGGTTCTACATCAAAATACTGGCTCATTCCAAAGAAAAATGGATTATTCAGCTCAATCTCATTTGTGATATTGACCTCTGTTTCCTGACCTGTGGCTATCTGGATGTAGTAAGGGTACTGAATGGCTTCTTCCTGTACAGTGTCAGTGGCGCCGTAGATTGGGTTAGAACGAGAAGCGTCGAAAAGAAGATTATAGTCTGTTCCGGCACCACCACTTGCAACTCTTTGTAATGTTCCTGCATTACCTCTATAAAATGCGCCAGTTGCGTTAGTCAAGTAGCCATGTCCATAATAAACCATCCCTTCAATATTGGGCAATCCTGCTTCAACAGTCATACCCAGATTTTGCAAATCTAATAAGCCCTGAACATTAACCACAGCTGGAAGCCTTACACTTTCAACAGTTTCCTCATCCTCTGCATAATTGAATACAAACTTACCAACCTGACCGTAGTCGCTAAGGGTTTTTGCTGCCTGCCAGTTCTCCTCGGTTGTAAGCAAAGAAGGATAAAGCGCAACAATTTTCTTTAACCTTGTCAAGAACCCCTGAGTATTCTGATTAATCGCTACTATCTGACCGTTAAGCCATCTGCGCAAACCTTTCGTTTCATCAATATACAAGGACATACCGATATCGCAGACCTCTAGGCCGCCGCTGCCACCATCTCCAGCTTTGAACGGTGTCCAATACATTTCTTCTGTATCATCTCCAGGTGAATGATTAATATTTTCATCAAGCTTTGATTTATAAATAACACCGCCCACCTGACAAAAAGAGTTCAGATAATAAGTTGTACCGGCATCCCACTCAGGAATACCCTGCTGAAACAAATAAGCAAGCTGTTTAGAAAAACCATATTGGACAGCGTTCATTTCTTCCATAAACGGCGCTTCGTTTGCAGCAACAGCAGCTTTCCAACCCTCTGTATAAGCTTCTGACTGTAATGCTTCTATATCATCATTATAAACAGGTGTGCCGGTTATCATACTTCCAAACACAGCAAGTTCATCAGTAGCAGCATTCCCTGCAAAAATCTTTTGTGTTTTACGCTCTATCTTTGCCATTTCTACTCCTTAATACCATCTTGTTTTAACCCGGCATCCTATACCTGGTGACTGTACAGTGTTTGACTTGCCAAAAACCCCATTTGAACGTGATGCATCAAAACCTACACGATAAAACCGTCCTTTTGTACCATCAGCCCCATCCCCGTATTCACTTATTACATAAAAGGCTCCTGTAGGATTCAAAGGTGCCTGACTGGATTCTGTTGTGGCAGTCCATTCTCCTAAAATATTTGGCACCCCAGCCTCTATATAACCAAATGTATTACTTCCCCAGAAAACCCTATCTTTAAAATTAGGCAATACAAACGTTGTACTGCCATCACCAGCGCCGTATGTTGTACCATAAATATTGAATAGGGAGGCATAAGTAGTCCTTGATACAGTTTGGCCATCAAGCCAAATTTCGTTCGGAAAAAGCGTGTTACTAAGTGTAGGCTGCGGAAGCCCTATCTCATAATTTGCAAGCTGCAGGCTCCCGTCTGACTGGAATACGCGCCAATAAGCATCATTAGTAACCGCATTACCGGTATTATCATTAGTTAAAGATTTATACACGGTTACATAGCCCTGGTTGTTAGTAACCTTAGCTAGTGAGCCGATATAATAAGTCGTGCCGGCATCATATTCAGGAATACCCTGCTGAAATAAATACGCAAGCTGGCTTGTTACCGCGTAGAAAAGTGCATTCATGTCCTCTTCCCACGGTGATTTATCAGACAGGACTGCGCTCTGCCATCCGTTTAAAAAGTTGGTATTCTGTATCTGCGCTAAATCCTTTGTATAAACGGGTGCCTGGTCTTTTGCTGTACCAAAAGCGGTTACTTCCAGACTTCCTGCCTGATTCGCAAAAACTTTCTGTGTTACACGGTCAAGTTTAGGCATTTATTGCTCCTTTGGTTGATACTTACTTGTTTATTTTTATCCCTCGGGCGTCACAAGCGAGATAAGATTCTCTTTTGTCAGCCACGTACCGGTTTGACGTTTGTTTTTGGTTGAAAAACCTGCAACCGTCTTATTCATTATACCTTTGCGGTTGAAACCAAAAATTTGAGAAGGAGAAGGAACTCTAAGTACATAATTTGCACCGATACCTTCGGGGGCTCTGTAATACCCTAATTGTTTTGCTGCTAACGCCGCCAGTGTGCGCTCAGCTGATACAATATAAGTAATGGTTAAATTATGGTTATTTTTGAGCAGTACATCACCCTGAAAAACATTCCATAACGCTTCATCAATCCCGCGCTCAGAGCCCCGCATAACATTTACTGCAGATTTGAATTTGAGCAAGAAGCGGTAATCGTTATCCGGAAGCGAATATTCACTCTGGTTGTAATTCTGTATTGTCCTGAAATTCCCGCCCTGCGGTTTCCCCACTGTGGAAAATCCCACAGAATCCTCTCCGTCATAGAACTGGAAAAATACCATATCATTATAGACACCCTGTACAATCCTCGGACAGTCAAGGATTTTGCCTATTATATCAAGCTGTGGACCCTCTGCCGTATCGATATCCAGAATATCCTGCAGCTGGAAAATTACACCGTCACCCAGATATATATCAGCGCCGATTTTGATAGTTTCACGCGCCTTTGGTTTATTACGGTATTGAAGGACTAACAAATCTGCATAATAATTTTTTACATCCTCTATGTCCTGTGTATAGTCAGGCATTTTTCAGCTCCTAAACGATTGTTAATGTTATATTCTCTGCTGCTATTACGAAAAATTCATCCAGACCGGCCGGCATTGCATATTCGACCCAGCTTGAGTTATCGGTTGATATTTCTACGTTATAAGGCGTACCGGCATCACCTATTGCCTCTTTTATTGTACCCAGAAGCGTTGAGCTTTCTGCTCTTTCCCCTATTTTGTACTCACTCAGGGCAAGCTGTTCTTTTATATAATTTTCGTCTAAGCTGGTTGTTGAAAAGTTCTTGATAGTTGCCCTTACATACAAATTAACAGCAGACGGTACGTCATATAGAACTTCTACTAAATCGCCATTAATCTTTTGCACCCAAACAGTCTGCTCACCCTTCATCGGAATACCCGGAGGCAGGTTGTTGTAAATAACCCGTCCGATATCTTCCGGCTGTCCGCCCTGTACAATAACCCAGATACCGTGCGCCGGAATGCCGTTAACAACAGAATCAGTACGGTTGTCATATACTTTGCACTGGGTAACATTAGTAAGATTGAGCATTTGTGACTCCGTGCTTTCATCAAAACCTTGAGAAGGTACTGCCATAGCCTGATTCCTTCTCAATCTGAACTGGGCGGAAGTCTCTCCGGTTGAGCCCGTAATATAGTTTCCCGCAGGATTATTGACGGAAGAAACACCCCTTACAACCGTTTCCATTACATTGATTGTATTAGGTAATGCAGTAATACTTCCTAAATCAGCAGCCCTGAAATTAAGCGAATGTATGCCCGGCTCAAGTCCGGCGGATGCTGCAAGTATCCATCGGTTTCCGTTTATATCTCTTACTGTGTAGCCTGTACCGTCAGCACTCTCGCTATTAGCGTCAAGCCCCTGCAGGCTGGTTGATTCATTAATCGTGACATTAACATAAGTATAGCTGTATGTATAAGCTTTTATTATCAAGCCGTTAAGCTTATACAAAATCTGCTGCGGAATACCTATAACTCTATCCGGATCAAGGTTGTTATAAAACTGGGTAAACAGATCTAAAATGTCTTTTTTTTCCTGCGCTAAAATATTAATCCACTGCCCGTCCGGACTGTTTTGTTCAATATTTATGTCCTGACCGTATACGCCTTTAAATTTAGTGATTAAGTCCTGGCGTATTTCTTCCAGAGATTGCGTAACAAGCCCGCTAATCCCGATATAGTTTTGTGCCATAAGGCGCTCCTTTATTGGTTGATACTAGAAAAGTGACACTGTCACTAACTCAAGCTTACCAGAGCGCCTGAAATTTAATTCTGACCGGGCGGGGTTACTGCTCCTGTATAGGACTGTGAGTAAATTGTCTGTACGTCGTATGTGATTTTTATTTTCCTATCGGCATTCACAATCAAATCCACACTGTTAATCGCTGTTACGCCGTCCGTATTCTTAACGGTTTCCTGAACGGCATTCTCCAGCCTGTCCTGGTAGTGATAATCAAGCAAATTAAACCAGTCTATACCCTCATTAGTTGCAAAAAAGCAATCCCCGAGAAACGACAGTATGCGGGTTTTTAGGTTTAGGGCGATTTCTTGATTTTCTGATACATAATTACTTCTACCTGAGCCAAAAGTCCAATCGTGGTTTGCGTCTAGATTTCTAAATGTCATTGTAGTAACTCCTCAAACTGTGTTTTTAAATCTGTAAACGCCTGTTTCGCCGCAGGTGTCAGGACTCCTGTATTTGTAACTACCGCTATATTCTCACATGCCGTTAAAAACGCCTGAATTAAATCGGCAAGATTTTGAGTGTTATTACCTATATTTATCTTTTCACCTATGCTAATCAAGCCCTGAGCTGCCTCGCCTTGAATATTTTTTAATTCTATTCTATCAGGATAAATCTTTATATAGGATTGCTTCTTAACTTCTTCTATGATTTTTTGGTGAATAAGTGTTATAGCTTCTGTGTCATAATCCACCATCGGATTCGCAAGAGTAGTAAAAGTAGTCAGGGCTACACAGTCCGTAAAATCGTGCATTCTTGTCGTGTCCGGTGCGTATAATTCCCCTGTCTCCAGGAATGAATCTATGTTTCTGTCCATAAAAAGCAGAAGGCAGATTGTTCCCACAGGGTCAGGCATTGTAATATGTGCATTTCCAGCACCTAATATTATGAGCGGTATATCTGTTATCGGAACAGGCGTTATATTCTGCTCATTGAATAGCTTGACCTGCATTAATTGTACTGTACATCGCTGGGTTGCGGGGTCAAATTCAAGAATTTTCCCGATATTATGACAATTGAGGCGTGACATTACCGCATTTTGAGCTAATGCCATAACCCCGTTAAAATTTATTTGTGATTTTTCAACCTGTTTTATTTTTGCTGTCATATTAATAATTTCCTATATATCTCGCAGGGTTAACAGCTTCTTTGCCTTCCCTAACCTCAAAATGTAAATGCGGCCCTTTAGAATTTCCTGTACTTCCGACAAGTCCTATATGGTTTCCGGTATATACATTCTGTCCTGGATTTACCAGCCAGTTATTTAAGTGCCCATATAAACTTGTAACAGTTTTTCCGTTGATAATGCCATGGTCAATTATTATTGTTTTACCATAGCCTTTTATCCAGCCTGTGGTAATAACTTTACCATTTGCTGGAGCGTTAACAGGAGTATCAAAAGATGCCGCAATATCTATTCCTTGATGGTTAGTACTGGCACCTTTTATTGGAGCTGTACGCCTGCCAAAAGGGCTTGATATACTACCTTGTACAGGCTTTTGCCATTGACCGGTAGTTGCGACCCCGCTCTGAACTGTTTGTGTCGCTTTGGTGAGTGTTCTGGCATCTCCAGGCAGGATTGAAAGAGTAAGAGAGGTTATTAATTTCCCGCTAACAACCGGACTTATTACACCTTTATGTTCAATCTTTACAACCCTGTAAGATTGGTTTAGCCACGTTTGGGTATAACTCAAGAGTGTAACCCCCTGCCCTGCCCTAATCTGGGGCTCAAAGAGCATATCACACTCGACATAAGCATTTGCACGTCTGGGGCTGCCTAATAATCCGCTTTCATCCGATATAACCAGAACTTCTCCGGGGATTAAATCTCTGTCACCCAGTATGTTAATCTCATCATTGTCAATAAAAATATTATACCCGCCGTACTCACGCCCCAGAAGGTCAAGAGTCTGACCGATAAAGGTTTTATTGCGGGGTAACGGCTCTATATCCGGAGTAATATATCCGACAGATATTTTACCGCTTCCGCTTGTCGCAAGTCCTAAAATGTCTTTTAGGGTAGTGCCTTTGGTAAAAGTCGCATTAAGAAAACCGTACTCATAAAACTCGGTACTGGCAGAAGCTAATATCTCCGTTATAAACTCGGTACTCCCTCCCTGTTTTTCGGAGGTACAATTCTGAATGTAACCGGAAAAAACGAGCGGCATATTTTCACCATAGCCGGCGTAAAACTTCATATAAATATACTTTTTGCCAAAGTTCCACATATCAAGCCATAACCGTGCCTGATCATTTCTGCTCAGGTTTACAAGCTGGAATACTCCCCGATTCTGTGTCTGGTATGTACCCGAAGAGATATGAAACTGGCAGCTAAACGGATAACTTACTGTTAACTTATCACGGGGAATTAAGTCCCGGCCGTGTCGTTCGCCGATTTCAAATTCAGCTCTGTAATTCCGTTGGAGTTTTAACATAACTCCATTTTAGCAATAATGGTAAAAACGTTTTTATTCCTTAGCTTTAAACTCTTTGATTCTGTCCCAGGTACGAGGTTTTAACCAACCATTATATTGATCTTCTTGAAGATTTAACTTATTAATAAGGAATTTATTATCTGGTAGTGCCTTTTTAAATCGTTGATATAACCTGTCAACATCCGCAGTTGTATATAAAAGATAAGTGCACGCAAATGGACGTGTCCAGTCATTACAAATATCTAATTGTTTTTTTAATAAATCTAAATCATAGACACTGTTTGGGTCAATATTAAGCAAATATACATTATTCATGACACCCGTCCTCTAGCATGCAAGTATCATCTTTAGCCCGCGGAATTTCTTCTACTTCTAAAAGTGCATTTTTATCTTCCAGCATACCCATTTCCATCTTGTGTATTTCTAACCTAAAGACTTCACTTTGTAATAATTCCGGAGATTTAATACTGTGGCACGTATATATAATCCCCCATAAAACTGAATATAAAAGAATCAAACCGATACCAAAATACTTAATTCCAATCTCTTGACTATATAATATTAAAACAAGCGCTAACACACCTACAATTAAAAAAACGTTATTAAATGGCGTCATAACATTTGTCTTTTCGTGAGTTTCAACCTGTATACCGTGCTGTCCAATGCTCAACTTACTCATACCTCATGTATATCATGTAATAGAAACTTTACAAGCTATTTTGTTTAACATAATAATTCCCTTCTATGGTTTGGACATCCTTGCGAGTTAATAAATATACCGTTGCATAGCCGTTTGAAAAATCATTTAAGTCCATAGGTTCTTCATCATCCTGAGTATCGCACCTTAAACCGAACGGCAAATAATTCCGGTAAGCTCGTAAAATGTTGTAGCTGGTAGTAAGTCTTATATTTTTATAATCATAATCGCCCCATTTTACCCCGAAAAACCAGCCCAGTTGATTTTCTTTGTACTCAAATTCAAGCGTCACGGTTGAGCCGTCATCTAAAATCTTTTCTATTTTTTGCTTTGGTTCTGCCCCCAGCTCATTTAATTCATACATTATACCGCCTTAGCCTCCGAACCTTTACTGATACCTTTATTAACCTGTTTCGCAAGCTGGCTTCGGGTTCTGCCTGCTGCATTGTTCAGGCTCTCAAATCTTGTCTGTGCGAAATTCATTTGTTTAAATGTAACCGTAAAACTTGTTATATCAGCATTGCTTTCACGAATAGGCAGTACTTTTTGTATCAGCATATTGTCATATCGTTTCCACGTTGTCTCAACACTAAATACAGCTTCTGCTTTCCATAATGCTTCAAAAAACAAAAATGCCCTTGTCTGTGCTGATTTGAGTTTATATATATTTTGAAAAAGTTGGAATAAATCCACTCCGTTTAAAGAGTTCCAAACAGTATTAAAACTCTCGCTTAAAGGTATATTTTTGTCATAAGAAGAATAAAAAGCGGCTAAACCCTGTCTAGTTTCCTGGGCCTGCACCCATCTTTGTTTAGTCTGTATTGTTGCAGCGTTTAGTTTTGGTACAAACTGCTTGCAAAGAGATAGAACCGGCGTAACATTTGCCAACATATCTTCTATTTCATTAACACTGTAAAAATATTCACCCTGATACCCGCTAAACGTTAAAGTTATCGGACGTCTCGCAATATGGTCTTGTATAACAGAATTTGAGTCAGTGTAATGGTCTGTTATATCACTCTCCATATTAACCTGTTCAGATTCCGGTACGTGGAATTTAAAACCGGCAATACCTGTTGAGGATAAGACATTCACAACCGCCTCACCTATATTGACGTTATCCTGCAGCAGGCTGCGCGCCATCGAGAGTTTATCCCCAATACCATATTTAGCGTTAAAAGATGTTAAAAAAGCATTTAAAGTAGTCATTAACTACATTGTAGCAAAGTGGGCAAAATCTATTGGGAGAATGTGCCGTTAAGAATAGAGATAAATTTTTCTTCTTTTGCATCTAAATCTGATAAATCCATTCTGTTACGGACATCTAGCGGCAAGTTTCTCAAGTACTCTATTTCCTGTAATGCTTTTATATAATAATTTTCTGCTTCATCATACTGTTTGAGGTTATAACAAATATCTCCTAAACGTTCATAATCTACTAAACCCACACGAGACTTGCCAAGTCTTTGTTTTTCCTGTACAGTTAGCAGAGCATATTTTTTAGCTTCTTCCATCTGCCAGGTGTTAAAATAACATTCTGATAAATAATGATAAAGCCACATAGTACCTTTTTTATCATTTATATTAGTACTTTTTTGGTTGGCTTCAAGTGCTTTGTGATAATAAGTAATAGCCTTTTCATAATTATATTGGTTCTTCTCTTTTTCTGCTAGGCCCCAGTAGTAATAAGATAAAAAAGATTGTTTTTCTCTTGGGGAGAAGGCAGCGCACTTTGTGTAATAGTCATTTATTTCGGTTTCCTTACCTGCTTGTTTATTTATCGAATAATCTTGTAAAGTTGTATCATAGAGCTTTTCACATTCTGATTTGGTAAGTGTCTGACGAGTTTCTGGCTGGGCAGAAGTTTCCCGCTTCTCTCTTTGTTCAGGTTTTACAGGTTCATTATTAGAATAGTAAACAATTAAGCCTTGTAATATAAATATAATTAAAAATACTATAATTACCGGTATGATAATATATACCCAGTCCTTATTTGAGTAGTTTTTTATTTCTTCATTTATTTCTTCTTTTAATGACTGCTCAATGTTTTTTTGCTTTTCTTCTTCTTCATATTCCTCAGGGTAGAAATTCTTGTATATCTGTTGTCCTGCAGGGGTATTGAATGGAACTACACACCCACGGGCCTTACATTTAAAACAAAAATTGGAAGCAGGATTTCTGCTTGTAAGAATTAAAAATAATACTTCAAATGCAACGACTATAAATGCTATCGGGAAAAATAAGCCTATAACGACAGTTATACCCAGACACCATTGCCAAAATGTCTGAGCACATCCGCCCGAGCGTCCTATTTGATATTGCATACTGCCACAATTTCGACAAATATATTTCATATTGTTTGAAAAAGAAGTATTTATCATTTATCCGGCTCCTTTCTGTTAATAAGGATATTTTAATCTTCTATCTTTGCAAAACTTTTTCAATTCATGCGGTGTAAATTCCCTAAAATCATCATCCTGAAATAAATAAACTCTGCAATCAGGAAAATCATCAAACCAGCGCTTTTCTATAAAGTTAACTATCGGCTCATCATTTTTTATGCTCCAGTTATAAACATTTATTATATCCTCTATCGTACAGAGTTTTTCTCCTACAGGCTCATTTATTCCGCTAATTTTTATAAGGGGTTTGGGATTATCTTCGGCAGTTCTGTTGATTATTTCATTCCGATGGTAATAAGTATAAATACGTCCGGTTTCCATGCTTTGAATGGCGCTTAAAACTTCTATGTCATACTTCGGAAAGCGTTCTTTTAATACTTTGTTTTTAATCCGATAATTCCAATTTTCCCACATATAGCGCATTATTTCTAACCGGTCGTTTTCTTCAATATTTAGAATCGTTTCATAGGTGCATAGTTCTTTGTAATTAGAGGTAAAATAATTAATAATTTCCTGCATTTCTTTTGAGGCGTCTATAACCGGAACTTGTTCTTTACTTTTTTTTCTTCCAATTTGCTCTTCAATAACCTCAATATTTTCTTCTTTTACAAGAATTTTTTGTTTATCAGAAGGACGTGTACGCACATAAATATAATTACCGCAATATTTACATTTTGTTTTTCTTTGCGGGAATTTTGCCAGTGCATAGCCGCAATATGGACAATTCGGAGTAGTAACTCCCGTTTGGCTCGTGATTTCTTTTCTCTCTGTCAGATTCTTATCTCCTATTACACAAGCCCAATAAACTATGTACACAATCCAAGCTGTGAGAAGTACAAACAACATAACATCCGGATAAGCTGAATAAAAATAATAACCTGTGATACTCACTATACCTAAAGGAATTGAGGTTATCCAGAATTTTTTCCATAAGTTATATTTTGCGACATTACCCAAAAACATAAATACACCGGCAATGAGCATTACAACTAAACCGATAGCATAACCGATAAGAGCAACACCCGCATCACTACTTTTTCTACTCATTCACACAACCTTTTTGTGTAATGTATCATAAATTGCGCAGAGTTTCAACCCAGATGGTAGTATTAAATGAGGAGGGCAGTAACAATGTTTTTAGAATTTATAAAAGAAGTTTTAGCCACGGAACAGACAGAATATGACATAAAAAAAGTAACCCTTATTATTGAAGAGAAAAAAAAGGATAATGGCGCTGTTAACAAAACAAGCACGTATACTTTTACATAAAGAAGTTCAGTAGACTAACATTTGTTGATGTTTTAACTTGTTTTACAACTAATAATAAATATGACACGACTTATGAGAGAATAATAGCCGGTATTTTGAGAAACAAAGAGGGTTAAAATAACCCTCTAATCTCTCATAAGCTGAGGATAACAGATTTTAAAGTTTATCGCAAGCTTTTCACCTTAATTGTTACAATAGTCTTAGGAGGTATTATGGCAGAAAATAATCCGCAGGGCGGAGCGCAAAACAAACTTGGTGAACTCTTTGTAGAGTTTGGCACAAAAGGACTGCCATCACTGTTAAAGAATTTAAACTCTGTATCTGCCAGTTTTTTACTGGGGAAAAATGCCGCAACTCAATTCGCCGATACATTAACAAAACCCTTTAAAGAAGCCGGTAACACCGCAGTAGGTATTGGCAAAATGGCAAATGCTCTCGGAGCAACTAACCGTGAGTATCAGAAGCTCGCAACCTACGTAGAATCAAAAAATGTAAGTAAAGGTATTTTAGGTGATGTTGAAAGATTTAACGATATTTTTACTAAATTGCACGCAGGGCTGGGCAATCTGCCTGAAGGTATCGGAATAGAACTCGGAAATCTCGGACTATCTCCTCAAGATTATCTCGGAGATTATGAGAGCACGGTAAAATTACTAAATGACATAAGAGATCGTACAAACGGGTTAACAAAACAGGGGCGCAACCTTGCATTCAGCAATCTCGGTATGTCCTCCGAATGGGGGTATCTTTTTGACCGTGGAGATTTTAACCTTTCTGACGCTTTTTCGCTTCCGGATGATGTGATTGAAAAAAACACAAAGGCCGCTGAATCTCTGGCGGAATTAACTCTTGCATTCGACCAGCTTAAAAGCCTGCTGGCAGCTGACTTTGCTCCCGCACTAACAGAGACGGTTAACACACTCAAGAGTTTTGTGCTTAACTTTGATAAAAATAAAGAGAATATCAAAAAAACAACAAGTGTAATCGGAGGAGGAGCAGCAGGCGCAGCCGTAGGATCTGTCGTGCCGGTTGTCGGTACTGTAACAGGTGCTATAGTGGGAGGTGTGGTCGGAGCCGGTAAATATGCAATAGAAAACGCACATAAATCCGGTAAATCTAACCAGGGAGAAATACCTCTCTGGAAACAATTAACAGACTTCGGACGATATAAAGACGGTGCACCGACCGGCGGGGCTGCGCCAGTTCCGGATTTTATGAACACACCTGAAGCAACTACACCGCCGGGGATGAATAATCTCTCACAAAATATTACAATTACAAATCAGAATAATATTACCGGTGACAATGCGCAGGAAATCGCAACGGAAATTGCAAGAATCAATGCACAGGACATTGAATACACCCAATACCAGCTCCAGAACTTGACGGGGATTTAGTAACATCCGGGATAAACTTCATGTTTGTAATCGAACCAAAGAAATTTAAAATTATGTCCCTCTCTTATGACAAATACACGGCTTTAATTAATCAGCAGTAGCCACTCTTGTTATAAAAATTTTTTCGCTTTGATTCTCTATTATTTTAATCACAGAAGGATTTTGTAATGTGGCCATACAAGCATGATGCACACTAAGCACAGCATCTTGAACCTCTTGATTATCTTCTAAATTCTCAATGATTAAGCCAATTTCCTTACATTTTTGAGCTGACAAATGCCTTGAATGTGACTTTGTTTCTTTATGACTAGCGATTTTATCAACCACACCTTTTGCCCGTTCTCTAGCCTGATCTTCCGGTAAATCTTTAAACATACAATCCTGTAACCAATTTGTAGTTATTTCTTCTGACCACGCAATAGCTTTTTCACATTTTTCTAAAAGAGTAGGAGTATATTTCTGAAATATATGAGCCCAGAAAAATTGACTTGCAGGATTTTGGGCAATTTCTTGGATGCCTCTATCTCTTTCTTCAATAATTCCTAACGCAGGAACATGACCTATATTAGGCACATAGAATTGTGGATCTATTGGTCCCAGGCTAGATTGTTTTCCCATATGTATTTTTCTACAAGAACAAGCTAGCATTGTACCAGCAGACATTGCAATTTGAGGAACAAAAGCTTCAATATCACAACTAAAATATTCTCTTAAATAATTAACAATATTTTCTGTAGCTGCAATATCACCGCCGGGAGTGTGTAAAATTAAATCCAACCCTTTGTTTTTGTCCATTTGATGTAAATTAGTCATAAAACCATCTATATCCATATCTGATATAGAACTTTCTGGTAAATTAGGGTTTTGTAACCAACCAGAATAATAAACAATTGTATTTCTCCCGCGTAATTCAGAAAAATTCTTTATATATTTTCTGCGAACTTTATCAATAGATGATCCTTCATCCTCGAAATGCTTGATTTCATTTAATATTTGAGTTAAATCTGGCATAATTTTGCAATTACATCTCCACTAGTTTGATTATCATTATAAATAAAGTACTTCACTTCTTTTGACTGATTGTTTGTCATTTCAGGAATATAAATATTGGCGTCTTTAAAATCTTTTAAAATATTTGCAAGTATATCCTGTGACATAATGACCTCCATACATAATTATAATTAATAATTTTTTTATTTCTACATAAAATATTCCATTATTAGTAATTATAGCAATTAAGAAATATAAATTCATAAACCTAATGATTAAAATATTGTTTAGACCAGATGGTCTATTGCTTTTAATATAAACACTTCTTGCTGTTAGCCATAAAATGAAAGTGTACTTTCATCACCTATTTTTATCTCTATATAAATATTCTTCTAAAAAAGCTGTATTATGTCATTTTTCTCTTGTCGCAATAGTAATTAACAGCCCTTCATCCTAACTTATTCTCATTTTATTTTCCCTTTTTAGTATTCAGCACTCTCACCAGTTCCGCATATTTTGCAAGGTAGTTTTCATAATGGATTAAGTCGAGAAACTCCTGTGCATTCAAATTTCTTATTGTGTTTATATCTCCATACCCTGCCCGTGAGAGCTTCATCGCCCAGACCTTGAAGGTATCGATATTGTACTCAACCTTTGGGAGTTCTAACTCTTCAACAATAGGGATTCTATCGCACTTGAAACGGTATGGAGAGCCGGAAAAAAAGGGCGGATATTTTCAACCGCAATAAGTGTCATAAGCGGGAAAAAATCGCCCCGTGCTCTTTCATCTCTGTCAAAAATCTCTATATTGAACCGCTGTTTATCATATATGACCTTATCAGCACAGCCCTTTATCGCCTCAAGCACATATTCCGAACCAATAACACTTAAAAGCGCATCAATGTTTTTTGTGAGTACTGCTGCAATGCTTTCACCGTCTACAGCCGTTATATCTAACCCCGCACCTTTGCATTCGTGGATAATTGTTCTGTACAAATACAAAGCATTATCCATTGGCGCGAGGTTCAGTTCTACCATTTTCCCGCTCTTTAACTGGAATTTTAACATTAGCTTAAGCTCCTTTCAGAGTTACCAAACCGCAACATGTATACACTTACTACCTGGTCGGTAGAACCTGCAACATCCGTTGTTTGTACCGGCTGGTCTCCCGGTAACCCGAAATAACACTCTACCGTGTCGCGTGTTACAGAACCGTCTGAATGAGCAACATTCTTTGTAAAACGCATTGTTAGCGGCTTAAATCTGAAGTCTCTATTTTTCCATAAGTTGTAATTCTCATTAAACCTTTTATCATCGCCGGAAGCTTTGACAAGTCTTAATGTTAATTCTCTTTGCCTTCCTGGCTCATTATGTGCTCCAAGAGAATTACCGTTATAACCGGTTGACGTAGTGCTCAGGTTGTTAGGTGCTGTAAGTTCTGCGACAGTGTTGTCTGCAAAATCCGTGAGCACCCACTCCCCGTTGTAATCTTCCGCGATAATAATATCTTGCGCTGTATAGCTATCTACCATATTAAAATCTCCTATGCTTCAATATATATTACGATTGAGGCTGAATGCACTGCCCCGGACTCTTTGCACGCGACCATAAACTGCGGCGCCCGCCTTTCTTCACGCTCGCTCTGTGCCTGTTCCGCTACCGGCTGATGATAGATGTAATACCCGCATTCGCGGATATTTCTCAGGAAATCCTCCTGATTACCAAAGAAATCAGAGCTGTTCCATTCACCCGGTGCAAGCATACCATTTACTACTGCCTGATTACAAACATTTCTTATTGCCTTTACTATACTTTCAAGTCCGGCGTCTGTCTGCGGTACTTTAGTGCGTGTTGTCGCAAGTACGTTAAACACTTCCCTCTGAATAGTATTAACAAGCCAGATACGGTTAGTAACCTGATCGAAATACATACCGTTCTGTTTGTTAGAAATAACCTTTGGCAGCCCCTCCAGAGATACAAAACAATCAGCACCCACCGCAGCAGCCTGAGCCAGAATAGTTTCATTAATATTTGTATCCGCTTGTAAACCTGTTAGGTCTTTCAAGTTCATAGTTATTGTGGTGTTGCTTCCGCTGTAATTAACCGCAAAGCCCCTTGACAGGTAACCTGCAGCAAATAATCTGGAATTAAGAGCGGCTGCTTCGTCATCATCGCCCAGAGTATAAAGCAAAGGCTTGCAATTAGTATAAGACATTATTCTAGAGAACAAGCCAGTAGAAGCTGCCAGTGCCGAGGCGTTTGAAGCTGGAACAGGGAATATTCTGTTTTGCATTCCTTGAATTGTTGAGCAGGCTGTAATTGCTTCTTCGTCACTCAATGTCCTTGTAGTCAATATGCCTTCAAAATATATCTGGCCGGCTAATCTTGTTACTGCTTCTGAAAGTGTTTCAGGTCTTGTACCGCTCTCTGCAGCTTCACCCGATACAGCAGTCGCTGCCGCACCGTTAAGGTATGACGCTCCGTACAAGTCTGTACCGCTTGAACCGGTCATAGCTGCTATAGTCACGTTGCTTGCGGCTCCGGTTGTTTTAGAAACAAAAAGTAATGTATTATCAGCAGTAGCTGTGATTGTAATATCAGTGTACTTAGCTTGTATAACTTCTGCTATTTCTTCCAGTGTTGCTGCTTCCGAAAAGTCAAGTCCTGTGACTTGTTTTGCCGAACCGTCAACAGTAAGATTAATCACCCCGTTAGTTACAGAAATAAAATTTTCTATATTTGCACTCAGATTTTCTGTTGTCAGCGTGCCTGAAGTTGCAGGGTTGTTATAATCCACTGTCTGGTAATTAGCGCCTATAATATAACCGTTATTAGTTAAAATATTCGGAGTCTGGGAATAAATCATATTGGCCTGCTGGGCTATCTCGGTATTTGTACCCCACTGGTTAGCAATACCGGTTGAGGTTCTTGAGATAACATAAGAGCCCTGATAAGGAATTGCCGGCTCTTCGTCCGTCATAATCAGAATTGTACTGAGTTTAAGCGGCTCTAAACCCTGCGAAGGTGTTACCACAGTAGCGTTAACTACATAAGTAATTGGTATCTGATATCCTGCTGTCATTAGTTGATACTCCTTTGTTGGTTGATATTTTACGGTTCTATTTTTGTTATAACTTCTACTTGACTTGTATTAGGGAACTTATCGAAATAATCTACTGTTTTTATCTTAGCAAATGAGTTGAAAACTCTTACGCGGCAATCAAATCTGTTAATTCTTGAAGCTGCTTCTAAAAAAGAAGCGTCGTAAACATCCCCCAGTAATGAAATATGCACGTGCTCTTTTGCCTGTACCTGCTGTGCATATGTACTTCTGAATGCCATATGCACCTCGTGTGCCCGCTCTCTGGCCTCAACCCCGCGAGATAAAAGCGAGATTATAACATCCTCAGCTACGTTCATACTCAGATGTTCTTCCAATCCCTCATCAGTAGAAACATATTTAACATTGTTGCTTATTGGCCGTCTTTCGCCATAATGCAGGACTACAAAGAGCTTGTTATCCTTTGGCAAATCCATATCAGCGTTATACGCCCAAACACGGGTCTTTGGAAGCTCCATTTCATTAACAAGTATGTTTTTAATTATCTCTAGTGAATTAGCCACTAACGTCTCCCTCCAGCTGCTCTGCCTGAAAAGCCTCTAATAATGTGTATCTGATATACCCGTATTCTGTCCAATCCTTTTTAGCCATAACCTTATAGCGCTTTTCTTTATAAATTACAAACTGATTAGTGTTTAATTCCACATTCGGTAAACAGTGAATTTGAAGCCATTCCCAAGCCCATGTACCCTCGGGTAATATTTTTAAGTCCTTATCGCTCGGAGGTCTTACTACACCTTGTGTTTTTATTAATGTAACGGTTTCAGACACCCAGTCCACACCGTCACCGTCATCAGCTAAACTGCGGGTTATTACCTCAAACTCAACAGGCTGAAACCAGCCTTGAATGGTTTGAGCCATGTTAGGAAGCCCCGTAGTATTAGATAGTGTTGTATTATGCTGGATTAGGTTCATTTTTTAATTACCTTAAAACTGATTGAATGTCTTAACCTGCCGGTATCTGTAAGTATCTGATAGCCATGTTTTTTGACGTTTCTTTTTCTGGCTTTTCTGAAATTCTGCTCCGTGCTTATAGTTAGCGGCTTCCATTCCCCGAATCCGTTTGTATCAAATGCCATCCAGACTGCGTCCAGTGCCTTTGCTCCGATATCCTGCATGAATTTTTTAGCCGCATTTTTAACAAAGAACTGTTTCCATAAGATTTTTTTCATGTCTTTCATCTGGTCCGGACTAAACACCTTACGGATAATTGCATCTTCTAAGAAAGAACGGCGGGGCATTCTCTTTGTACCAAATTCGTGAAACGTACCAATATCAGCATTGGTAAGACCGCTTTCGCTGTCGTGCTGCTGCTTTGCGTCACTCCCGATGATACCTATTTTGACACTGTATTCATCTTTTAAGCCCCTGAGTAACCCCTCAAGCCCCGATAAATCCGCCTTAACATTAGCCATAAGTAGACCTCCCGGGTGAGAACAGAATCGTAACAGAAAGGTAAGGTAGTATGAGAGATAAATACTTCATACCATAGCCATTCTGTGAATAAATACCATATAACGGGTTATTCATAAGCCAGGTAGGAAAAGAGTAGCTCTCAGATACATCACCGACACTTTTTGACGCGACATAACCGCTAAAAGTACCGTTAACACCGCTAGAGGCGTTTCTTAAGTCCATTACCAGATAAAAAGCGACAAGATGTAAGTATATGTTAATTTTTTCTGTATCATCTGCTCCAAACGCGGGATTTGCAGTAACAATAGCCTGTGACATTGCCTTTTGTATATCTGCGTCTGTCACATAGTTATAAATATCACCTTTTGTAACTTCCCAGGCTTCTGTATCAGTTACCGGCTGTGTATTGTTATTAATGAGTGATTTATAAAAATTAGGTTCAACATAAACTATATCATCAATAAAATACGTTTTGCCCTCCTGATATAAAGGAAGGAAAGGAAAATCACGCATAAAATATTCCTTAAATTGTTCTACTGTTACATTTTCCAAAATATTGTCTGACATGTTGTGATTTTCCTTTCATAGTTATCAGGTTATGTGTGTTGAAGAAATTTACTTTTTAGCTTCGGTTTTTGCTTTCTCTAATGCCTCAAGCTTTTTCTTAAGCTCGGCATTTTCCTTTTCCATAGCCTCCTGTTTTGCCTTCGCTTCGGCTTCGGCTTTCTCTAAGTCCGCAGGCTCGACATATTCAGTTACCCCGGGTATTTTAAGCCATATTTCAGCTACTTTTTTCGGCACTTCTCCAAAGTCACCGTTAGCTATGAAATAAGTTATGTTCTTGCCTTTTTCGACAATTACGTGTGATAGGTTATTACCGCATCTGTTATGTAATTTCATATTTTACTTTCCTCCTAATTACTATGCTGCTTCATCAGCGTAAAGCATTGATGTAGGACGTTTCAGCCATACACCTGTGAATTGTGCTTCTGCATCGGAAATCATATCTAATGCACCTACTGCATACAATGGATGTGGTGTATATGGTTTCGGAGTAAGCATAAGCAGGTTATCTGCTTCTGTATTGTAGAATACGTGTCTGCCTTTTCCGCCTGTACCTGCAGCATCGCCGTAGATAGAGTGTACAATTCTAAAGTCAGAAGGTGCGCCGGCTTGTTTGAATGCATTCTCTAATACCTGAATAACTGTAGGCATTCCGAATGTATCGCCGTATGGTACACCTAAAGCCATGTATGAAGCTGTAGGTATTAACCATCTGTTAGGTTTGATTGTATAGTTGGAGTTTGCAAACGCTGTTGTCAGTGCTGTTCCTGCAAAAGCCTTGAGCTGTTCTACTGACATTTTTTCTACAGCTACAGGGATGAGAGAGGTATTAACAGTTACTCCTGGCTGGTTAAGTAAGCCGAATGTTTTACCGTCGCCCAGACCTTCAAACAATGTGTCTTGCAAGCCCAAATCCCAGCATTTTTTACGGGATTTTTCTTTTTCTTCCACAAGGTCAAATGTTACACGGTTAACCGCTGCCATCTTAAGACCTTCCTGAGAAATAGAATATTTCTGTCTGTAGAAGTTATTAGGCGTTCTGATACCGTCTACTGCGATATCTGCTGTCGCGTCGTTATGTATACCTGTTGAAGCAGGATTAATAATGCACTGTTTAAACGGCGAGCCTACATAAGCACCGGTAAACTGGAAGATTTCACCGGCATAAGCACCTCTGCCGGAAGCGTCTATATTTATGTAGTCTGAGAGTGTGCCGTCTACTGTGTAGCATTTAGCTTCCACTATACCATCTACAATTTCAGTTATTGTGTCTACCGTCTGGACAACCCCGGCGGTAGGATAGTCAAATAAAGCGTTAACCGCTTTAAATGTCTGTTCTGCGTATTTATCCGCATCAAAAATGCTATTTGCCATTTTTATACTCCTTTGTTGGTTGATATTTACTTTTACTAAGATGAAGCTGCTGCTTCCATACCCGGCACAATCTGAACTACAATTAAGTCATTCACCGCTGATGGTGCTGTCCATGCAATACCGATATAGCCATTAGATGCAGTTGCTGTTGTCACAACCTGACCTGAAGCATTAAACTGTAATTTATCGCCAAGTTTAATATTAGCTGCACCTGCAGGCAGGTAAACAAAAGAATTAACCGGGAAAATAGAAATCTTATCATTTGCCGCAAAACCGGATTTAATAGAGTTAAATACAACAACCCCGCACGGTGTATCTGTTACAGCTGCTTTTTTTACAACGGTTACACCTTTTAAAGTTGCAGCAGATTGAAGAGCAACAACATCACCAGGGCTCAAATATGTATTTGCCGCCAATGTCGGGTCTACGATACAGTTATGGATAATCGGCTGGTTTGGCAGGTATGCCGGCTGGCCTTTTACCGCGGTCATCCTTCTATTTGTTAATGAAATACCATTTGTCATTTTTATACTCCTTATGTTGGTTGATTACTGATTAGTAAAGCTTTTTGCCGAGTTCTATGCCTTCTTTTTGCGACATATAGATTTTGCCTCTCGGTGCTTCGCCTTCAAAGAAAACGCGCTTGAGAGCATCCATTGAGTTTTTAGCCTTCTTGTTTTCAGCTTCTTTTTTAACTTCTTCTTTTAGATCTTCGTACTTCTCTTTGGACTCTTCGTCTTCATTCTTAGCCTTGTTTTTACATTTATTCTTGGCTTCTTCGTCTTCTTTCTTTTCTTCCTCATCGTCCTCGTTTTTGGCTTTGTTGTCAGCAGTACCGGCTTCCGATTTGTCGTAAGCCAGTTTTTCAGCTAATTTAGCAATAGTTCTGACATCTTCGTTATCTTCGTGTTTGCCTGCAATAGCCATAATCTGACGAATAATGTCGCGCTTGTCGACATCCTCATTTTTAGCCTTTTTGTTTTCGGCTTTCTTTTCGTCGTCTTTTTCCTTTTCATCCTCAGCCTCATTACGGGCTCTCAGGGCGTCAATAAGCGACTCAAACAAGCCTTTTGTTTCCTTGTCCATAATTCCTCCTTTAAAATTGCGTATCCAGTCGAATACAGGTTGATATTTACTAGTATTGAAATCTGTTGAGTTAGATGCTATAATAAAGTTAAGGGGCAGCCGGTCTTGATTACTGGTAATGTCCCTTTTATTTTTAGCAATGGGGCGGTCATAATCTAAAAACATCGTGTAAAAAAGGTTGCCTTCTGTATCTTGGGCTATTAAAGCTTCTGCTTTTTTTATTCCGCTGCTTGTTTTTAGATTGCAATAAATGGGATAGAACCCTTTTATATTGTCAGTTCTGCCTTTATTGTCTTTCTGAAAATCGCCTAATTTTCCATTTTTAATAATTTCCGGCAGCTGCGGAATAGCTCTTAACTTATCCCCATCAGCGCTTGTATGTACAAATTCCTTCCAGCCTTTGCCGGAAAAACGGATACTTCCTAATCCTTCCTTGTTAATTGTCTGACCCTGCAAGTTGTTTTTATAATAATCCTGAGCAGCTTTTCTTAGCAGTTTAATATCCGTAATAGAGCTTAATTCATTTGTTTTTAACTCTACCTCCGGAGCATTGTCCCAATTTGCAAAATAACTTGTACTATCGTTATTTTCAGTAAACTTCCCTTCATCATCGCGGGGATGCTCGCTTTCTTTAAATTCATTTCTGCATATAGCATTTTGAGCAACATACGCATTCACGGCAATATACGCCCCCTCATAGCGCGGGTTCTCTACTATTGCAAGGTGTTCAAACACACCGTCTAAAATCTCTTTGTCATACGGGTTTGCATTATGCAGCTTGCCTTCTGTATTATCGGCATAATCTGTTATACGGTACTGGCAGGAAACATTGTAACCGTCTTCAATAAGTTTAATAGCCTTTTCATCGGTTATAACCCCCGAACACCAGAACCAGCCGTCCTCCGCGCTGAACCATACCTTTTGAATAATGCCGCAAACATCGTCACTATTAATATCATCAATATGGTTAATAATTACTGGGTCCTCCAGAAAAGTGTTTAAAAACTTATCAATTGTCTCTTTTTTTAAAAGACAGACCCCGAAATCATATTTTACAAGCCCCGCCTGTATGAAACGTGCCTTAAACGGTCTGCCTTCCTGTCCGTTTGAGTCCTCAAGATATATTGCGTTTGTAGCCTTATATTTACCCGTCCAGTTATACACTTTGTACACCTCCAAACATAATATTTAGAAGTCCGACATTGTTCTGGATATCCTGAGCAATAGCACCAATAAGGTTTTCATCACCTTTTGAGATATCTTCAACACCCTCAATCTCTTGCAGGCAATTGAGTATTAAGTCATGCATAAGGTGAAAATCAACCGCTTCGGGGATTAAATCGGCTCCCCTCCTCAAATATTCGCTTGAGTGCAGCGGTTTAAATCCGTGCCCTAATAGACATATTTCTTTAAGCTGGTCTATGTAATCGTATAGATTATCTGTAAACCTGTCAGCAAATAAGTGCTGACCATAGAAACTTTCCCCTCCGCAGTTATAGTGTATATCCTTCGCATAGTTGGCTATTGCTACAAGATAGCATATTAAATTGTCTATTTTGCCTCTGTCCATTGGTTGATACTCCTGTATTGATTGTACCAACCCGCACGAAATTTAAATTTGGGGAGGGGTAGAAGGTTATAAAAATAAAAAAATCCTAAAAACTCGTTTTTTTTAGGATTTAGCAAGCTGCAACTGCCCGTTTTTTATTTCAGTCTTTATAAGCGGGTTGTCATCGCGATATGGCACGGCTTCACAGCGGCAGTTATATGTCTGCCCCGGAAGTCCTCGTTGCCCTGTCCTTTCATCTATAATCGGCGGGTCGTCATATCTAAAAATTCGCCCGTCCAGTTTTCTGTGTTCTTCCCGTTCCCTGCCGTCCATAATCGTGCGCCAGATAAATTTATCAAAACCCATCTCCTGATAAGTCACACGCTTATATTCCGCGAGCATAATAGATGTTTCGTTTTGGGCTAAAAACTTTGCTTTATTCGCCCCAATATTGTATTCACGCTGCAACATTTTTTCTACAGCATCTGTTCTATAACCTTTTAGTACCAGATCCTGCACCCTTTGACGCATTTCAGGGATACGCTTCTCTGCAAAATTCTTGATATAATAGCGCATATTGTTTGTATAGCTCTGCGCTATTTCCTGCTTCTGGGCTTCTGACAACTCCGGCTCAATAATATTAAGGTGCTTAATGTTCTTCTTAACCTCGTTTTGAGCATCATCAAGGATGGTCACAACTTCTTCATTAAACACCATTGTTTCCACAATATAAGGGATATTGGCTTCAACTTCCCGCAAAAACACTTCCAGTTGGGTGATAGTATTCTTTGCATTTATCTCTGATTCTGCAAGTGCAACACGAACAGTCATAGGGATTTGGTTATAATCAATACGGTACATTCTTCTGTAACTGTCATACTTCGCCCCCCATGCCAGTAATTCTCTGGATTGTGCCGCAGTAAATTTAGTTTTAGCCCTGAATCCGCCCTCTGCATAATATATCCGCCCATCACGCAATGCTTGTGAAATAACATCTATGCTGTTTTTAGCCTTTTCCGGTTTGATTTCAAGCATATCAAACATGGGCTTGTAAATCCCTTCCCAAAGATATGAGAACAAGGCTTTTTGTACAAGCCATGTATAAGACTGTTTTATCTTGAAATCTTTAATGGCTGTAGGGCTCATTCCTTAACAATATCCTTCGTTTCAGTAAATCCCTGCTGCTGGCTCAATAATGGCATATCTTCAAGCTCACCCCGTAATGCCCTTGTATCCGCGACAAATAACTGTTCTTTTTTAAGGTATAAGGCAAGCTCTTGCGGGCTTAAAAACTGTCTGTCATAAAGCTGTAAGGCATTTGCGAATTTATGGTCAGCTATATTCTGTTCATCAATTGCAGAAAGAACTCTTAAATTTTTCCAGTTTTTGGTTAAGTCAGGAAGTTCAAAGCCAAACTGTTGATAGCACCTGAGCATAAGAACCCAGTCAATAACTGCATCATCTGCGCTTCTGACTTCATTCTCTATCTGGGAATTATAGTTCTCTAAACTGTCTTCTCCGCTTCCAAAACCTGTGACACCTTCGCCCCAGAGTTTATTAACAGGCATATTGGCTGCACCCGCCATCATAATACGGATTTCTTTATTCATTTCTGCCAGCCCGCTGAAACTTATCTGCTTTTGGACATAGTCATCATTGGTGGACATCAGCAGTTTTGATTTATAATTCAAATTATTTGCAATCAAGTCGAGCATACGCTGTAAAATCTGGTTTGTGTTACCTGCTGATAATGCAGTCTGGAGTGTTTCAAGCTTGATAATATCAACTTTTGCTTCATCAAGAAGCTCAAATAAGACATTCCCCGCCTTAAAATACTGCGACATATCAGAAAACACCTGTTCTAAAACAGATATTCCCCAGCCGTTAACACGCTGCTTAATTATAAACGGAGCTTCTTTGCCTGTTATAGGGAAAATACGGCTTGAGTGGATACGTGTCAGCGTATTAGAACCGATAACACCTTTTTTAGCTTTTGTCCGCCCGTATTGATTAATATATTCCCACTGACCACCCGGGATATTAATATTAGGCTCTGAATATGATAATTGCCATCTATCCACAGCCATAAACTCTAAAGGTTTTTTATAAAGCGATTCATAGTTCAGAGGCTTTGATAAATCATCCCCGCTTAGTGCTATAAGTGCCGCACCGCCGTACAGCCGAGCCCACTTGCGTGCATTTTTTATCTGTTTTATATCTTGATTTTTATTAATAGTCTTTTCCAGCTCTTTGAGCTCTTCTTCTTCAATACTATCAGTTTCAAGGGTAAACCCGCCTCCTTTGTACGCGTCATCTACCGGTATATCAACCATTTTGGCAAGTACGCCGTAGGTCTTGTATAGATAGCTTAACAATATTTGCCACTGGCTAATCATAACCAGCGAGAGATTATTATAAGCATTGCGCGGACTCAAAGTCTGCGACCAGTTATCAAGCCCGTTGCCGCATCTTAAAGCAGTTTCCAAAGAGTTCTGAGCAGTAAGCTTTCTTGACTCCTGCTCGATTACCTGCATAATGTTATCATCCGCTGTGTTGGTTGCTTTCAGCGGTTTTTTATTCTTATTTTTAGCCATAATTCAATCGTAGCAAACGGCTTGAAAATTAATTTACATAAAATAATCTAAAATACTAATCTTTGTCTTTCCTAAAGCTTCCTGAATCAAAATACCTAATGTATCAACAATATCATCGTGCTTATGCGACATATCACGGCTGAAAGCTTCACACTCTGAGAGTATATCAACATTAAAATTGTAGTTTTCATTTTCTGGTAAATATACCTGACCGCTTTCAATATATGGCAGCACGTTCTCTGCGCGGGTTAACTTGTCGGTTGAAGCTGGAACACCAATAACCGGTATACCGTATTTAGCGGTTAAGCCCTGAATTAATCCGATGCCGCTCGCTTTATCTTCTATATAGAAGCCGTTGCAAGTCAAACCCGTAATAGGATTTAGCTTAAACTGATTCCATATAGCGACTGCCATTTTCTCAAGCTCAGGCGCTTCCCATTTACCGCGCAGCATATCAAGAACATGTAACTTGTTATCTGTTGTTACACCGCCGGCCATAAATACGCTGTAGTCGTTATATTCTTTCGTTTTCATTGCTGTATCAGCTGCAATAAGTATACGTTTATACTGGTATTCTTTTGCGACGGGGTAATATCTAAAATATGCACGCTTAATTACCTGACCACCTAATATAATTGGCTCTTGCTGGTATTGGGATAAAAACATGTAATTATTCTTTTTAAGTTCTTCAATACGTTCAGGGGTGTACTGTGAGGGGATTTGACATACTCCGTTTTCATCAAGCAGAGGTTTCTTAAGGGTGTTAAACCTGTATTTTTTCTCTAAAGTTCCGGAAAGGTCTTCAACATGCAGTCTTTGCTGAATATTGATAATCGGGACATAAGGGTTATTCAGACGTGACAACAGGGTTTCTTCGTAGTATCTTAACACCCTGTCGCGCATAGTTTGTGAGCGCACATCAGCAGGTTTGTTGCCGTCATCGATAATAAGCGCACCGGAGAACTTCTTAGCCGAACGTATACCGCAACCGTACCCTGTTATCTGACCACCTATAGGGCTGAATAAACACACACCGCCCTGATACGTTGTTATTTTCTTAGCTGAATAGATATTTTTACCTGTGTAAAACTGCTTAAGATACTCATACCAGAAGTCATCATTAGGGGTTATGTCTTCATCCCCCTCAATAGCTCTTGACTGAGGATACATAGCTTTGTATACCGGATGTTCAAGCATTGTCATAAGCTCTTTTGAGATATTGGCAAGGAGGCTTTCCGAATAAGATGTATAGATAAAATTCATCCTGGGGTTAATAGTCCAGCAATAATCTATAAAGTATTTTGCAAGCGTAGTTTTTGCAGAACGCGGAGGAACATTAATATTTTGGCGGAGTTCTTTGCCTGTATACAGCTCTTCCATTGTCTGGAATAAATCCGCGTGAATAGGCTCAACAACAAACGGGCGCCCCTCAATAATGCGAAACATATACCGCATCCAGACTTCATATCCTTGTTGCAATAATCTTTGTCCGAGAAATTCACTGTTAATCATCACCCAGCACTTCTTTTATGTGTTTATCTACTTCTTTCACTTCATCAGGCGTGACAAAAATTTTCTGCACATTATTTAAAAGCGCTTGCTTCTGCTGGTTGTCCGCGTTATACCCGCCTGTATGTTTCATCAGCATATCAAGCGCCTTATTTGCTCCCTGTGAGTCGAATCTCCAGAGGTTATTCCCCTCTTCATCCTTAACCTGTCGTCCCATAAATGTTACAGGCTTAGCCTGCATGCACCTTTGCATAACTTCAACAATATTGGCAACAACTTCATCCTGCGTGATTTTAGTTCGCTCATTACGTTTTTCAATGAGCTGCTTAATGTATTCCTGAATGTTAAGTTTTGCTAAGTTTTCACATGCAATATTGCGCGCCGTATTTTTGCTATAGCCTGCCCTAATAGCGGCCTGCGTAGCATTAAAATCAATAATAAATTCTTCGCAAAATTGTTTCTGTTTTTCATTTAAACTCATAACTTACCCAAAAATATGCTTAAACTTAGTTTTTACGTATATTTCTGCCTCTTCTATTGTAGCGCCTGCGTCCAAATAGCTTAAAACCGCCTGATGGATTTTCAGACGGTCTTCTAAATACATATTCTCAGTGCCGATAATTTCAGCTTCAAATACCTTAAAATTTTCACCTTTGTAGGTTTCACCCTGATATTCGTAAGCTTCATCGGTATAAGCATAGCAGCTGATGCGAAAAATACCTTGTGTGAATACAATATCCTCCTGACAAAAAACTGGTAGTGAAAAATAGCCGGCAAGCTTTACATACAAGTCTTTTATTAAAGTCCACGGGCTTATTTCTTCTTCCGTTTTCGGATGTTTCTTATAGCTGCCCCGTTTTTTTACAGGTTTTGTATAGAATTGGTTAATATCTACTAAAGAAATCTGCTGCAACATAAACCCTAATCAACGCAAATACACTAATTTTATATTAAATAATCTTTTTCCAAAATTACATCATTTAGCAGGACTACTAATTGAATAAAGATTTTTCGTTTTTTAGATAAGTGTATACTATTTTAAACATTAAAAAAACGCTTAAATAAAGGTTTTAAGTTTGCTCAATATTCCGTAATATATATTAGGAATTAAGAAAAAGGAAAGTGAGCAAAATGAAAAGTAGGTTATTTACTGATGTAAAAGGTTTTGTGAAATATATTCAAAAGAGGAGTTATTTAATAGAATGCTTAATCTTGGCATTGCTTGTATTTTCTATATACTACCAGATGAACAGTTATAATCAAATAATGAGCAGAGTTGGGAAAGTTGAAAAGAAGGTTGACTTTAGATATTTCAATACAACAAGAAGTTTGGAAGATATACACGGAGTTGAAATTAATACAAAGAATGGGAAGCTAGAAAGATGATTATAAAGCTTGTTTTTTCTTCTTTTGACGTCTTAATTCATAAAGTGCTCGACCAATAGACCAGTATTGTGGGAGTTCATTAATTCCCCAGCCATTTATGAATGCGATATCATCAAACATATCACAGACAAGACGGTCACTTAAAGATAAAAAATCTGGATAAGTATCTGAAAGAGCCTTTAGAACTGTTGTTATTCTGGGTTTTTTATTTAAGGAGAGGTTATGTATATACTGCATTTTAGGTACTTCTATAAGCTTTTCCCAGTAAATTAATGTTTTAAGATAATGGTCTTTATTATTTTTATAACTTGTTATATTGAAATGCATTATTGAATTCCGCAAAGATACTAATCTACCCGCATAACTTATAACTTCTGCGTGTTTTGTATTGTCCATTTCATATCCATAAAAATTTTGTTGAAAAAGTTTAAATTTATAAATATTTTTATATCTTGTTAGAATATTCACAACATCAGAGATATAAGCATTTGCCATAAATCTTTTTAACTTTACTTCATCTGTAATCAGTGTATTTTCTATAAGTTTTAAATTTTCTTTTATATTATGGTCAAGACTTTTAATATAAGGTATTAATCTATAAAAAGCTTTTTCTGCGTAGGTTTTTTCAAGTGCAAATATTATTTTTTGTTTAAGTGTTAGCTCTACTTCTAAAAGTCTTTTATAAATCTTACTTAATTCAATTACATCATATCTATCAATCATAGGCTCATGTTACCATGAGTGATATTTTTTGCAATATGAAAAAAGCGAGAAAAACCTTTTTAGGGATAAGCCCGGTCTTCTCGCTATCAATTTTGTAACAACATTTTGCGGGATACACCCAATGTTTTTTGTAAATAAGTTACAACGTTACATTTATATTATGACATATTATACCCCAAATTTCAACCCTACTCCCCATACAACAGATAATCAATTGACACTTTAAAACACTGTTTCAGGCGATTTAGGACTTCCAAATCCGGTTCAATATCCCCAAGCTTTAAATCAATATAATCTTCTTCACTGATTTTGAGCAGTTTTGCCATATCTTTATCTAAGTACTCGTGTTTGTCTTGTAACTCGCCAAGCCTTTCGCCAAAATGACTAACTCTTTCTTTGACAGTAGTATCGTTCTGTCGCTCGAGGGTATTGTCATCAGGCTTGATAAACATCTGACCTTGACCTGTGAATAACCAAAAAGGATTAACATCACAAAATAATGTGAGTTTTTCTATCAAATCTGCTGATACTTTCCGTTGTCCTGTTTCATAACGTAAATATGTAGACTGCGGAATGTTAAGTTTTTTTGCGAAACCATAACCACTATCACCAAAGGTTTTTCGGACTTCTATTAAACGTTTAACTAATAAGTTTTCCATATTATGACATTCGGTATTGACTTTATATGACATTTGTCATATAATTACATATGTAGTGAATCAAAGTGTAGGAGCCACAATGAACATACACCGTATTACATTCAATTGTAAGAAAGAAAAATATCGTAAATTCTACAAGCGCGTTATTGACAATGATCGCACAATGTCAGAAGTCTTGAATGAATTTATTGATAATTACCTTTCTCTTGAAGATAAAAACAGGGAGATTGCTTAACTAGTTTCAATCCCCCTCATTTAAATCGACTTAAATATTATAACAAAACAAAGCCTAAATGTAAATTAATACATAGGCTTAGTTAACAATGCTTAATATTGCACATTTAAAACTGAATTGACATTAAAAGAAGGCATAAGATTCCTTATACCTTCTCCCCAAGTCTGGGCATTATAAATTGAAATAATTTATAATACTTTGACTTATAACTGTCACAATTATATCGTGTACTACGCATAGCACAAAGAATATGACAGTTGGGTTGGTTGATAAATGTTTCATTTTATCCTTAATCCCTCATTGTGAATGTAGATATTTTCAAGCCGTCTACAAAGTACGGCAAAATTTACGCTCACCTTTCTCTTTTAGAAAAATGAGGGATAACCACCCCAAAGCCATGTAATCACATGACTTTGGGGAGTGTCAAGTATTAAAACAAAATTTTACAATTTCTGTACTTTGAAAATTTAATATCAGTCTAAAAAGCAAACCCCTTGTGGTATCATGATTTTGCGAATTATGAATTAACCACAAGGGAGTTACTATGGATATTATAACACAATTAGCTACAGCAGAATTATTTAACTATTTTTTAAAACACTGGAGATTTGAAACAATGCTAATCGTAATATCAATTACCATCACATTTTGTATCATGAATGCTAAGGTCGAAAAGTACAAAAAGCAGGCTGAGTTCTTACAAAACCGGATGAATGAAGCTTTCTTACAAGCCTTAAAATTATATAAAATACTAAAGGAAATGGACGCAGACAACGAACAAAAGCTAATTAAATTCTATGTTCAACAAGCCATAGAAGATAGCAAAGACTTAGAAACTACTGTTCAAAAAGTTACTGAAAAACTTGAAAAATATAAAGAAGAAAATCCCAAAAGTAACCTTGTAGTAAGACTTTTATCTGAGGGACTTGAAAATAAAAATAGTGACTAATTAGTCCCTCTTTCCCTCAGAGGTCTTAATCCATTCTATTTTATAGCCTAAAAGGTCTGCTATATGATAAAGCTCAATACAGTTGAAGGAACCTCGCTTGATTCTTTGAGAAACATTAGCTTGAGATGTTCCTAACATCTCAGCAAGCTTAGAAATATTTAAGCCATTTTCAGCAAGCTTACCCTTCAAGAAATATTCAAACTCTATATTATTCATAAGAACCTCAACACAGGTATTATAAACTAAGTAGTTATATAAATCAATCATTTAGGTATATTTATAATAAACAAGTTGTGAAACGATGCTTGACATTATAATTATATAGTTATACAATATCATTATAGAATTATTATTTATAACTTTTAGTCACTAATATTTAGACTGATATAACCAGGATTCAGGCGTACTCTTTGTACTGCCTATAATTTCTGTACTTTGAAAAAGAAAGCCTTATGGCATTATAAAGCGTAAAGCGACTGGTAAATACCGAAAGGACTGAAATCATCTATAAGATGAAAGACAATAACCAACAGTAATATGCGGTTATTGCAACCGTTTTCACGGCAGCGTTGCAAAAGGAGAACTTAAACAAGTTTTTAATATAGGCGGACAGGTTTTAAAACCTCGTGTCTGGGATAATTGCTTCCTTAGAAGCCGGAACTATTCCAGAGTCCGTCTCCTTAAGAACTTGAAAAATTTAACTCTCCCAAGAGTTTGAGCCGGTTCCTTTCTTAGATCATTTACTTTTAGCTCACCGGCTCTTTTTCTTATTTATTTTATCGACAATTCCTGAGGGGCTTTTGGATATTTTACATTCTGCGGAGTAGATTGATTATTAACTTCATTTACCCAATTGATAGTTTGTCCGTGCTCCCTCTTTTTTTTACTAATCAAAGAACAAAGAAAGGATTTATATATGACCAAAGAACAAGAAAAATTTGTTAAAGATTGGAGTATTAGTGATTATCAAATAATAGAGGATAACCTTACTGTTGGAGGATACCTCTATCTTGAAGGAACAAGCATTACAACACTACCGGATAACCTTACTGTTGGAGGAGGCCTCGACCTTAGAGAAACTAGCATTACAACACTACCGGATAACCTTACTGTTGGAGGATACCTCGACCTTAGAGGAACAAGCATTACAACACTACCGGATAACCTTACTGTTGGAGGAGGCCTCAACCTTAGCGGAACTAGCATTACAACACTACCGGATAACCTTACTGTTGGAGGAGGCCTCGACCTTGAAGGAACAAGCATTACAACACTACCGGATAACCTTACTGTTGGAGGAGGCCTCGACCTTGAAGGAACAAGCATTACAACACTACCGGATAACCTTACTGTTGGAGGAGGCCTCGACCTTAGAGAAACTAGCATTACAACACTACCGGATAACCTTACTGTTGGAGGATACCTCGACCTTAGAGGAACAAGCATTACAACACTACCGGATAACCTTACTGTTGGAGGAGGCCTCAACCTTAGCGGAACTAGCATTACAACACTACCGGATAACCTTACTGTTGGAGGAAGCCTCGACCTTAGAGAAACTAGCATTAAAACACTAAAAGTATCTAAACCTAATAAGGATTTTATGCGTCAATTTAGGCTTGAGGTTGAAAAACAATTATGTTGGAAAAATGGCACATATAGAAAAATTGATGGCATTTTTTGTGAAGTTTTATCATCTAAAGGTAACATTTTAAAGGTTAAAGTAGGTTTAAAAACTGCATATATATTCTTTAAAAATGATGTTTATGCTCATGGTAATACAATTAAGCATGCTTATTATGACTGGTTATTTAAAACCTCGGATAGAGATGTAGAAAAGTATAGGAATGTTAAACCAAACGAAGTACATACGCTTGAATGGTGGGTTATTGCATACAGAACAATCACCGGCGCTTGCAGTTTTGGTACTAATAATTTCTTAGAAAATAACAAAGAGAAGTATAAACCAGAAATGACATTAGAAGAAGTGATAAAAGCTACTGAGGGACAATACGGCTCTTCTACTTTTAAAGAGTTCTTTAAATCGTGATTATATTCCATGAATACAGTTATTAGCCGGTGTATTTACACAACATACATTTTACATCGGCTTTTTAAACCCCTGAAAGGATTTTATTATGGTTGAAGCTTGGATATTAACTATATTTTGTCTATTTCTCTGTATTCCAATTGTGATAAGCGAAAGACAAAAACCAACACAAAGACAAAAGTATGATGCAGTAGTTAAACATATGCTTATGATTTATGCAGATGGTGACGAAATACCTGTGTTTATGAACAAAAGAGCGTGGAACCTAGCTCATAGAAAAGCAATACAGATTACGCAAGAAGGTAAGCTAAACAAGTGCTATGAAATGATAAGGCGCGGGGCATTATGATGCTGGGAAATCAAGAATGTGATGCGGAAACTGCATACTATTTAAAACACGGCACTAAGCCTGAATATAAATATAATTGTACTGCCTCACCTCCTGATTGTAATTGGGAAAAGGCCTATGAGCCAGACCCTTATTACTGCTGGCAAGGTACAAGAATCCCTCAATGGTTTGAGTAGAAAAGCGAGAAAGGATGTTGTTATGGATTTTAGAGATTTTGATAATGTCGAGCTTATGAAACTCCGTCAGATAGCTATAGAAACCCGCGATGGGCGCTATATAAAGGCTATTAAAGAGAAAATGAATAGAAGAGTAAGGGAGACATAGATATGATACATGAAAAACTACAAAATGCACGTATTATTCTCCAAAATAAAAACCTGAAAAAAACCGGTAAGAATAAATATTCTGGATTTACATATTATGATCTTTCGGATATATTACCAGCAATAAATCAAATTTTTATGGACTTAAAGTTAAGCTCTAATTTCTCTATAAAAGAGAATCAGGCAATATTAACAGTTACTGACTGGGAGGATAACAGTTTTGAAGAATTTTTGAGTCCGGTTGAGACGCTAGATATTAAAGGGTGTTCTAAGATTCAGGCACTAGGTGGTATTCATACCTATATGAAACGCTATCTTTATTTAAATGCATTAGAGATTGTGGAAAATGATATGTTTGACCCTAACGCAGGAAAGATAGAAGAAAATAAGAATATCAAAACAGTTTCAGAACCGGTGCTGCCGGAATCCGACCCGGATTTAGACTTGCTGCAGGGGTTGTACGAGCAGAACACCACCGCAAGTACAGAGAGTTATTACAAAACATTTAAGGACTCTGCTATAAACAAGGAATTGTTTAAATCGGAGTATGCAAAACACTATTTACAGCTAAAAAGAAAGGAAGGCAAATAATGCAGATAGGAAGCGGATTCAGCGGGCAGACAGAGAAGGAAAAGAAACAGTACATAGGTGTGGCATTCGACAAGGGATTTTTGGCATTGTTCCCTATGCTAAAGGATGTAAAGATTTCATTATGGTATGTTTCAAAGGATGAAAGAAAAAGCGAAAAGTCTCCTCAATGGCGCGTATCATTGGATGAGAAGTTCATCCCGGATAAATCTGATAAGCAAGAGACAGCCGAAGAAGAAATACCATTTTAATGAGGTAAGATATGAAATCAAAACAGATAGACTTTAAACTATTGGAGCAGATGATAGACTGTGTAAAGCGCGAGGTTAAAATGCGTTATGCAGTCTATCCGAGCAGAGTAAACGCAGGAAAAATGACAAATGATGAAATGTTAAAAGAACAAGCTTTAATGTATGGAGTTCAAAAAGCATTACAGAAAATTTATGAAGGTACTGCGCCACAACCTGTACAACAATCTTTTTTGAATGCACAGGAGTATATAAGAGGTAGTTGGCATGGTTAAACGCTTAGCAGACTCAAATATATGGCAAAAAGATTGGTTTTTGGATTTAACGGATAAACAAAAACTTCTTGTAAAATTTCTGTTTGATAATTGCGATTGTGCGGGAATTTATGAAATTTCTCACAGGGTTTTAAAAAATTGTTTTCAAGAAGAAATAAAAAAAGAAGATTTTGAGGCAATTAAACAAGTCAAATTTATATCAAAAAATAAAATTTTTATTGAGGACTTTATAAAATTTCAATACAATACCTCTATACCCTTGCTTAACCCTTCAAACAATGTTCATAAGGGCATTATAGCCAGCTTAAAAAAGAATAATTTGTTAAGGGTTAGTGAAGGGTTAGGTAACCCTTGCCTAAGGGTACTGGATAAGGATAAGGATAAAGATACTACTACACTAAGTAAACAAATTCTAACTTCTAATAACGATGACATTTTGAAAATTTATGGTGATTATCAGAATGTTTGTTTAACAAAAAGACAATACGAAAAATTACTTTCTATGTGTGCTAGTGAAAAACTGCTAAATGAGCTTATAAATTCATTCTCAAGCAAGATTGAGGTAGGGAAAGAGCGACCTTACACTGCAGAACTTCCAAATGCACATTTTGAACGACTGAGAAGTTACTACAACTATAGACGTAGAAATCCAGAGAAATTCAAACATATGGTGAAAAATGGTAAAGAACAACGCAGCATCGCATATGAGGATTTTAAAGCGCTTGAATTACCGGAAATAACTAAAGAAGACGACCAAAAGGCACAAGAATTTTTCAAGATATTGAAAGAAAAACTTAAACCTTAGAGGAGAGCAAAGATGGGAACCAGATTAAGAAATGTATTAACCGAAGAGGATAAAAAATACATCTGTAGTAATAGTCAAAACCTAACGGTTAAAGAGTTATCTCAAAATATGGGAGTAAAAGAGGAAATAATACGGAGTTTTTTGTTTTATCACAAGCTTGAGTATCAAAGAGTATACCAGTCTTACCGTGAAACACTGACGCCAAGAGAAAAAGGAGTCATAGAGCTTATGGCTAAAGGGTTAAATAACTATGAGATACGTGATATTCTTTGTATTTCACTCGCTACGCTAAAAACCCATATTATGAGTATATACGGGAAATACGGATTATCAAACGATGGAAATTACAGAAGAAACTTTCCTGTCTTAAGACTGAGGGCAGTTCTTAAATATCAACAGGAAAAGAACAGAAAGCTTAAAGATGAGCTTGAGCACCAGCAAGTAACGGAGATCTTACAAGTTGAGGAAGAGTGGGAAGAATGACAGATAAAAACAAAGCTTCATTCAGGCTTATAAAGCAGCTTTTAGAAGAAATAGCCCGACAGAACGATAAAATCAACATATTGCAAGTATCAAACAGCACACTAAAACTTTTAATTGATAAACAGTTTCAGCTTTTATGCACATATGCAAATCTTTGCAGAAAAGAAGTGAGTACAGAAGCGGATACAAATTATATTAAGCTTATAAATCTACTTAAAGAATATGGATATCACAATTTATCCTACACACTACTAAAAGAAGTTAAATATACAAAATATAACTATGAGGGAATATATCAATGACAGATAAAGAACAGATAATTATTGACGGCGTGGATGTAAGTAAATGTAAATACTTTGAGGATGGCGAATGTGGTTGCGAATATTATTTACGTTATGGTTATGAAATTACAATGCATGACAGGTGCGAAGAATGTCCAAATTGCTATTTCAAACAACTCGCCCGTAAAACGCAGGAGTGCGAAAAGATTTTTGCAAAAACGTATCAAATGTGGATGTACTATATTGCAAATGGACTTAATAATGCCTCTGATGTAAATATACAGTACCTTCTTGAAGATTTAGGTAAAGTTACTAAAATACTTGCAGAACTGTGTAATATCAAAGACAGCACACTTAGCTATTATGCAGGACAAGCACAGGATGAAACAAACCGCTACCGCAAGGCTGTTGAGGAGATTGAGGAAGTCATACAAAGAAACGATTGGGCAGTGTACCATCATTTGTATAAAGAACTCCTCGGCATCATCAGCAAAGCAAATCCTACAAAAAATAAGCGAGGTGGAAAATGAGAATAATATATAAATATAAAGAAGTAGCCTTGGGGATAGTCTTAATAGTTATGGGAACGGCTTGGCTATATACAGTTAATTATGATTTATCTATATGGGCATTGTTCTCAATTATAGCAGGGGTGCTTTTTATTAGCGAATGCGAGGTGAAAGATGCTTGAAAAACAAATAAAAATTGTCGAAGATAAGAATCCAGGAAATTTTAGAGCTACCGTCAATATTCTTTTAAATAAAGGTTGGAGAGTTCTTTCAACTAATTGTACTGTTATCAATAGTGAAACTTACGATTTTTGTAGCTGGTATCAAGCAATTTTATTCAGGGAGGGATAATATGCTGACATTCAATCTTAAAAAAGAATGGTTTGATAAAATCAAATCAGGCGAGAAAACGCACGAATATAGAATTATGTCAGATTATTGGATAAAAAGAATTGACCCACTAGGGCGAGAGCCTGAATTTGTTGACAAATATATGTGTGATTTTTACAAAAATATACCTGCAATAAAATGGACATACGGTAGATTACAATTAAAAAATTCCGACGGTATTATATTTTGTTGCGGTTATCCCAAAAAAGATAATAAAGAAAAAAGGTTATTTGCAAAAATAATTTCTGTATCATCAAATGTAAATGGAAATTATACCGATTTAAAAATAAATAAACCTGTCTATGACATTGAATTTGAGCTTATAAAGGGGGATGAATGAATAATACAAAAACAAAATGGTACCCGCTTTTTCGCTACAGTCATTGTGCTGCTTATAAAGAGTTTTTAGTTATGGCCAGGGCAGATAAAAAAACCGGTATGTTTGAATTTAAAACAATCACTATTTGTGAAAACTGCATTGACAAAAAGTTTATGAATTGGAACTTTAATTTTGAAACTACGTTTAATATATTACAAAAGGAAATAAACAATGAATAATCCTAAATACATCTATAAAGGTATGCTCTGCCCTGTATGCCAGATAGATTTTGAGCAAAATATTATTTTAATCAAAACCGACGAACTAAAAAAAGAATGGGTTAAGTTTGAACCTGCAAAGCTGATAAGAATAGAGCAATGGCGGGTTTAAATACAAAAACATAACTACACTAGACGTAGTCCTTGGAGCAGATAACTGCTCCTAAAGCATAGAAAGGAATTCCCTCAGTTTCGAGGGAATTTTTGTTACATAAGTTAAAAAAACTTCATGAAGTTCATGAAGAAATTTGGAGGTAAGAAATGAGTAATGTTATTAATTTTAATAGAGAAGGGATATTAAACAAAAAATATATTCGAGCAAAGGATATTCAAAAGATATTCAATATAGCTCGTTCTACTGTCGATAATTGGGCAAAAAAAGGTTATTTAATTCGTCATAGGATTGGGAGAAATATTTTTTATGATGTCACCGAGGTTGAATTGTTACAGGAGATGCAATGGCAGGCATAAGAAAAAGAACTTGGAAAAATAAATCAGGGAAGCATACCTGCTATGAGATAAATTATACGATAGACGGCAAACAATATAGAAAAAGCGGTTATAAAACATTGTTAGATGCACAGCTTGATTTACCGAATGTTGTATTTGATTACAGTACAGACATAAGATTTTCTACATTAGTAAATGCTTTTCTTAGCAGGCATTGCGAAATAAAATGCAAGCAATCAACTACGGATTTGTACAATAGGAATGTAAAAGCTCATTTTCAAAGTCTAATGCCACGAATTGTACGAGAAATTACACACAAAGATATTGAAAACCTCATATTTTATCTAAAAAGAAAAGGTTTGGGGAATGTTTCAATAAACAAATTAATTCAGCTGCTCAGAGTAATATTTAACTATGGAATTGAAAATAAATATATTTCAAGAAGCCCCATACTGAAAAGCGATAAATTGAAAGAAGAAAAAAAGGATATCAATGTACTTGATGAAAAACAAATCCAAAGATTTCTGAATGCGGCCAAAAGTAAGAATATAAAAGTGTACGCATTATTAGCAACAGCTCTTTATACCGGGATAAGGCGCGGTGAACTTTTAGCCTTAGAATGGGCTGACATTGACTTTAAAAATTCGAGAATTAAAATTAATAAACAAGTCTACAAACACGAAAAAACGAGTACAAAGAATAATAAATCACGACTTGTCGATATACCAGATATTCTTATAAATATACTTCAGGAATATAAAAAGCAACAGACTGTAATCTCAAAAATAGTTTTTTGCAATTCAAGCGGTAAGTATATGCATCCTTCTTTACTGGAAAGAAATTATTTTTGTGCTACATTGAAATTGTTGAATAAAAATTTGCCAGAAGATGAGCAAATCAAAATAAGATTTCACGATCTACGGCACACATATGCAACAATTTTACTAAGTAAGGGTGTTCCGATAAAATATGTCCAAGAGCAATTAGGCCACTCAAGTGCTAAAATGACATTAGACGTCTACGCAAGTTATATGCCAAGTGTAAAATTTGAGGCACTAAATATTTTAGATAATTTACATAACACAGAATCCAATAGAGCACAAATTGAGCACGGAAAACTACAATAAAGAAAGGACAAGGGTTTTAACCGTTGGGTGATGAAGATAAACAATTTGACGCCACGCCCCAGAAGTTAGAAAGAGCAAGGAAAGAAGGGCAGGTTGTAAAATCCAAAGACGTGTCTACAGCACTGTCATTACTTGTAATGTTTACATTCATAAATATGCTTGCACCTATTATCTGGAGATTAATTGTAGGTTTGTTTAAGACTCTTTATGAACAAATCCCCAACCAGCATTTAGAAACGGTAGGACTTACGTATATTCTTACAACAACACTTGTTCCTGCTGTTGCAATTATAGGCTCTATATTAATTGTAGCAGCTTTTGTTGCTATAATTGGTGATTTTATTCAAGTAGGCCCTCTTGTTGCAACTGCACCGCTTGTTCCAAAGCTTGATAAGTTAAATCCGACAAAATATTTCAAGAATTTATTTCAGGTTAAAACTCTTTTTGAATTAGGTAAAAATATTGTAAAAGTTGCCATATTAGGCCTCGTAGGCTGGACTGTATACAAAGCCCATTTAGAAAGTATACTTATGCTCGCCGCAATAGATAATCATTTTGCTGTTATGATTGAGTTTGGGAAACTAATTGTTGAATTTATTTACAAAGCCTGCATTGCTTTTTTAATTATTGCAGCAGCTGACTACGGGGTTACAAAATGGAAATTTTTAAAAGACCAGAAAATGTCTTTTAAAGAAATTAAAGATGAGTATAAAAACTCCGAAGGCGACCCGCATGTTAAAGCAGCTCTTAGACAGAGGCGTATGCAAATGCTCCAGCAAGGTGCTATGGACTCTGTTCCGGAAGCAGACTTTGTTGTAAGAAATCCTACCCATGTTGCCTGTGCATTGAAATATGATGCAGAAACTATGCAGTCCCCTACTCTTACAGCAAAAGGCACTGAGCTCATTGCAAAAAAAATTATTGATATTGCTATTCAGCATAACGTTCCTGTTATTGATAATGCACCTGTTGCCAGAGCACTGTTTAGAATGGTTGACCTTAATCAGCAGATACCTCCTGAATTATATAAAGCAGTAGCTGAAATCTTATTATTTGTTTATGGGCTTAAGAATAAAGGTCAAGCATAAAGTCCTTGAAAAAATATCAAAATCAAGGTAATATTAAATAAGGTTAGTTTAATAAGAAAAGATGGATAATAAAACTTTAATCAAACAATACGTAGGTATTGTACAGAAAATAGCAAGAGTTGAGCACAGACGTATACCTAACCATATGATTGAGTATGAAGAATTGGTTAGTATAGGTATTATTGCGGTGCAAACATTGATTAAAGGGAAATCAGAAGAACAGCTTGCCCGATATAATGATGCTTATATCGGTACAGCAGTAAAATGGGCTATTAGAAATGAGTTAAGACACCGTTATAAATGGTATACTCTTAAACATAAAAAAGAAGATTCAGGAGATGACAGTTATGTTTCCGATGCTGTTGCTTCACAGGATGGGAACTCTGATGATATGGGATTTAGTATATCTCCTACAAAAGTAAGGGAAGCTGTATACGAAACTATTCTCTCAATAGACGGACTTGCTGCAGCTGCAACCGATAATGCTTCTCCTTTTGATTTTATAAAAGACCCTTCAGCAATGCCTGATGAAAAAGCAGAAATTGTTGAGATGAGTAAACTTATTAAACAAGCTATTGCAAAACTACCCCAAAAAGAACGTACAGTTGTTGAATATCGTTTTTATAGAAATATGCAGGCTAAAGATATTGCAACAATGGTAGGTTTATCTCCATCAAGAATTACTAGAATTATCCAATTTTCTTTAAACCAGATTAGAGAATATTTAAAATCTAAAGGACGTGAAGATTACTAGTTAACACTGTTCAATAACCCCATAACATTTTGTGCCTTAAGGTTTCTGGATGATGCTAAAAGGGTGGCAGATGCCT
>ENA-OOWH01000242-OOWH01000242.1-human-gut-metagenome-genome-assembly--contig:-NODE-242-length-45364-cov-7.810281_pt1 | contig 45364 bp, 42 predicted proteins | sample MGYA00241576_ERZ501321 | MGnify/ENA primary metagenome ERZ501321 (study PRJEB25962, sample SAMEA2042733) | human gut metagenome | biome: human gut; feature: human-associated habitat; material: faeces... | reverse complement strand
TGGAGCAGTCTGGTAGCTCGTCGGGCTCATAACCCGAAGGTCGTTGGTTCAAATCCAGCTCCCGCAACCATTTGATAAAAGAGAGTTTCAAGGTTTTTGGAACTCTCTTTTTTATGTTAAAATATAGGCATTGTCACCAAATTGTCACTAACAAAGAGGATATGCTATTGGATAAATTATCTTTTCAGGAATTATATACGCATTCACAGGAAGACATTAAAAATAAAATCAATACGTTATTAGATATTGTAAAACAATATTCTCCTTTGACAATCTTAAAAAGATGTTATGAGGAAATAATGCGTTTTTGCGTCATATATAAAAATCAAAGTGCAAATCCAGATTTTGAAATATTGCTAAATATTTTACCTTATCTTCAAAGTATCGTATATTCCGTAAAATTAAATGATAATCCTAAAGAAACAATAGAAGAAAATATATTCCAAGACTTATTAGAAACTGCAAAAGCAATACATATGTCTTCAAATATATTGCTAATGTTTGATGAGAATGAAAAAACCAACAATACAATTGATAAATTACAACTAAAAGCTCGATTAGAATGGCTTAATGTAAAGGGCAAAAGATATAGATGTCATGAACTAATACATTTACAAGAGTTATTACAGCCCCATAATGAAATATTTATAAAGACTTTTGAAATGTCTGTTGCTGATTTTATTGAAAACTTAAAAAATGTGGAGTACTCCATTATAAGAGGATATTTTGAAGCTTGGGAAATTTTAAGAGAAGCACATCAAAAATTTTGTAAAAATGCAGATGATAACCCTGCACTTAACATAGAACAACTATTCTCTTTACAAATGGATGACGATAGACTTAATAATGCTTTTGCTAAAATTTGTGGATATGATTTATTTGATTTACAAGTTTCAACAAATTTCTCAGAAAAATTATTAGGAAAATTTTCATGTGGTATAGGAGAAAATGAAAATTTTGGAGTTGGAAAATATGCTTATCTTCCAATTAAAAAGATTCCTGTATCTGAAAAACCTTTTTTGAAATATCAAGACAAATATTATTGCTTTGAAATACAATCATTATATGACAATCTTTATCGAAATATTGAAAGAGTAATCTTAGAGGAAAATCCTTCATATCAAAACAAATGGAATAAGATACAAGGAAAAACCTGTCAAAGTATAACAGTTAATTTATTTAAAAATATTCTTCCAAAAGCTACTTATTTAGAAAATAATTATTACCTATCACAAGATAATTGGATAGAAAATGACCTTTTAATTATATTTGATAAAGTGGCAATTATTGTGGAAATCAAAGGGGGTAAATTTAAAACAAAATCTCCAATTACTGATTATATTAACTATAAACAATCAATTATAAAATTATTGGAAGAACCTATAAATCAAGCATCTAGAATAGAAACTCTTTTAGAAAAAGATTCTGAGATAACTTTTTATAATAGCAATAAAAATCAAAACGATGGTAATATTAAATATGTTCTCGAAAAAAGTGAAATTGAGAAAGTATTTTTATGTAGCATTTCCTTAGACAATTTTAATATTATTGCTAACAATGTTCCGATGCTAAAGGAAAATGGATTTAATATACCACACAATGTGCCAATATGGGGTTTGAGTATTGATGAATTACGAGTATATTCACATTTGTTTGAACAAGAAAGTCTAACATTTTTGCATTTTTTACAAAAAAGAGCAAAAGCTAGTAATTCTCCTGAAATTGATTTGAATGATGAATTAGACCACTTAGCTTTGTATTTTGAATTTAATGACTATATTCAACATACAAAAGAGCTGATGAATGAAAAAAATATAACTAATATAACTTACTATGATTATACAAAAAATATTGACGATTATTTTATAAAACAGGACAGATATTATAACGAATCAGAAAAACCTTTAAAACCCCAACAAAAAATGCCATTAGAGTTAAGAAAGCTGATTAACTTGATACAAGCTAAAAAACAAACAGGTTGTTTTCATGTTGTTTCATCAATGCTTGATTTTAGTGGAAATGGTAGAGATTTTTTAATTCATTTAATAAACACCGTTTTATTGAAACAATTTTCGACAAAAAAATTGCAACACTTAAACATAATTGATATATCAGCTTTTTGTTTACAAGATAATAATATTATTTATATACAACAGGACTTAGATGACCTCGTATATGCATCTATGCTAATTGCTAACCAACCTTTAAGATATTGTTTAAAAATGTATTTTGATTCTGAAAATAAAATTTATGATATTGATATTCAAGAATATACAATAGAGATTAGTGACGAAAATAAAATCAAATATGCAAATACTATCGAAATGCTTATAAATAGTAGAATAACTCAACAACAAGCACATAAAAAGAAAATTGGAAGAAATGAACCTTGTCCTTGTGGCAGTGGAAAGAAATATAAAAAATGTTGTTTAAAATATTATGAATAAATTAACATTTTTATTAAGGTCAAATTTTTTGTTTTCTTCATGAAATTACGAAAAAAGACTTTTTCTTGTTCAACTCAAAAATGACATCACAGAAAAATATCTTTACCCTATCAAGCTGATTCCAGTTTAATATCGTACTTATATCCTAACCCATTCAAAAGTTTAAAAGCTGTTTCTAAACGAGGTTGTTTATCACCGTTGACAATTTCAGATAAATTACTACGGTCAATTTTTAATTCTTTTGCCAGTCTTGATATTTCACCTCTGCCACTAATTTTAACTCTAACTTTAACAACATCCGTTAGGCATCTAATAAAAGTTTCAACATTGCCGTCCTTTAAGAATTCATTTAACGTAAGTTCTAACCACTCTTTTTGATATTTTGTATCTTGTAAGCGTTCTAAGTGGTCATCTTCCCATTTAGGGGCATTATTTATAAATTTTTTTTGTTTATCATTTAAAGTCATTTTATTTTGTCCTTTCAATATAGTCATCAAAGTAAATATTAGCCTGTTGTATTGTTTTCTTTTGGTCTTTTTTATTACTTCCTGCAATAAATAGTACTACTGTTGTACCAAGGTCGTAATAATAAATCCGATACCCCGCACCAAAATCCATACGTAATTCGGATAATTCAGATTTCTGAAGTGGTTTATTATCTCCATAAAGACCTGCTCTTAACTTTTCAACACGCTTATCTATTCGTAATTGTATTGAAGTATCAAGATTGTTGAACCAATCTTTATATGGGCATTTACCCTCTTGTGTATAATAGTAGATAATTTGTTTTTCCATTATGAAGTCCTTATTAATATTGTAGGTTAAACCCACATATTTGTCAAGGTCCTGTTTAATCATTATAAAAAATTTATTATACTTATTAATTTGAAATGAATTTATACAATGCTTGTTGTTTTCCTTTATTGTCGACATGCTCTGTTTTTCTTAGTTTTCTTATCAGGCCTGTATTCAAGAAATGGCGTATATACCAGTATGCTTGACCTGTTGTTAAACTTATAGTTTTTTCCATGAAATTACGAGAAAATACCCCTTTTTTACTAATGAATGAAATTACATCATCGGAAGATGTCCGTCTAACCTTACTTTCAATCTTCCAAACACGTTCAATGCGGACTCCCGCAACCAATTTAAAAAGTGACTTTTAGAAAATCTCTAAAAGTCACTTTTTTAGTAAAAACAGCACATTTTACTGCACTGAAATTAGAGTTGGATTTATTTTCTACATTTTGATACTCGGACGGCAAAAACTTAGAGCTTGAAAACTTGGTTCAGCTTGTTGAATATTTGAATTTAATTTTATTCAGGTATAGTGTATTATGCGAGAACAAGCAATTGATAGCAATTACCAATAAAATTTAATAAGTCATCAGTACAGAACTTATTATTAATTAAAATAAATATAAATATTATTTATCTGGTATAATAAATTGTACATGGAGATCTATCACAATGCTTTATTATACAGATTTACACATACATTCAAAATACTCGCGTGCTACTAGTAAGAGCTGTAATTTAGAAGAACTTGCATTCTGGGCTAAAAAGAAAGGACTTAGTCTGATTTCTACCGGAGATTTTACACATCCGGCCTGGTTTAATGAAATAAAAGAGAAGCTTGTACCTTCAGAAAATGGAACTTTTAGACTTAAACCGGAAATCGAAAAAGAAATTTTTCAAGGAACCGAACCTGTAAAATTTATTTTGAGCGTTGAAATTTCTACGATTTATAAAAAATGGGATAAGACAAGAAAGGTGCATCATGTTTGTTTTGTGCCTGATTTACAAGCAGCAGAAAACTTTCGTCTGAAACTTGAAACTATTGGAAATATAAAATCCGATGGAAGGCCAATATTGGGACTTGATTCAAGAAATCTTCTGGAAACTGTTCTTGAAGCAGGTGAAAATTCTTATATCATTCCGGCTCATATTTGGACACCATGGTTTTCTGTATTAGGCTCAAAATCAGGTTTTGATTCTATAGAGGATTGTTACGGCGACCTTTCAGAACATATTTTTGCAGTTGAAACAGGGCTTTCTTCTGATCCAGAAATGAACTGGCATGTATCAAAATTAGATAAGTTCAGACTTGTTTCAAACTCTGATGCCCACTCCCCTTCAAAACTAGCCAGAGAAGCTACTGTTTTTACTAAGGAACCTGATTATTATTCAATCATGAATGCTTTAAAAACGGGTGATGGCTATTGCGGAACTGTTGAATTTTTTCCGGAAGAAGGAAAGTATCACGAGGACGGACATAGAAAGTGTAATGTCTGTTTGACGCCGGAAGAAACAAAAGCATTAAATGGAATTTGTCCGGTCTGCGGGAAACCTCTTACAATAGGGGTTTCTTACAGAGTTAACGAGCTTTCTGACCGCAAAGAAATAATTACACCGCCTGCAACGGCAGGACAAACTTTTAGTCTGGTTCCTTTGCAGGAAATTTTAGCAGAAATTTTAGGCGTTGGAACTGCTTCTAAGAGTGTTTCTGCTGAGTATGAGCGTCTTACCTCTAAATTCGGGTCTGAATTATCAATTCTTAGAGAAGTACCTGTTGATGAACTTAAAAGGAGTTCTACGCTTTTAGGCGAAGCTGTATCGCGTCTTAGAACAGGAAAAGTTATTAAGCAGGCGGGGTATGATGGTGAATATGGAATTATAAGACTTTTTGAAGATGGTGAACTTGTAAAAAAAAAGTTTGTAAACCTAAAGCTTAATATTGATATTCCTAAGCCCGCGGAAGCAGCTATTGAAAAAACTCCTGTTGTTGAAAAACAGCCTAAGAAAAAGGGACTGGATGAGTATCAGGAAGCTGCGGTAACAGAAAATTCAAATCAACTTTTAATCGCTGCGGGCCCCGGGTCAGGTAAAACTACCGTTTTAACACACAGAATTGCTTATTTAATAAATAATAAGGGGATTATGCCTGAAAATATTTTAGGTATAACTTTTACAAGAAGAGCAGCTGAAGAAATGAGAAGCAGACTCTCAAAATTGTTGGGAGAGGCTTCTGATAAAATAAATCTTCATACATTCCATTCTCTTTGTTTTAGTATTCTTAGGGAAAATCTGGACAGAGAAATAAGGGTTATGTCAGACGAGGAAAAAGCTTTAACAATGGACGAGGATGCATTAAGCTTTGATGATTTGATTACTCTTACACTTGAGCTTTTTGAAGAAAATCCGGAGCTTCTTTGCAGGTATCGTGAAAAATTCAGGTATGTATCCGTAGATGAATATCAGGATATTGATGAAAATCAATACAGGTTAATCAGAATGCTGGTGCCGTCGGATGGTAATATTTTTGTAATTGGCGACCCTAATCAAGCTATATACGGCTTTAGAGGAGGAGATGCTAAGTTCTTTAACTCTTTTACAGAAGATTATCCAGATACAAAAATTGTAAATCTAAAAAATAATTACCGTTCTACAAATAGTATTGTTAGTGCGTCTAACCAGATGATTAATTGTTTTAATATTGTATCAGCATTTGATAAACCGCACGAAAAGATTACGATACATTCAGCGCCTACAGATAAGGCAGAAGCAGAATATATTACAAGCACTATTGAGAGTTTAATAGGAGGGCATAGTTTCTTCTCCATAGATTCAGCAAGAAGCGGCGGAGAAAATGAAGATTATTCGTTCTCAGATTTTGCAATTTTATATAGAACATCCTCACAGCTTCCTCCAATATCAGAAGCTTTGAAAAGATCCGGAATGCCTTTTGTTAAATTATCAAATGATTTATTGTGCGAAAGAAAAGATATAAAAGAGATACTCAAGAAACTTAATGATTTGCAGCCCGTTTCTGAGCAAATAGAAATTCTTGGCGAGAAGATTGACAGGTATATTCTGAATTATCTTCTTAAACTTGCAAAAGAAAGTAATGATAAGAATGATTTCATTCACAAGATATCATTCTTAACGGAGGCAGATATACTAGACAAGCGTGCGGACAGAATTACATTAATGTCGCTGCATGCTTCTAAAGGGCTTGAGTTTAAATGCGTTTTTATTGCCGGTCTGGAGAATGAAATATTACCGTTATATAGAGCAAAAACTCCTGATGAAATTGAGGAGGAGCGGCGCCTTTTATATGTAGGTATGACAAGAGCAGAAGACCGCTTATACCTTACACATTCAGAAAAACGAATGTGGCTTGGTGCTTATAGAAATTTAGAAATTTCACCATTTCTGGCAAAAATAAAAGATGACTTATTGAATTTAAGTAAGTTTGAGAAAGTTTATAAGGAAAAAGACAAATCAGAACAATTAAGTTTATTTTAGTTGTAATACTTGACTGATAGTAACTCTCAGGAAATATAATTTTTGTGGAGGATAAAATTATGACAAATAAAATTATATTAGAATTACCTGACAAAACAGAGATTGAGGCTGAAAATATAAGTTTTATACAGCTTCATGGAGAGAATAATACCGTAAGACTTAAAGTAGAAAATCCGGAAAAATTTAAAACCCAGAAAGGCTTGTTAATTGCAGTATACGGAAGCTGCAACACTATAAATCTCGGTAAGATTTTTTATCCGGTAAATGATACAATCGGATTGACCGGTTTGACTATAAATATAGGAAATCCGCCGGAGGATACGCTTACGCCGGGGGTAAAAAGAGATGCTGATAATTGTTCTATTGAGATTGGCGATAATATTATTGTTTGCGGGGCCAGATTGTTTTTACAGGAGAGCGGTACATCTATTTCTATCGGGGATGATTGCATGATTTCCTGGGGAATAGATATTTGGTGTACTGATGTCCATACAGTTACTGATCTGGAAGGTAATGCTCTTAACTATAGCGATAAAATTGAAATAGGCAGGCATGTATGGATTGGAAAAGACGTAAAAATAGGCAAAAATACTAAAATTTCAGATGATTCAATAATTGGATGGGGAAGTATTGTTACAAAGAAATTTGAAGAGCCGAATGTTGTTCTGGCTGGTAATCCTGCAAAAATTGTTAAGAGGGGGATAAACTGGAATTTTAGAGATATAAGAAATTATCAGATATATAGAGAAAGTTTATAGGAGAATTGTTAGAGGGAATGCAACAATATATTTTTACTGCTATTCTGATTTTTTGTACTGTAGCTGCATTATTAGTTCTCAATTTTATTCTGGAAACAACAAAGACAAAAAAGCTGCAGACAGAAGGGCTTAATTTCTTGCAATTAACTTTGTATGAATTTTTCCAATACCTTATAAATATAAAACAAATGGTTCGGAATAAGTGTTCTATTATCGATGAATTTTTGCATAACAAAAATATTGAGAATATTGCAGAAGTCTTTTCTTTAATGGATCCTCCGGAAATGTCTTTAAATATTAATGTTGGCAGTTATGCATTCACTATTAAAAAAGAACCTATGATTGTAGATTTAATACTTAAGCTTATCACCAATAACAGAGATATTTTTAAGTCTATTAACTTTATAAATCAAGAATTGAATGGCTGGTCTAAAGGAGATTTAAACCAGATTTTGATTTTGCTTGAACAACATAGGAATAAAACATTCCCTCAGTTAATTTTCACTATTAATATGTGTATTTATGCGACGTTCAAATTAATGGAAACAGCAGCTCATTATTCACCCCAAAAATTGGTGGAATTTATAGATGTTGATAATATTGCGGGATATATTCAAGATATTGAAAATGAAATAGATGCTTTTTTAGGTTATGCGCATTGGAAGAAAGCTTACAGAAGGGCTGAAATTAAAAAGTTTTCAATATTAAAACGTATAGTATTTCTCGTTCAAAATCTTTACAATTATATAAAAAATAAAGACTGTTATATTATTGTGCCGGAAGAGGAAGGCTTTGATTTTTCGCCTATGACTTTTGATACAGCCGGTGACTTAATTTCAATTATGATGACTAAATGTATAGCTCAAAAATTGATGTTTTACCGCAAAGAGGATTTTACTAAAAAAGGTTTTTTTGTGCAGGATTTTGATGGCAGTGCAAAAATTATTATTGGCCGCGAGGCAGAACCCTGCTTATACAGAGGTCAGAATTTTAATCATAAGCAAATGCTTCCGGGCTATTTGCGTCCGAATATTGTTAATAATGAAATTATGCATTGTGTTGAATATATTAAAAGAGAGGAGTTTAAGCTTTTATTTAAGCAGACGCCTTACTATACGCTCTTAAGAAGACTAAGCGTGATGGGGCACTTTTTTGAATTTGATTTAGATGCGGTTGCCCAGCACTATGAATTTGCAACCAATTATCTTGATGTTACAAAGGATGTAAGAGTTGCGTTATTTTTTGCTTATACAGTTTGTAAAGACGGGAAATATTATCCTGTTCAGGATTTTTATGAATATAAACCGACATTGTATATTGCAAATCAATCACTAATGCATGTTATTAATAAAAATATAGTTAGGCCGGTAGGGTTTCAAGCAGTAATGCGTCCGCTCCTGCAAACGGCATTTGCGTTAAATATGACTTCTGAAAATAAGGATATTTTATCAAATTTTATTGAAATAGAATTACCGCAGAGTCCGGAAGTTGCGCTTGCAATTTACAGAAGTTTTAATGACGGGCGGGATATTTTTCCTGACGAACCTGTTATGAGCTTGAAGAATATTGTTAGAGAAAGGCGGGAGTTGAATGAGGGTTTATTTAAACAATATTGCCGAGAGTATAAAAAGCCGGAAGCTGTACTTAAAGAAAAACTTGAAGAAAATTTTCGTATAACCAATACCCTGCCGTTAATAGAGCCGGAAATGTTTACAAAAATGACCTCAGAAGTTTATGATAAATTAATCCCGTGGATAAAAGAAAATATTTCGTATAGAAAATGCCGGTACGCTGATGAGAACAATCCTAATGCTTATCAGGACTTATTTTCTAAATCACTTGTCTAAACTTTACATTGTGTAATAAAAATAGCAATTTTTAATTTTTAGGGCTTTTAACACAGATATGGAAATTACTAATGAAGTTGTATATAAAAGACCGTTAACTTTAACAGGAGCACTGCAAGAATGTCAAAAATCTGATAAGAGAATCTCTGCAGCAGAAACGCGTCTTGATATCTTTCTAAAAAATGTGAGTAAAAATGAAGAACTTTCAAATATAAAAGTTTCAAAATATCTGGGCAGAGGCTCATCTGCTGTTGTATTTGAAACTTCTGACGGCAATATTTTGAAACTTACAGAAACAAATCATTTCCCGCTAAACAGGCCTGTGCAGAGTTTTGATGTTCCCATTTATAAACATGGCAAAGCCGGTAAAATTCATTATTACGTCGAAGAAAAACTTTTTCAGCACGGATTGAGTGAAGGGTTTGTTTCGATTATGAAAGATATGATAAAGGCAGCAGGATTAAGACCCTATGATTTGTTGGACGGAGATGTTTTTCAGCTGGGTATGTCTAAAGAAGGTAAATTATATCTTCTTGACCCTGAGTGTGCGAAGTACAAAACAATTTTTCATGCAATATTTGATAAAATGAAGCGATTATTGACAAAGTGCCGCCATTATGGTTAAACAGACTAAAGGAGAGATATTTTTATGGCAAAAACGATTTTAACAGGTGATAGACCAACCGGCAGACTGCATTTAGGACACTATGTGGGCTCTTTGAAGCGCAGAGTAGAGCTGCAAAATTCCGGAGATTATAAAAATATCTATATAATGATTGCTGATGCGCAGGCATTAACAGACAATTTTGATAATCCTGATAAAGTAAGACAAAATATTATGGAGGTTGCTCTTGATTATTTGTCTGTCGGTTTAAATCCTGATATTTCAACAATATTTATTCAATCAATGGTTACGGAGTTAACCGAATTAACTTTTTATTATATGAATCTGGTAACTCTTGCCAGATTGCAGCTTAATCCGACTGTAAAATCTGAAATTCAGATGAGAGATTTTAAATCAAGTATTCCTGTCGGATTCTTATGTTATCCGATTAGTCAGGCAGCAGATATAACAGCTTTTAAAGCAGATACTGTACCTGTCGGGGAAGACCAGCTTCCAATGATAGAACAGACAAGAGAAATTGCTAGAAAATTTAATCATATTTATGGCGAAGATGTTTTAATTGAGCCAAAAGCTCTTCTTCCTGATAATCAAGTTTGTATGAGGCTTCCGGGCATTGACGGAAAAGCTAAAATGAGCAAATCACTCGGTAATTGTATTTATCTTTCTGATACGGCAGAGGATGTGCAGAAGAAGATTATGAGTATGTATACAGATCCGACTCATCTTAAAGTTACTGATCCGGGGCATATTGAAGGCAATACGGTATTTACTTATCTGGATGCATTCTGCAAACCGGAACACTTTGAAAAATACTGGAATGATTACGCTTCATTAGACGAGGTTAAAGAGCATTACCAGAGAGGCGGGCTCGGTGATGTTAAGGTTAAAAGATTTTTAAACAGTATTGTAAATGAAGAACTCGAACCAATAAGAACTAAGAGAAAAGAGTTTGAACAGGATATGGGTGCAGTTTACGATATTCTTGTTGATGGAACCGGCAAGGCCAAAGAAGTTGCTGCAAATACTTTAGCAGAAGTTAAACAGGCAATGAAATTGAATTACTTTGATGATAAAGCGCTGATTTTAAAATAGGTAAATAAAGTTTACAAATCTTTTATCATTTCATCAACAGTTTTATTAACAACATTTGCGAATTTAACAGCATTCACAAGAGAAAGATTGTGCTTTGCACATTCAACATTGCTTATGTAAGACTTGCTGAAGCCGGTAAGTTCTACTACATCGTCTTGCGATAATTTTGCTTTGTTTCTGTAATGTTTGAAATTTATTCCAAAATTCTCTAATATTTTTTGTTCGTCCATAGTTTAATTTTATACTCTTGACAATAATATATCGATAGTTTATAATGACAAATATTGTTCTTTAGTAGATTAACGAGGTGGTTTTATGAAGAATAAAAAAGTAATAAAAGATATAAAAAAATTATTGGACAAAATCAGTGAAAAAGAAATTTCGAAATTGAGAGAATTTTGCAGCAATAAAAACGGATTTGATGATTATATGTACAAGGCATCTGATAAAATCTTCAGAAAAATAGTAGATCCGTTTTTTAGGTTTGCAGTATTACAAAATTGTATTTTGGATATCAAAAATAATAGTGAATGTTATTCAAATATAGATAAGAAAAAGGTTAACTATATATATAAAAAATTACAAAGAATGTGTGTATTTTTAAATATCGTAATGGATGAATACTGCAAATTGTTAACGAAAATTGAACATACTTAGCCTTTGCGGAATTGTTTTTGAGCAAGAGCTAAAACAAAAATTATCCCGAACAGAATATAGGCTAAAGCGCAGGACTTACCAATATCAAAATACTCAAATGCGTATTTATATATTGAGTAGACTATAACATTTGTAGAATTTGCAGGACCGCCTGACGTCATAACATAGATTAAATCAAAAATCTGGAATGACGAAATTGCCGTTACCAGAGTTACAAAATATGTTGTAGGTTTCAAGAGCGGAAGTGTTATATCCCAAAAAGTTTCATTAGCGCCTGCACCATCAATTTTTGCAGCCTCGTAAACATTTTGGTTTATTGTCGAAAATCCAGTTAGAAATAAAACAACATTATAGCCGATAAGCTTCCAAACAGATACAAAAATAAGTACAGGCATAGCAAGGTGCGTGTCAAATAACCAGTTTAAATGTGTTTTAAAAAGGAGATTTATCCCTCCGATATTGGGGTCAAAAATCCACGACCAGACGATTGCTATTACAACAGCAGGAGTTATAAACGGAAGAAAGTAGATTGTCTTATAAACTTCACTGCCTCTGATTTTTGTGTTTAATGCAGCTGCAATCAATAAAGGGATTATGACTGCAAAAATAGTTGTTGAGATAGCATAAACAAAAGTGTTTAAGAGAATTTGCAGAAATTCGGGTTCTGATAAAATACTTTTGTAGTTATCCAGTCCAACAAATTTAATCTCATTCAATAAATCCCACTCTGTAAAACTTAATGCAAAAGAACAAAAAATGGGAATAATAATGAATATAAAAGTTCCGGCAAGCGCCGGTAGTACAAAAATTAAATTTTTATGTTTATCCATGTTATTATTATACTATAGTTATTTTAAGGAGGAGTTATGCTAAAAGATTCAGCATTTGGAAAGAATGATATACGAGGAATTTACGGAGATGATATAACAGAAGAACTTTTCTATTATACAGGTCGCGGCTTTGTTCAATTTTTAGCAAAAGAAGCTAAAAAGCAGCCTTCAGAAATCTGGATAACTGTTTGCCGCGATGCAAGACTTCATTCTCCATCGCTCTCAAAATCGCTGATAGAAGGTATTCGTTCCTGCGGTGCTAATGTTGTTGACATGGGGCTTGCACCGACACCTCTCGGATATTATTCAGAAGTTGTAGGACTCCCTCCATACATTACAAAATATATGCCGGTTACAGGCGCGATGATTATTACAGCAAGCCATAATCCGAGCCAGTATAACGGACTTAAAATGACTTATGCAAAACAATCTTTGAATGAAGAACAGATTAAAGTTGTCAAAGAACTGACGATGGAAGAATACAAACTTGCAATTCCTCCTGTAGCGTTTGGTATTCTTAATGAATATGATTTAATTCCGGACTACATAGAGGAAATGACTAAAAAGTTCGGCAGAATCGGCGAAGGTATAAAGGTTGTAGTGGATAGTGCCAATGCAACCGGCGGTGTTGTTGCGCCTAAGTTATATAGAGCTCTCGGGTGTGAAGTAATTGAACTTTATTCAATGCCTGATGGAAGATTTCCTCATCACCATCCAAACCCTAGTGATGAAAAAACTCTTACGGATATTAAAAAAGCTGTTGTTGCAAATAAAGCCGATTTAGGTATTGCATTTGATGGTGACAGCGATAGAATCGGGGTTATTGATTCTGACGGCAACTCTATGACAGGAGATAAGCTTCTCCTAATCTATGCGGAAGATGTTATCAAAGAATATAATGCAAAAGGCATAAAGCCGGTAATTGTTTCTGAGGTTAAATGTTCACAGGTTCTTTACGATACTATTAATGAAAATGGCGGTGTGGCTGTTATGTGTAAAACAGGGCACGGTTATATTAAATCAAAAATGAGAGAAACCGGAGCTGTTCTGGCAGGAGAAATGAGCGGTCATACATTCTTTAAAGATCATTATTATGGATTTGATGATGCTGTTTATGCAGGATGCCGCATAATTCAAATTGTAGCCGGAAAGAAAAAAGAAAATCCTAATTTTAAAATAACAGATATGCTTGAACCATTCAAATCAATGTACTCTTCAAGTGAAGTTCGCCTGCCTTGTCCAAATTCTTTGAAAGCGCAAACTTTAGAAGAGTTCCAGAAAGTAATTGCAGAAAATCCTGATTTCTTCGGGACTAATATAAAAGATATTATTACAATTGACGGTATGCGTATTGTGTTTGAAAAGGGATTTGCCCTCATAAGACAAAGCAATACTGAACCTGTATTTACATTGAGGTTTGAAGCTGACAGCAAAGAAAATGCTCAAAAATACGAAGATTTGATGGTAAATAAACTGCTTGAAATTATCAAAAATCTGTCAGTTCAGGTTACAGCTTAAAAAGAAACAGTTTTGGCAGCGCATATAGAATCTTTAACGTTTGGAATTTTGAAGCCAAATACTGTTCTTTCGTCTTCAAAACTTTCAACAAAAATAGTACCGGCATGTGCGTTAACAATCTTTTTCGAGGTATAGAGGCCTAATCCTATTCCCAGTTCTTTGTGTGCTTCTGCAAAAGAAACGTACTGGGCAAATATTGCTTCGCGTTTTTCTGCTGGAATATATGGGCTCCTGTTTTCAAGACTAAAACAGGTTAAATTAATTTCATTATATATTTTAATTTTTATTTCAGTGTCCTTGAATGCATACTTTATGCCGTTGGATAAAAGGTTCATTATTACACGTTTTATTTGTACCTTATCTCCATAAACAAAAGGAATATCGCACCTCTTTTCTATAGAAATATTGACATTTTTATCTTTCGCAATATAAATCATTTCACTGATGCAGTCTTCAGCAAGGTCAGTCAGAGAAACTTCTTCATAGTTAAGCTTTACCACGCCTCTTTCGTTTCTGTAAGTTGCAAGAAGAGAACTAAGCATTGCATTCATATACTTGCAAGAGTCTAGAAGCATTCCTAAAATTTCCTCTTGTTCTTTTGTTAATGAGCCAAATTCTCCTTTTAGCAGTAATTCAACTGCTCTTATCTGAGCAAGGGTAGGATTTTTAAGGTCATGCCCTAATGAAGCAACAAAAGTTTCGCGCTGTGCCTGAAGATGTTTTTCATCATCTATATTCTTAGCCATAACAACAATTCCAATTACATTGTTATGATAGTCGTTTATTGGTGCTTTATAAATTGTATACCAGTGTGGAATACCTCTAGTGTCAACAATTTCTTTATCGTATGTTATGAGCTTATTATTTTCTATAACAGACTTGTCTTCACACATTCTTGTAGCATTAATACTTTGAAAATCCAGCTGTATTTTATGAAAATAGTCAAATCCATCATTGAAGAATGCTTTTGAATGTTTAGTGCCGGTGATATATTGACCGTTTAAGTCCTGCATATAGATAATTTTAGGAATATTTTCTAAAAGTGCATTTAATTGATATTTATTTACAAAAAATCTTTCTTTTAGCTCTTCCTGTTCTGTAATATCTTTAGAAATGTATAAAATACACTCAACAGAATTATTATTGAGAACCGGCATTGCTGTAACAGCTAAAACTTGATTCTTCTTTTTAGAATGAATACTAAATGTAACAGTACGTTTCTCTTGCAATATCTGCATTTCACCAGAAGAATTACAGCAATCAGCAGATTTATTAAAGTGCTCATAAAAGGCGCTATTTGCGCTTAATAGTTTTAAATTCTTATCCTTAATCCATATTGCATCAGGATAATCCTTAAAAAATGTTTGTAATAAACTCTCGTAGTTGATATTTGCGCCAAGCATCTCTGCTATTTCAAAAATTTCCATAACACCTCAATAAGCGTTCGTTAATAAACGTATTTTTTACACTTAACCAATATTCTATAATATTTCTTATTATACGAATATTAACCGGATGTACTATTTTATTTTTTTATTATTCTGATATAGAGAGGGTTATATGTTAGTGTTGGCGAGGTAGAGCAAATTGTGCTGTAACCTGCTTCAAATTTAAGCATGTCAGCTTTTGTCCAGCCGTTTGAATCAAGTGCATTTACTCCCGTGTATTTAAGATGTTTTAAAACATCCTTTGCAGATTTGAAGGCTAAAACATGTGTTTCTTCTTCAATATAATGATTAAAGTTATCAAGTATTGATTTATATTCATCGCATGATTTGTATGTCAATGTTTTTCCTGTGATATAAAATATTTCACGAAAATTTTCAGGCCCGAAGGTTGAGAATAATAATGTACCTCCTGGATTTAGTTTGGATAAAAGCGATAAAAGAAATTCCTCAAAGTTTTCAATCCACTGAAATGTTGCATTAGAGATAATCAAGTCGTATTTATGAGTGCTTTTTCTTATAATTTCTTCAATATCTGCATGTACAAAATTTATCCTGTCAGATAGTTTGTCAATATATTCTTTACAGTCAGCTACAATATCATTCGCTGTATAAGTATTAAAAGTAAAGCTTTTAAGAACTTTTTCTGTTAAAAGTCCTGTGCCGCAGCCAATTTCTAGTATACTATCATAATCTTTTCTGTCTGATAGTGATACAAGTTTTTCAGCCATGATTTTTTGAATTTTTGCATTATCATTATATGTGTTCAGGTTTTTGGCAAATCTTTTCTGTATTAAATTCTTATTCATAAGAGTTCTTCCCAGCTTTTAAATAGAAGGAAAGGTGAGTGTCCCCCCTCTAAATTAGGCTCTATGTTCCAGAAAGCAGACTGATTTTTTGCTGGTATAATTTTATCATCCCGGCTTATCAGTACTTTATCATATTTAAAACTTTCATTAGATAAATAATTTTTAAGGGCTGAAAGTTCGCTTTTTTGATTCTCTAAATCTCTTTTGACCTCCGGCAGCGGTGAAGCTTCGCTGAACATGCTTCTCATAAAGCGTTCTCTTCCCTTTTCATTAAAGCCTCTTACTGTTAAATCATAAATTCTCTCAGGAATACCAAACTTATTATCAATAGGTTTTAGCGTTCCGTTAACAGCAGTCTTTCGGGCATAATCAATATTAAATAATGATGCAGTCATTACGCCCATAGACCAGGCAATAAGGTATCTTTTTTCGTATTTTTCCAAAGATTTAAAGTCAAAATCAGTATCAAGGGTGTTGTAATCATAGAACATCAAAACATCATAACTGCCATAGTTTAAATGTTTTATCACACTCTCGTCCATACCCCAGCCGTTAAAAAAAATAATTACTTCTCTATTCTTTTTTAGATTAAGCCACTTATATTTCATAAGCAAATTTTATCACAATAAAAGCGGAGCATAAAGCTCCGCTTTTATATGAGATTTATTTAAACTCCGGCAGCTCTTGTGGCTGATAATCTATTGGTTCAAATTTAGCATCTTTTCCGGCAAGGAACCATAATAATTCAGTAGTTAACCCCCTGTTGGAAATAATCCCCGGATTTTGAGCATCCCATTTTTCAATTTTTTCTAATAAGTAATCTGCATCAATAGACTTAATGCCGTGTTTTTGAATAAAGTCATTAATAAGTTGTTTTTGCTGTTCTCTGAATTTAGTGTCTTCTTCTCCGTTAAGTCCTGATTGTTTTTTCTGATATTCCAAACTAATGTATTGCTGAGTAAAATCTTCACACTCATCTTGTGAAATCTCAAGTTTTAAAGTTGGTGGTTTTATCTGTTGAGTTACCTCTTCAATGCTATTCATTGTATACATTGTCTGTTATGGTTTATCAAGTTGGTATGAAATCCCCAAATTGTTCAGTTTTTCTGTGGCTTTAGTCAAACGTCCGTTATTAAGAAAATCAACTATCTCTGCAATATCTTCATCAGTAGCTTTAGCTGTTTCTTCCGGAGCGCGGGTGCTGTTTGTTCCTGTATTTTCTTCGACAGTTTTTTCTGTAGAAAAATCATAGTTCTGACTCATGTTCATCTCCATCTGGCGGATAATCATTGCTAACTGTTCAGCACCTGATGCAGACACGGCGGGTGTGGGAGTGTTTTGCTGCGAAGTTTCTGTTTTCTCTGTCTTTTCTAAAACTTCTTTTGCCTCTTCCAGCTGTTTAAAATTCTCCTGTACTAATCTGTATTTCAACATTTTAAGCAAATGGTACAATGTAAATAATTGTAAAGATTTTAACTGAAACTCTAAAGTTTTATTGGATTATGCCGTTATGAAAAAATGTAACATAATAGAGATTGTGTTACTTTTTTTTGCCTTCTGACTACAAAATCATTAACTTATATGAGGTTAATAAACAAATAAACAGTTATAATACAATAGGGATTATTATATCTATAAAAGGAAATGAAATATGCCAATAGAAGGGTTTGATTATAAAGCGTTTGCAGCCTCAATGTCAGAGCAGGCAAAAGAGCTTGTGCCTCCGGAACTCGAGGATAGGGAAAAAGAATATATTGTAAAAACGCTTGGAAACTTTACACTACTTGCTGGCGAAGCTCTATATAATGATACACAGATGAACTTAACTGCTGAGCAGGCAGTATTTATTACCCAGATTATAGCAGAGTGGTCTTTCCATAAATCAATAGACTTAATACATTCCGGAATACTTCCGCAATACTGGGATGGTATTATGCAGAAGATTGCTTTTACTATCTTTGAAGTTGCAAAACAAGCTGTTATAAGAAAAATTCCTCAAGATCAGCTTTTACAGGCCGTAGAACACCATGTAATAAAGGTCTATAACTCAAGTATAGAAGAACTTCAGAAAAAAGGCGTTATTGATGAAGAAATAAAAAATAGAGCAGAAAGCCAATCCAATATTGATGCAATGGCAAAACAGGCGCAGGAAGAACAGCAGAAGCGACAGATGGCAGCGGCAGAAGAGTCTGAAAAGAATTTGAGAGAAGCAGAGAAACGCCGTGAAGAAAAACGTAATAAAAGAAAGCAGGAAAAACAGCTTGCATCAATTCCGCAAGGTATTAGCAATAAGCAAATGAAGCTTATGACTCTGGCTCTTGTTCTAAAAATTCTTTCTCAAGATAAAGTTACAACAATCCTCAATAAGTTTGACTCTAATGATTCTCTTGCAATATCTCAGTATATGAATATGGCAGATTTAGAATCACATCTTGACGGAGATTTAATCTCAGATTGTCTGAAAGAAATGAAAGACTACCTGCCAATAAAACGTAAACTGACGAAGGAAAATGTACTTGGCGATTTACTTCGTATTTACAGAACAACTCCAAGAGAAAAAATTGAGAAAGTTATTAAAAATGAACGTCCTCTCGTAAAGCGCTTTATATCACAGGCCTATGACGGAGAGTATTCCGGATTGCCTTTAAGGGTTGCAGGTATTGTTGCACAATACATTGAGGATAGTATATAATATAAAAAAGAATTATGATAATTAAGAAAAATAGTCAAAAATACAGGGAGGTCAGGAGGAGAATAGAGCCGGCGGATTTTGAAAATAAGCCGGTAGAAACTGCTGAAATAGAACCGGAAGAAAAAGAATTACCAGTAGAACAGCAGGAAGAAGCAGAAGAAATAGCAGAGCCGGTAGTAAATCTTCCAAAAGAACCCGAAATTGACTTGTTTGATATTGAAAATATTGATTTTAATCAACGTCAGGAGAGAAGGCGCGGCTCTAGAAGGCGCGGTTACAGGAGAATTGATGACCGAAATCTTGTGTCGCGCGCTCAAGAAGAAGCCGAAACCATTAAAAAATCTGCATTTGATGAAGGATACCGGAAAGGGCTGGAACAGGCAGAGGCAGATATGGCTGAATTTAGGAAAGATATTACTGCTTTTATGCATGCTGCAAAAGATGTTTTTGAATATATTGCACCTGATATATTGGAAATAAGTGTTGATATAGCTAAAAAAATTATTAAAAAAGAAGTAGAAACCGACCCGCAGGTTTTAATAAATACTATTGTTGATGTTTTAAGAACTGTTTCTAAGAGTGAACCTAAAATAAACATCAGGGTAAAACCTCAGGCGGTTCAATTTATAAAAGACACTCTGCCTAATATTACCTATCAGTATGGTATTGATGCAAAGATTAATATTGTGGCAGACCCGTCAATTGAAGAAGGCGGATGTGTTTTTCAGACAAATAATGGTATAGTGGATGCTTCAATTGACACGCAGCTGGAAATTATTAAAAAAGCTTTAGAAGGAATGTAATGGCAGCAGAGGGCGGAAATAACAAACCAATAAGTGAAATTTTTCTTGCATTGTTCGTAATGACGTTGATATTAATCCTCATTATCGAAATGCCAAATTGGGTTATCAATTTTTCTATAAGCTTAAATATAACGCTTGGTATTGTTCTTTTGATGATATCTTTATACGTCCAGAAGCCTCTTGAACTTGCCGCATTTCCTTCAATTATTCTTCTTGGAACTATGTTTCGTCTTGTACTATCAATTGCATCAACGCGTCTTATTCTGGCTAAAGGCGATGCCGGAGAAGTAATTCATGCTTTTGGAACATTCGTTACCGGCGGTAATATGATTGTAGGCGGTGTTATCTTCCTTATTATCACAGTTGTTCAGTTTATGGTAATTACAAAAGGTGCAGAACGTATTGCAGAAGTTGCTGCGCGTTTCGCGTTAGACGCTATGCCCGGAAAACAAATGACTATTGATGCCGATTTTAACGCTGGTTTGATATCACCGGAAGAGGCAGTAAAAAGACGTGAAGATTTACAAAGAGAATCAAGCCTCTTTGGTTCAATGGATGGTTCCATGAAGTTTGTAAAAGGTGATACTATGGCGGGTATCATCATTGTTATAATTAACATTGTAGGTGGTTTGATTATCGGTTGTTTAGTAAACCAAATGCCAATAGGCGACGCTGTAACCAAATATACAGTATTAACAATCGGTGATGGTCTTGCTTCACAGCTGCCTTCTCTTTTAATGTCAATAGCAGCCGGTATCGTAATGACACGTGCATCAGCCGGTAATAACTCTCTGGGCGGTGATTTGACTAACCAGATTATGTCAAAACCATACTCACTGTTTTTTGCGGCATTATTTCTCGGCTTAATCACAGTTACCTGTCCAATAACGGGGCTGCCGTTTCTGCCATTCCTTTTATTCACAATTATTCTCGCAATTGCCGGCTTCTCTGTATTAGTCAATGCAGACGTTCAATCTCAATTAGGACAATTGGAAAGTGTACGTCAGAACATGCAGGATTTGGTTAACCCTAATAAGATGTATGAAAGACTTGGGGTTGATGTTTTAAGCCTGCAGGTCGGTGCAGGGCTGCTGGTTATTGCAGATCCGGATCAAGAAGGTCAATTGCTTGCTAAAATAGCTGCTTTACGTCAGAGAGTTACTGACGAATTAGGCTACATTCTTCCGAATATCCGTATTATGGATTCTTCTGCACTAGAGGCAAACGAGTATGTTATTTCTATTCGTAATAACGTTGTTGCTTCCGGTTTTGTATATCCGGGTAAATATATGGTTATTGCTGACCAGTGGGATTCTGTTAAGAAAACAATTCCTGAAGATGCGATTGTCGGGGTTGATCCTACATACCAGACTCAAGCTTACTGGATTTCTCAGGAAGATGCAAAAGCTACAAAAAATGTTACGGCTGTTGATGCACCAGACGTTCTTGTTACACACCTTCAGGAATGTGTAAGAAAACACGTTGATGAAGTCATGACAAAAACTGACGTATTAAAACTTATGGAACTTGTTCGTTCCCAAGACCCTACACTTGTTAATGACCTTGTTCCGGCAATAATTTCAACATCTGACTTGAGAAAGATTTTTGTAAACCTTATTCGTGAAAAAGTTTCCATCAAAGATATTATTTTTGTATTTGAACGTCTTTGCGACTATGCAAGATTTTCAAAAGAACCTGATATTTTGTCAGAACGTCTGCGTGCAGCATTAGGCCGTCAAATCTGTTTGAATAATGTTGATAGAGATCACGTACTGTATGCTCTTACACTTTCTCCGGAATGGGAAAAAACGCTGGATGACAGCTGTCAGAGAACAGAACTTGGTACTATGTTCCTGTTAAATCCAATGCAGGTGCAGGATTTAATTGAATCCACAGCAATGACATTAATGCGTGCACATCAGTCAATTGGTCAACAGCCGGTAATTTTATGCTCTCCAAGAATCCGTCTGCCTCTTTACCAGCTTCTTGAAAGACACATCCCTACAATTGTTGTAATCTCTTATTCAGAATTGATTACTGATATTAAAGTAGAAGCAGTTGATACAATCGGTGACAACTCCGGTTATTAAGAAGAACTTAACAAAACTTAATAAAAAGTCAATTTTTCAAAGGTTAAATACTTTATATATACATAAGAGATATTTAAGAGAGTAAAAGGAGTTTTAACAATGGCAATTGGCGCACGAGATTTTATTGACAAATTATTAGTAGAAAAGTATGCACAGGAAAAAGTAGACAATCATGACGAAGGCTCATTGGTTTCAAAAGTATCAGCAGATGATATGATGAGTGCAATGAATAGTTCTGCGAATAATTTCCGAACAATGCTTGCATTGAATAACCGTTTAACTATGGTATGCTACGGCGTTGTGGCTAAATCTGCAAAATATGTCTGTACGGAAGAAGCTGCGTAGAAAATATTGACAAATATACCTACCTAATATATAATACATATATAAGGATATGTTATTGTCAATGTATATTAAAAATCTTCAAATGAAAGAGCCTGAAACCCTTACGGCTGGGGGGGGGGGGGGGGTAAAACACTCTAAAAAATTACTCTTTTGGAGGTTAGTATGCCGAGCGTAAATACTAACCTTTCCAGTTTGATTGTTCAGACTAATTTAAAATCATCAACCAAACGTTTGAATATAGCAATAGAGCGAATGTCTACCGGTTTCAAAATAAACCATGCTAAAGACAATGCTGCGAATTATTCAATAAAAACCAAATTATCGAGTAAGATTAGTTCCTATGAGGTTGCAGAAGAAAATGCAATGATGGGTTTGGATATGCTTGAAACGAGCTCAGAGGCCTTAAATCATATTGAAGAAAATCTGGCAAGAATCCGCGCGTTGGCAGTTCAGGCTCAAAATGGAACTTATGGAGAAAAATCACTAATAGCATTAAATAGTGAAGCCCAAGCTCTAATGAATGAAATTTCCCGACTTAATGAAACCGCTCAATACAATGGAATAAAGCTTTTTAATACTGGTAAAGCAGAAATTACTAATGCGGGCAAAGAATTAGAACTCAACGAACAAGGTTTTTTACAAGAAGTCATAGTTCGTGATACATCAACAATGACAAAGCTTTCGAGTGTAGATGAAACTCAAGCTCTTGCTATTGGAACATATTCCATTTCCACTCCAGACGAACTTGCAAAGTTGGCAAGAATGACTAATACAGGTTTTGTATCATCAGGGTGTGAATTTGTCCTTGCAAATGACATCGACCTAAGTGTATATTCAACAGACGATGGCTGGATTCCAATAGGAAATAATAGCTTTGCCTTTTCTGCTGTTTTTGATGCTAATGGCTATCAAATTAGTAATTTATATATAAGTAGATTAAATGATAACTATCAAGGCTTATTTGGAAAAATAGAAACTTGTAATATAAAAAATTTAGTATTAACGAATTGTGATGTTAGTGGTAAAGATAATATCGGTTTATTAGCTGGCTTTGCAGGGCATACGAATATTACAAATTGTGTAGTTTCAGGAGATATAAAAGGAGAAAATTATATAGGAGGTATGGTAGGGTCAGGAGGATACCTTACTTCTGATTTTATATATCTAAATGTTAATATAAGTGGAGAAGAAACTGTTGGTGGAGCTGTTGGATTCAATAATTATTCCTCTATTTCTAATACAGCTATAAAGGGCTGTGTAGACGCTATTAATAAAGTTGGTGGAGCTATTGGCGTCTCTAATGGTACCAATCATACCTTAAATATTAATTGTACAGCTTTTATATTAGGCAAAGAGTCTGTCGGTGGTATTATGGGAATAGCTGCAAATTGGATATATGAATTAGAAAATTGCTATTTTGCCGGAAAAATTAAGGGCGATAGTAAGGTCGCAGCTATGATTGGTTATGCTGAGGGTTGTTCTGATTCAAGTATAAAAACTTGTATTGTAGAGGGTGAGATACTAGGAGCAGTTTCTGTTGGAATTTTTATCGGGGCTAGTAGTAATAGTGCAAATTTCAGCTTAATAGATTCGTTTTACTATAGTCAAAAAACAGGATTTTGTTTGTCTGGTGATACCGTTATAAAAACTGTAGAAAATTGTGTTGACATAACTATTCCTACTGAATATTATCTTCAGGTTGGAATAAATTCAGATTCCAAAAGTTCAAGCATAACTTTAACTACTTATGTTGATTTTTCAGCGTTGTCAAGTCTTTTACAAACTGGTATTGAAGATGAAAGTGTTCTCAAGCAAATAGATACACTTGTAAACCAGGTTTCTCTGAAGCAAACAGAAATAGGAACTGCTCAAAACCGTTTAGCAAGCGTACTAGAAGAAATTTCGATTAAATATGATAATCTTGTGTCTTCACGTTCAACGATACAGGATGCTGATATAGCCGAAGAGAGTAGTGCATATATCAGAAATCAAATTTTACAGCAAGCTGCTGCTACTCTTCTTGCGACAGCTAATCAAACGCCATCAATAGCGTTACAATTATTGTAGGTATAATATTGAAAATATTTTTAAAATTCCCTCTTGAAATAAAATTTTGTTAGCAATATAACGGTATTTGGTAAAATTACAATTTTGGGAATATAAGTAGTTATGGAAATTTATTTTTTAGCATTAGGAATGCTGCTTATTGGAGCTTTGCTTTCAATAGTGGTGAAAGAGCAATGGAAATTTAAAGTTTGCTCTATTTTTTCTTTTTTATCAGCCCTGACAATGATGTTACCGGCTGTTGCAGTTTTGATTAAAGGTATTCCGCTTATCAAAACTGTTGAATTATCTCCTATTACAGGAAATGTAGATTTCATTATAGATCCCCTTTCAGCTTTCTTTTTGATTGTAATTTCAATCATGAGCTTTCTCGGGGTTCTTTATGCAAACGGGTATATGAAACCTTACCTTAATAAAGGTATGAATGTTTCATCACACTGTTTCTTTTTAATGATGTTAATCGCGTCAATGACTATGGTTGTTACGGTTCAAAATGCATTATTCTTCCTTATTGTTTGGGAGATAATGTCATTATCTTCTTTCTTCCTTGTTATATTTGAAGGAGAAAAGAAAGAAGTTTTGAAAGCCGGTATTAAATATTTAGTTTACATGCACTTATCAGTCATATTTATTATGGCAGCATTTATTCTATTAAATATAAAAACCAGCAGCTTGAATTTTGGAGCATATGCTTATTATCTGCATAATGATGCTTCAATGGCAAATCTAATATTCCTGCTTGCATTTGTCGGCTTCGGCATCAAAGCAGGTTTTGTACCGTTTCATAACTGGCTTCCGGATGCGCACCCTGCTGCACCGAGCCATGTATCAGGTATTATGTCCGGTGTTATGATTAAAACCGGTATTTATGGTATTTTGAGATTTCTTTTATTTGTCGGTACGCCGTCAAAAATGATTTCTTATACAGTATTAACAATAGCTGTTATTTCTGCTTTGTACGGTGTTTTGTACGCAGTAACACAGCAGGATTTAAAAAGGCTTCTTGCATATTCAAGTATTGAAAATGTTGCCATTATCGGTATTGGTATCGGTGTTGGTATGCTCGGCTTAACTTACGGAAATCCTTATGTGGCTGTTTTAGGCTTTGCCGGCGGTATTCTCCATATATTAAACCACTCAATATTCAAGGAATTAATGTTCTTTGCAGCAGGAAGTGTTTATTTAAAGACTCATACAAGAAATATGGAGCTTTTAGGCGGATTGATGAAAAAAATGCCTTATACTGGTCTATTATTTATTGTTGGTTCTATCGCAATCTGCGGATTACCTCCGTTTAACGGATTTATTGGTGAATTTCTAATTTATGCGGGTATGATAATGGGTATTCCTGCTTCAGAAATCAGCCTGTTTCTGGTGCTGATTCTTTCAATTGCTGCTCTGGGTATGGTTGGTACAATGGCAATGTTGTGCTTTACAAAGGCAGCTGGTATTACTTTCCTTGGTAATCCTAGAACTGAATGCGTTGAACATGTAAATGAAGATGTACCGAGGGTTATGCTTATTCCTATGGTAATACTTGCCTTTCTGGCATTCTTTATCGGAATGTTCCCTCAGTACTTTATATCAATAGTAATGTGGCCTGTATCAATGTTGGTTAATGTTGATAAATATGCAGCTAATCCGGCTCTGGATGAAGTATTTAAGAATACATTCGGCTTGATTCTATCTGATTTCAGCTGGTTCTTCTTAATATTCTTTGCAGTTGTAGCTGTTATGTTCATTGTAAAACTTATCGTGAACAGAAAAGCTAGAATTAGCAATACCTGGGGCTGCGGATACAACAGGCTTAATAACCACGTACAATACACAGGTTCTTCTTATGCAAATTTATTTATTTCAACATTGAAACCTTTATTCAAAAGAGTTTCACATATTAAGAAACCAAAGGAACTATTCCCTAAGGAAGCTTATTATGAACTTGAAATAGAGGACATAGAAGAAGCTTATATTGTAAAACCTCTTGTAATGTGGGATGAAAAATTTCTTACCAAGTTCGAGAGAATTCAGAATGGTAATATCCAGCAGTACATTCTGTTCGGTTTAATCTTTCTGATATTGGCAATAATCGGTATGATTTATTTTGGGGGTTAGAAATGACTATCTTTTGTATAAATATAATAATACTCTTGTTTGTACCATTTTTGATGATTGGTGTAATCAAGAAAACAAAAGCCTTCTGGGCAGGCAGAAAGGGTGTAAGCATCTGGCAGCCGCTATGGGACTTTATAAGATTGATGAAGAAACAGGCAGTTATAAGTGAAACAACTTCTTGGGTATTTAAATTTGCGCCGGTAGTTGGGTTTGCATCTGTAATTTTTGCATCACTCTTTGTGCCATTGACTTTCGGAAGTCCTATAATTAATGTTCCGTTTGCATTTGTAATATTTTCGTATGTTCTCGGACTTGGCAAATTCTTTTCTCTGCTTTCAGCATTAGATACAGGAAGCAGTTTTGAAGGAATGGGGGCTTCTAGAGAAGCATGTTTCTCTACAATAGTTGAGCCGGCATTCTTTATTGCCCTGGGTTCTATTGCAGCCTTGACTCAAAACTATACATTTGAAAGCTTCAAGCTCATTCTTCAAAATGCAGGCGGTTATGGAATATTAATTATTATTCTAGCTGCGGTAACTCTGTTTATAATGCTGCTCATTGAAGGGTGCAGGGTGCCGGTTGATGATCCTACTACTCACCTTGAGCTGACTATGATTCACGAAGTTATGATTTTGGACAACTCTGGAAAAGATTTAGGACTTATTACCTGGGCTTCTGCAATTAAGATGTTTATTTTTGAGGCTTTGATTGCAAATCTTATAATTCCGGCTTCCCTCGGAGGATGGGAAACTTTACTCGCTTTCTTAGCTATTATATTTGTTCTTTCTATCGTAATCGGTACGGTAGAATCTTCAATGGCAAGATTTAGAATGACACATGTGTTTGAGTTTATATTTATTATGTCAATCACTGCGTTAATTATATTAGCTCTGGTAACATATAGAGTTTACGGCGGCTAGGAGGTAGGGGTAAATGAAAATGGTTGAATTTATAACTACAGGTATATAGGAAAAACATCATGGAAAATATATTTATAATTTTATTAGGTTTATCAATGATATACATAGCTTCAACAAGCCGCTTGGCAGCTCACGTCAATATGCTTATTATTCAAGGCTGGCTGTTGTTCTTTGTATGCTTGTCCGGTATTGCTAAAGAACCGTCCGGACTGGAATCTATTATGGCAAGTATGCCTCATATAGTCGGATTTTTATTTATTGTTATAGAAACTTTAATAGTAAAAGCGTTGGTTATTCCGATATTTTTGAAAAAGGTGGTTAAAAAGACTCACGCTCACAGGGATACGGATGCAAATATTCCTCACTTTTACTGTTTAGTTATATCAAGCGTAATTTTGTTTGCAGGATTTTTGATTGCTAATATTAATACTCCGGCATTTAAGCTTGTTTCTCCAATGTATTTTGGCGTTTCAAGCGCAATGATTATCATAAGCCTGTGGCTGATTACAATTAAACATAAAGTTTTATCAAATGTAATTGGGTTTATAACAATGGAAAACGGAATATTTCTTTTATCATTATCAGTGGCTAAAGAAATGCCAATTATTGTTAACCTTGGCGTATTGCTTGATATATTTATTGCCGTATTCATTTTAGGTATGCTTGTCAAAGAAATTAATAATGAATTCGACGACTTGGAAGTTTCACAATTATCAGATTTGAAGGATTACGAGTACAATGATTAATTTAATTTTATTATTTCCGCTAATTGCGTGTTTGATACTGTTTATATTTAAAAACAAATTTTTAAATAATTTGATGATTAATATATATGCAGTTATGCATTTTATCGTATCATTGGCATTTTGTATGGGGTGGGATTTCCTGCCAATGATAAAACCCTGCAAGTTCTTTGCAGTAGATGATACAAATAAAATATTTTTAATGGTTATGTCAATTGTTTTTCTGGCTGTTGCTGTTTATAATAACGGATATCTTAAAAACGACAGTTCTTTAACCAGAAAATTAAGACATTATACATATATGGTTTTGTTCTTTGTATTTTCTATGACCGGTGCAATATTAAGCTCAAATCTTGGCGCTGCGTGGGTATTCATAGAAGGTACAACACTGGCCAGCGCATATTTGATATATTTCCACAAAACTAAGCATTCTATTGAAGCGGCTTGGAAATATGTATTTATTTGTTCAATTGGTATTGCTCTTGCTTTTGTAGGAATTATTCTTCTCACAATTGCAACAGGGAATTTAAACTCTTTATTCTATAACCAATTGTATGACAATGCAGCTTTGTTTAATCAGTTCTGGTTAAAGCTTTCATTTGTGTTCATACTGTTTGGTATTGGTACAAAAATGGGGCTTGCACCGGTGCATTTCTGGCTTCCCGACGCACACGCCGAAGCACCTTCGCCGATATCAGCTTTGTTATCTGCAACACTTTTGAACTCGGCATTTTTAATGATAGTAAATGTATTTAGAGTAATGGTTCTGGCTGGATGTGCTGATTACGCAAGGATTATGCTTCTGGTAATGGGATTTATCTCATTGTTTGTAACAGCTGTATTTGTTTATCATATAAATAATTACAAAAGAATGCTGGCTTATTCTTCAATCGAAAATATGGGTATTCTTGCTATAGGAACTGCATTAGGCGGAGTAGGTATGCTTGCTGCTATGATTCATTTAATCGGACATTCTCTGATTAAAGCTTCTTTCTTCCTTACTTCCGGAAATATATTGGAACTTTATGGAACAAAGAAAATAAAATCTGTAACAGGAATTATGAAACATGATAGAAAAACTGGCTGGTTGTGGGTTGCTTCTTTCCTTGGTATTGCAGCATTCCCGCCGTCTGTACTGTTCATAAGCGAATTTTTAATGGTTAAGACAATGTTTTTAAAAGAACATTATGTTTTATGCGCATTATTCTTACTACTGTTAACAATTATTCTTTTTGGACTTGGAAAGGCTGTTATCAAAATGGCATTTTCATCCGGTAAAAACGAGCATTCTGCGGAAGCCGAGAATAAAAAACTTTCTTGGACAATGTATGCTCCTCAAATAATAATGCTTATATTAGCATTTGTTATCGGTATTTATATGCCGCAAGGGCTTATAAAAATGATAATTTTTGCTGTAAAAGGTTTTTAGTGCTGCGCACGTAGACATTTTTTAAAAAGAAGGTAACTATGAATTGGATAATAACTGAAAACAATAAGAAAATAAATGCTTTTGATATTCCGACAATTTCAATCGAAGAGATAAAAGCTGATGTTGAAAAAATGAAAATGCGTGTAGTTGGTTTCTTCGGAAAACAAGAATTTAATAATGTAAGACTATACGTTGTTATGGCTGATGATAAGATAGGTAAACTTTATGTGACATCATCTCTATTTACACCGGATGTAAAATCATATGAATCGTTTACTCAGAAATTTCCGGCATTTCATATCTTTGAAAGAGAGTTCTATGAAGAGTTTGGAATAGAACCTCTTAATCACCCCTGGCTGAAACCGGTTCGAAACAATCAGGATGCTTACCCGTTTTTTGAAATGGAGGGAGAAGATATCCATCAGGTTGCTGTAGGACCAATTCACGCAGGTGTAATTGAACCGGGGCACTTCAGATTTATGTGTCAGGGTGAAAAAGTGTATGATTTGGAGATTATGCTCGGTTACCAGCATAGAGGAGTGGAAGAACTTTTCTTAAAAGGTAAAGGATATAACAACCGGCTTGCAGAATCTGTTTGCGGTGATTCCGTAATTGGTTATAACATGGCATATTCTCAGGCAATGGAAACTTTATCAGATACGCCAGTTTCTTCAAAGGCTCAAATAATTAGACGTGTTGCTCTGGAAATGGAGAGAATTGCAATACATATCGGTGATATGGGTGCAATTGCCGGAGATATGGCTTATTTAATGGGGGCTTCAATTTTTGGTATAACAAGAACTCTTGTTATTAATACAATGCTTGAAATATCCGGAAGCCGTTTTGGCAGAGGGTTAATTAATGTCGGCGGGGTAAACTTCGATATTGATGAGGCTTTGTCTAAAAAGATTATAGATATGCTTGACGGTGTTGCAAAAACTGTTGACAGAACTACAAAAGTTATGCTGAAAACTCCTTCCTGTATATCAAGAATGGAAAGAACCGGTGTTGTATCAACAGAAACAGCACAGACTCTCGGCGCAGTAGGTATGGCAGCGCGTTCATCAGGGGTTGATATTGATACAAGATTCGATTTTAACGATAAATGGTATACCTCTCTTGATGTTGTTAAACCTTTTAAAGCAACAGGTGATGTGCATTCAAGATTTAAACTCCGCTATAAAGAGATTAAACAATCTATGCAGATTGTTAAAAAACTTTTAGACAAGCTTAAGGAGATCAGAAATGAGCAGATTTTAACAAATCCAAACAAAACTCTTGCTCCAAATGCTTTTGCTATTTCAATGACTGAAGGATGGAGAGGCGAGATTGTTCATATTGCTTTAACAGGTGCTAATGGTGAACTTTTAAGATACAAGATGAAAGATCCATCATTCAACAATTGGTATATGCTTGCAATGGCTGTGAGAAATAATGGAGTTTCTGACTTCCCGCTCTGTAACAAGAGTTTTAACTTGTCATATTGTGGTAATGATTTATAAAAAGGAAGATAAAAATGTTTGATATAATTAAATTAAAATATTTTCAGGGAAATCAATTCATACCGGATATTCCAAATGCGCCAATGCGCAGTCAATTTAGAGGTTTCCCAATCTTAAAACAATGCGGTGATGTTGACGAAAGTGTCTGCCCTACAGGTGCATTGAAAGCCAATCCTTTGTCTATTGATATGGGCAAATGTACGCTTTGCGGTGCTTGTAAATGTCAGTCTGTACAATTCAGCAACTATTATAAATTGTCGTCAACAGACAGAAATAAACTTGTTATTACAGAAAATATGACGCCGGAAGAATTCGAAAAAGCTGCAATAACAGCAAGAAAAGAGATTCGACGAGTTTTTTCAAAATCATTAAAGCTCAGACAGGTTTCAGCTGCAGGATGCAACGGATGTGAAATGGAATTAAACGCGTGCTCAAACTGCAACTTTGATATGGGAAGGTTTGGTATTGATTTTGTAGCTTCTCCTCGTCACGCTGATGGAATTGTAATAACAGGACCTATTTCAGAGAATATGGCTTATGCTCTTGAAGACTGCTATAAATCTACTCCTGACCCTAAAATAGTAATACTGGCAGGAGCTTGCGCAATTTCTGGCGGTGTTTTCCAAAATTCTTCTAAACTAAATAGAGAATTTTTGGAAAAATATCCGATAGATTTGTACATACCAGGGTGCCCTGTTCACCCGCTTACATTTATAAACGGGGTTTTAGATTTTATTACAAAAAAATAACCGGAAGAGCTCTGAAAATATCAGAGCTCTTTTTATAATCCAAAATAAAGTTTGTTTAACTCTGCAACAGTTGTTGCACCTGGTCTTAGTTCTTCAAGCTGTGCTCTTTGGGTATCTTGAGCAGCCTCAAGAGGCTGAACCTGCAAATTCTGCTTTTGTTCTTCCTCCTGTCTTGTTTGAATTTTTTGAATTAATTCTGCCTTCGCCTGTTCAAGCTTCATTTTGTCAATACTTTTATTCCCGCTCGGAGCAATTCCAAGTTTCATTAACTCCTGAAGTATTCTTAAATACTCAGGATCAGAATAGGCTGAATGTATTGCTTGAACGGCTGCTACCAATTTAGAACTCCTTTTAGCTGCTAATTATATAATTCCACCATTAGACTTATTTATAACTTTCATACGCTAATATCTTTACAAAAATTCATAAACGAGTTAAAATATATAATGTTACGTTAATATTTTGTTACAAACTGGCAATAAAATTTGTTTTGGGTTTTTAATTAAAATATAATGTCAGGTGTACTAATATTACAACCCAATAATCTAACTTAGGAATACGGAAATTATGAAGAAACAAATAAGCTATTTGCTCACCGTTTTATGCCTTTTGTCTGTAAATAAGGCATTTGCAGACCCTATGGCTGGAACAGTTTTGCCGGCTCAAGTTCAATCAGAACTCGGCGGATATAACCCCGGAGCATATAATACTACTGAATTGCAAAATATTAACCATTATCAAATTGATAGAAGTTATATTCAGTCATTTGATGATGTAAGTAAAGATGAACAGATTTATGATGCTTCAATAGAAGAAAATCAAGCTAGAGAGGGTGTATTATACAATCCTCACTTTTTACTTCAAAAAATAAATTTTGAAGGTAATACAAAAATACCTTCAGAAGAACTAGAAAAACTAGGTCTTGAAGTTCTAGGAGAAGATGTTTTCTTTGATGAATTACTGGAAGTATGCCAGAAAGTAACAAATTATTATAGGGCAAAAGGCTATCTTACTTCATATGCGACAGTCCCTCCACAGAGAATTGTAGACGGAGTTGCGACAATAAGAATTGTTGAAAGTAAAGTTGGTGAAATGAATATTGATGGCGAAAAATGGACCAGAGAATGGTACTTGCGCCACATTATTATGGGAAAAGCAGGGCTTAGAGAAGGTGATGTCTTTAATGCTAAAAACCTTCAAAGAGCAATGAAAGAAATTAACAAGGAAGATTATGTTCAAGTGCAGACTGAAGTTGAAAGACAGGCAGAAGGTGATGAGAACACTACAATTACCTTGAATGTAAGAGATAGATTCCCTGTTAATCTTAATTTCTCATATGATGACTACGGCCGTTCTTACACCGGCTCTCAAAGAGTTTCATTCCTTGTAGGTATGGACAACCTTACAGGTTTAGGTGATAAAATCTACGGCGGTACTATTCTTTCATCCGGTGCAACAGGCTGGATGGCTGGATACTCATTACCGGTATCTTCATATGGAACAAGATTGTCTTTCGATTTTTCTGACTCTCATGTTAGACTGGGCGGACCTTACAAAAACTTAAATGTTAAAGGTAACGCACAAAGCTATTTCTTTAAATTAACACAGCCTATTATACAAACTGCTAAATCAGATTTGATATTCTATACAGGTTATGACTATGTAAATGCAAATACATCAGCAAATATTGCAGGCAATCCTTTAAGATTATCAAATTATAACTTGAATGTATGGCGTTCCGGATTATATGGTATGACTGATGATAACTACGGACGTTGGTTAGGAAATTTAGGTGTTGACTTCGGTATGGGCGGTGATGGTCACGGTGCAATACAGGATACTACATTCTTTAAAGTTACAGCAGGTGCTACCCGTGTTCAAAGACTATTTGGCAGAAGTATGGGTATTGTAAGAGTAAATGGTCAGTACTCTCCAAATAAATTGTTTGCAGCTGAACAAATGCAGATGGGCGGCCCTTATACATTAAGAGGTTACCAGCCGGCTGAATTAATCGGTGATTACGGTGTGACCGGTACTGTTGAATATAGATTTCCTGTTCCATTCCTCGATAGAATTCTCCCAAGGGTAGATGAAAGATTGAAACTTGCAGTATTCTATGATTGGGGCTGGTTAGGTGAAAACGGCGGTATTTATAATTATCCTCAACAGTTCTTGCATTCAGTAGGTTTTGGTACATACGTAAACTTTACAGACTGGCTTACAGCACAGATCGGTGTAGGTTTCCCTCTCGGAAGAGATTATAACGAAAACACCGCAAGGTTTTACTTCAGTGTTAACTCTGACTTAGACAGATTAATTCCTTTGAGAAACCCTGAAAAATTATAAAATAAAAAATAACCGGATAATAAATCCGGTTATTTTTTATCTGAATATTGTCTGCTCTCTATCTGGGCCGACACTTATAATTCCTATTGGGGCTCCGATTAAATCTTCTACCTTTTCAATGTATTTTTTTGCATTCTCCGGCAAATCTTCATATTTTCTAATGCTGCTGATTGGAGTTTTCCAGCCGGGCACTGTTTCATAGATAGGTTCTAAATACTTATGAATAAATACATCTGTAGGATAAGTCGTATACACCTTATCATTTCTACAGTCTTTGTAAGCAGTGCAGATTTTAATCTCATCAAAAGTGTCAAATACATCAATTTTGGTAAGTGCAACTTTAGTTATGCCGCCGACTAAAACAGCATATTTCATAATAACAGAGTCAAACCAGCCGCATCTTCTAGGGCGGCCTGTGGTAACCCCGAATTCGTGACCAATATCCTGAATCATTTTTCCTGTTTCGTCGGTTAATTCTGTAACAAAAGGTCCTTCACCAACTCTAGTTACATATGCTTTTGAAACCCCTACTACTTCCTTTATCATTGCAGGGCCGTAGCCGCTTCCAACGGCAGCTCCGCCTCCAATAGGGTTTGAACTTGTTACAAATGGATAAGTACCATAATCAACATCAAGCATAACACCTTGAGCGCCTTCAAAAAGGATTTTCTTGTCTTTATAGCGGTTTAATAAATCCTGCCAATCAAAGCATACATATGGCTTAAAGAGTTCGGCATACTTTTCGCATAATGAAAGAATGCAATCACGCGTATATTCTTCTAATCCATAAACATTTTTCAGCATCTTATTTTTTATCGGAAGAATCATGTCTATTTTTTCATTAAGTGCCTCAAAAGAATATAAATCTTGAATTTTAAAACCAATTCTAGCGGCCTTATCTGTATATGTCGGTCCAATGCCTTTCTTGGTTGTTCCAATTTTACCCTTACCCGAGTGAGCTTCGCTGTAACCGTCAATTTCTATATGATAAGGCATTGTAATAGAGGCCAGAGGTGATATTTTTAGATTTTTGAAATCAACTCCCTCAGCCTTAAGCTCATTAAGCTCCCTTTCAAAAGATTCCGGATGTATAACCGTTCCAGCTCCAATAAAACAGATTGTTTTATCATATAATATTCCAGAAGGTATCATGTGAAATTTATATGTTTTCCCCCCCGCTACAACTGTATGACCGGCATTACATCCGCCTTGATATCTAATGATTAAATCTGCTTTCTCCGCAAGCAAGTCTGTAATCTTCGCTTTCCCCTCGTCACCCCATTGGGCGCCGATAACGACAGTATTTTCCATTAATTTTCTCTCCTAATATAAAAAGCCGGTATAAATCCGGCTTTGTTAATTTCTATCCATTGTTACTCTGCGCTTGTTTCGCCTTTGCTTGTTTGGCTTGAACATCAAGCATAGAATTATGTGCCATCATATAAACCGAGCATATCTTATAGTTTTTCAGATACCATGCGCAGTTTTCTTGCATACAAACAATTTCTACCTGTGAGCCAACGCTCATTAGAGGACATAAAGGTATTGCTTTTTCTTGATCACGAGGTGCCATTAATTATCTCCTATATTATTACTTCGCCATTTTTAATAAATTGCAGTTTTCACTGCGTTTTTTTTCTTGATCTTTATAAATCTTTGTTCTATTGATAACTTCGTCAAAGTCTATTTCATGTGCATTAAAATCCGGTCCATCAACGCAGGCAAATTTAGTTTTTCCGCCAACCGTCACCCTGCAAGCTCCGCACATACCTGTGCCGTCAACCATGATAGGGTTCATGCTTGCTTCTGTATAAATTCCTTTATCTCTGGTCAAATCAGCGACTGCACGCATCATTGGCATTGGTCCAACTGCAATGGCATAATCAATCTTTTCAGATTTAATAAGCCTATCTAAAACTTGTGTGACAAATCCTTTTTCACCTAAAGATCCGTCATCTGTCGTTATAAATAATTCTGTGCATGCATCTTTCATTTTATCCTGCCAGAATATCAATTCTTTATTTCTGGCACCCATAATCATATAAACCTTGTTACCAGCTTCTTTAAAAGCTTTGGCAATAAGATAGCAGGGTGCAGCGCCATAGCCTCCGGCCAGACAAACAACAGTGCCATACTTTTCAATATGTGTAGGCTGTCCAAGAGGACCTACTATATCAACGAGTTCATCGCCTTCATTAAGAGCAGCAAGTTTTTTAGTTGAGTAGCCTACTGCCATAAAAACAAGTGTAAGCTCTCCGGTTTCTTTATTAGCATCAGCGATTGTTAGCGGTACTCTTTCCCCATTCTCTTCTGCTCTAAAAATAATAAACTGGCCAGCTTGGGCGTTACGTACGACAAAAGGCGCATCAATAGTTATTTCATACTGATTAGGACATAATTCTCTCTTTGATAATATTTTGTAGCCCATCTAACTAAGCTCCTCTTTCACATAGTATATTACCACAAATATGCTGTTCACTCAATAGACTAAAAAAAAACCTTTCTTCAAAAGAAAGGTTTTGGAATCTTTTTTAATTAATTCCTCATGTGTAGAAGGTTAGTGTGTAGGTTGTATGAAAGGTTTATATTATGAATTCGTTTTGTATATATATAAAGTATAAAACTTATGTAAAATTTCATAAACTATTAAATATTGTTACATAACTTTACAAATTACATGTTAAAAAAGCCGCAATAATATATCTCGGCCTTATTTTATTATTTCTAGGGTATATATACTAAATTAGACAATTTATCATGCAGCATTCTTAATTTATAATCATTATTATTTGCTTTCTTTAAAGCTTTTTTTAGTGTTTTATTAGATTTAGCTTTGGTTGCAGGCTCTCTTCGAAGTAACACATCTATGTAATTATTAATATTGTCTAATATTCCAAACAAATCCCTAGAATCAATCGAGCTTTTCAGTTCATCGCCGGCTTGATGGATTTTGCTTCTACGGACAGTTTTACATGTATGCATATCCATAAATCCATTATCAATGAACCCTGGTAAGGTATATGGATCATAGGCTAAATCTTTTACAACAACAGGTTTATTCTTTTTATTACTTAAACTTTTGATAAATCTTACTATTGCGTTAGCTTCATTTTGATTTTTTACATTTTTCTTTTCTAGATTGACAGTAAGAACATCAGGATTGCTGCGACAGTGAATTTCTTGTAAATTAAATAATTTTTTTATTAGTTGAGTTCCTTTATAGTCACGGTCAAACTTTAGATTTATAGCATCTGTTAATGTTTTTTTCCCAATATTTAAATCAAAAGTGTGTGAGATAGCAGTCGGCTTTGTTGTGAACATTCGATATCCTTTATTGTTAGGAAGTTTGTAAAATAGGTATTCTGGTAGTTGCTTAGCAACAGGGGATAAATTTGTTGGTATCATATTTTTCTCCTTTCACACGAGGCGTTTTTATTCCGATAAAAAACGTGAAGGTTCTGAATTGATTAATTTTTACAATATTGTTACATTTGTTAACAAAACTTTTTGGTAATTCAAGGGGTTAATTTTTGTTTTTTAGCATTTAATAATAGAGTGTAAGAAAATTTATCGCGGGATGGAGCAGTCTGGTAGCTCGTCGGGCTCATAAGACTCATTTTAGATTTACTTCCTTGCTTGATATAATCAGTGTTATTGGTATTTATAAAATACTTATTTTTTGATATAAATTGTAGGGAAGACCTATAATTATTGTAAGTCTTTTTATAGGTCTTTTTTCCCTGCAACTTATCATATTTTATGCACCCCAATCGTCTTGTTTTTGTGGACAAAGTTCTGTTGGAATTTCTTTTTCAATGTCATTAAAATAGCCTTTAAATATAAAAGATGACTTTTTAATTTCTTTCCGCAATTTTTCTGGCATAACATGAGTATATGTATCTAATGTTATACCAATACAACTATGCCCCATTATTTGTGATACCGTTTTTGCTTCATACTGTCCGCTTTCAAATAATCTTGTAGCGTATGAATGTCTTAAATCGTGTATTCTAAAATGTTCAATACCAAGTTCATTAAGTTTGTTGTTCAAATATTTTCTAAAAACTGTATCACAAATAAAGTATCCGTCATTTTTTGCAAATACTAAATCAAGGTCGCGGCGATATTCAGTACCTAATCTAAGCAAATTCGGAGCTTGTTTGCGTTTGACTTTTTTTAGAACTTGCATTACATCTTCTAACATAGGTAATGTACGATTAGAGTGTCGTGTTTTAGTTGATTTAATAATTTGAAGCTGAAATTTTCTTTTTAAACTTTTGTCTGTATTTGGAACCGCTTGCAACTGTTGGTCAATTCTGATTTCTTCTTTATCAAAATTAACTTTAGACCACTGCAAACCAAGAGCCTCTCCTAATCTTACACCTGTACAAAGTAAAAATACTATCAGGTAATCCATTGTTGTACCACTTTTAATACAAGATTTAGCCAGTTTTTCCGCTTCTTCTGGTAACAATGTAGTTGCAAAAGTTTTATGTCTTTTAGGTAGTTCAGCCTTTTCGTTGGGATTACAAGGTATCAAATCATTTTTATATGCACATTTGAACATTCTGTTTGCGACTGTATAAATGTTTTTAATTGTTTTAGGACTTAATTTTTCCCCTTTTGCATTTGTCTTGTTCGCACACGTAATATAAAAACGGTTTAAGGCTTGACCTGTAATTTTATTTAAACGATATTGTCCTATACCACTAATAATATGTGCATCTAAAATACTACGGTCATCGCTTTGTGTAGTTATTTTAACTTTGCCTACTACATAATTATCATACCAGTAATTTGCATATTGTTCGATAGTCCAATTTCCATTGGCATCTTGCGTATATATGCCGTCTTGTTCATTTCTCCAAGTTGCGGCTTTTTCTAAACATTCTTCTTTTGTTTTTGCCCAAAAGTATTTATACTTAGTTTTACCACTATTATCTTGGTACGAAATTCTATAATCAAAGCCATTGCCATTTTTTGAAAAACATCCTTCCCCGTTACGTCTTCTCTTAGCCATTTGCATTCTCCTCTCTTACGAACTTGTAGAATGCGTATTCGCTAATATTCAACTCGCGGATAGCAACATTTGATTTTATTTCACGATTAAGCCATTTCTTGTAAACCTCGCTAAAATTTGTAGGTTTCGGCACTTGCTTTCGTCCTTTATACTTACCCTGCTTTTTAGCAACCGCTATACCATCTCGCTGGCGTTCTAAAAGATTAGCACGCTCAAACTCGTAAATTGCACCTAAGAATGTAAGCATAAGTTTACCAAAATTTGTGGAAGTGTCGATTTTTTCTTTGTCGCTGTACAAAGTTACACCTTGGTTTGTCAGATATTCAACAATATCCAACAAGTCTTTGGTGTTACGAGCTAACCGCGACAAGTCTTTAACGCAAATTGTATCGCCTTGTCTGACATAGTTAAGCATATTTTTAAGTTCGCGGCGGTCTGTTGTATTCTTACCGCTGGCTTTTTCTTCAAAATACTTATCTATGCCAAGTTTAGCTAAAATCGCTTTTTGACTTTCCGTATTTTGGTCGATTGCACTAACTCTGATGTACCCAATTCTTTGTCCTGTCATCGTTTCCCCCTTTTTATTTTTTTGTAGGATAACGATTGTTAGATGTAAAGACTTTGTCACGGAGTTGAGTGAAAATACAAAAATCAACTCTAAACAAAGGCTTTTTCTATGCCATGAAAGCCCGTGAATAGGGTACACCCTATTACTTGACAAAACTTGATTAAGTTTCATCAAGCGGTGCGGTTTTTTACAAGTTTGTGATTTTTTCCTGCGGTAGTGTTCCTCTCCTATCTTGTATGTTTTCATTTTTGTTTGCAACGGATGCATAAGTTGCACCAGACTCTTGCATTCGTTGCGGGTTTTGCCAGTCTGTGTACTGGCGGACATGATGACCAATAAAGACATAACGATATCTCCTATCTTGTGTAACTTTATTGTTCAATGGTGCGTTCTTTCTCCTTTTTAAAAATTAATATCCTAGCTGCCCATTTATAGCGGAGGCTCGCTGGACGAGAATTAAAGGTGATACGTCACTACCTATTCAATTTTATACTTCTATAATACAGATTTTTCCTGTAACCGTCAATAAAAAGTGAAGAAATGTAAATACAAAAAATTTTGCCTGCCCCTCACCAACCGTTGCCTATCTCTCGTGTAACAATCTCGGATTAGATATACTTCAAACTTTTTCATGATAATAAGGTCAATGTAATCATCAGAGATTTTACATAATCCATTACTTCCTATACTTCTATATATAGGATATTTATATTAAACTTGTTCTCTTTTTTTGTTTTTCTTTTCCCCCGCCGGTGCAAAATTTTTTAAACCTATTACTAACTACCAAATAACATTCCAATAATTATTACAATTAAAACTGTATAAATAAATCCTAAAATATGCATATTAGCCTCCAAATATTGCTATAACCAGTATCCATACAATTAAAGTTATTATCCATTGCATTACAATTATTCAACCTCATCTTTTACAATACTTTCATACAATATTTCAGCCAATAGTCCTGACATATTTTCTCCTTGTAGTTTATTTATTGCACAACGAGAAATGATTGCAAGTTGTCTAAAAATTTATTCTTTATAGTCTTTGCCGACATAACGATATTTCCCATGTTCCAATGCTATAAAATAATGCGGTTGTGTTTCCCAATCAATTCCATTATTTTTTATATTGTAACAGTAATCCGATGGTATATAACTATCTCTTGGTCGTTCATATAAACCATTTAAAGTATCTTTAAACCATTTGGTTGTAAACTCCAAATTTAAAGGCATTATTGATAACAATTTTTCTATTTCCATTTCAATTTGTCTTGTCATAGTAGTTTATTTAACCTCCGTAACTAATACTTTAAAAATTCCATGTGGCTCTGAAAATTTGTAATAATCTTGCCACGATATAACATAATCATTTTTTAAATTAATCGGTGGAAAATACTTTTTATTATATTCAGAAGTTTTATCTGTCCATTGTTTAATGCCTTTATGAATAACGGTGTTATCTTCTAAAGAAAAGTCGTAATCATTTTGTTGCGGATTACATATTTTTTGCCAAGATTTGTTCTGATTAGTAATTGTTATTACATATCCCACAATAAAATTTTTCTCAATAGATTTAAAATATTCAATTCTTGAAATATCTTTTATATGTCCATATTTAGTTAAATCATTTGCACTTTGGTCTTTCAATTTATATTCAATACCGTTCAAATTATATTCAAACTTATTGGTCTTATATTTCAGTTCAATGGGAATATAGCAACCGTTGTTATCGATAAGCACTAAATCAATATTTCTGTTTTTATCAAGATAATTTTTTAAAGGATATTCAAGACGGATTGTATATAATTCACCGTAAATTTCTTTAATTTTCCAGGCTAAGTAAAATTGAAATTCAAGCTCGCTGCAAAATAGAGGGTTGGTTTTTGATAACTCTATTAAAATTTTATAAATATCAAATTGATTTTTAGTAACAGTATTTACAACCATTCTTAACCTATATTTAAGGTAAATAATAACTTCTAATTTACCTATCTTGTAATAAATTCTACCAATTAAGTAAATTAAAGTCAAATATTTACCTCATTTCGCATTCTGAACGGTCAAAATTCTTAATAAAATTGAAAGAGAGGTTTATATGAATATTAAAAATTTGTTTGGTCGTAAAATTAAAGAGTATCGCAAAAAGAAAAATTTAACACAGGCGCAATTAGCTGAACTTGTGAATGTAGATGACAAACATATAAGCTGTATTGAGAGCGGTAAAAATTTCCCGTCCGCTGATTTAATTGAAAGACTTGCTAAATCTTTAGATGTCGAGCCTAAAGATTTATTTGAATTTTACTATCTACAAGAAACCGCCGACCTAAAAACAGATATAATATCAATGCTTGATAAACTAAATCAAGAAGAATTATCATTAGCGCATAAATATGTGCGGACATTCTTGTTAAAATAATTAAGAAACCGTTATACTGTAAAATGTTTCGGGATTATTTATGATATTTTGATATGTAGTTTCTCGATAATCATCATTATCATCGGAACCATACTGTTGTTGATACTTATCAATAATATTTTTTTGTTCGTTAAAAGCATCTTCAATCGCCTTTAAAATATTTAGAACTTCGTTACAGTCATGGTAATAGGTTTTAACAGATATCAAATCTCTTTTTAGATTTGAAAAATAATTATTAATACCTTTATAATTTTGTTGATTACTTTCAATTTGGCTATATTTATTATAGAAATTGCAATATGGGGCTGATTGCAATCTTTGGTTATCACTATTATATAAATAATAATCTGGTTCTTTTAATTGTCTAATGTTATTAAAAAATGTAGTTAATGATACAATTGAATCTTTTCCATTTTCTCTATGTGAACTCGTAAAATGTTCTTTATAAAAACAGTGTTCACGCGGTAATGGATATTTAAAGTTATAGTCTTTCTTTGCTTTTTTAAATGCCATAATACAGGTTAACCATTGAACTCGTATTGGTTCATAAAAATTGTTACAAATTCTCGTAAGTTCTATGGAATAATCTTTTAATTCTCTAATAGTTAAACAAGCATTAAAACTATATACTGCAAACCAGTTCCTCAATAAAACAATACTATTATAAATATTTTCACTTTCAGATAATAACCCTTTTGTCAAAGCTTCTGTTAAGCGTTTATTAGTTAAATATTGATTGACAATATATAAATAATCACTTTCAGTAGGACTTTTTAAAATTCTTTCATCATTAAAAAACTTTTGAAAATAATTTTCCCGACAGTTTCTATTTCTATTATCAATACCATATAAAGACTTAATACAATCATTTAAAGCTTCTTTATTCGTTGGCAGTATTACAAAAAGTCCTTCTATTTCAAAAAAATGTTTTATACATTCTAATGTTTTCATTGCATAATCAGGGCGGCAGCGGTCTAATTCATCAACAATGATGATAAGTTTCTTTTTGGGAATTTTGTTTATAAACGAAGTTAGTTGTTTTCTAAATTCAACAATGGGGTCTGTATCGGCTTTAAATGCATTTATAAGTTTTTCTGCTGAAATATTAAAGCCCAATCCTGTCGAAAATGTTATAGATTCCGCAAGCTTTTCTGTTATTTCAAATAGTCTTGCTGCATTTGCTATATATTTTTTAGTTGTAAATTTATTGTGTATATAATTTAATATAACTTTTGCAAATGCTAGAAATGGCTCTTGCATATAATCATTTTCCCAAACACTAAAATATATTACATCATATTTATTATTTCTTAGATACTGAGTAAACCTTGTACTAAAAAAAGTTTTTCCCATTCCATAATCTGCCGACAATAGTAGAGAATGGGGTGTTTCTTTAGTATCAATATCATTTTTTAAGGCTTTTGCAAAATCTTTTGTACTTTCAAAGCAGTCTAAAAATGGGTCGTTTTTATATTTTACAAATTCTTCATCTTCTAATTTAAAAATATTTGCTTTATCTAATCCCATAATCAAAATTCCTTGTAACTATAATATCATAAAAATTCAATGTATTTATACCTCACCGCCTGTAAACATTTCATCATTCGCCGATACATGCTCTCATTTGAATTTATTTCGGTGGCGGTTTTTAGCACCGAGAAAAATCTCACAACCGAAAACTTATTTCCTTGACCAAGAAACCACATCACACAATGAGAGGGGCTGTATGGGGTATTAATTAAAAAGTATATTTATAAAGTCATTATTTTTTATTTCTATGTTTTTTGTTCCTATAAGCACACCAACTTGCTTCAAATAAAATGTTGGAAAATTTTTATCTCTTTCAATTAAATCCGCTACACTTGAATCTATTTTACATAATTCTTTTTTAATTTCATCACAAGTGCCAAATTTTGAACCATGCTGTTTTGTTATTATATCAATAATATTATCGTCAACTATGTTAAATTTACTCGCTTCAACACAATTTAATTGCGTTAAAAAACCTATATCAAAATGAGTTAAATTAGTTAAAATAGAAGCATATGCTAAAATTTTTCTAATATGTTTTTCATATAACTCAGTAATGTTTTTTGCATCAACATAAAACCAATTTTTATATATTAAATAAGATAAAAAATCTGTTTGAGTTTTAGTAATCTTAGCAACTGTAGTTATTGCCTCATCTAATAATATATTTTTTAAAGAGTTACAATCTTCCATACCTTTATTAATCAGAAGTTTAACAAATTGTTCAAGTTTTTCTTTATCTCCATATTTTGCATAATTCTTTTGAGCTTCAAAAATTGCCATTTGCAAATCTGGTTGAGATAATCTTTGATAAATTTTATCTACAATATCTTTTTCTAATTTTGCAATCTGATTTATAAAAGAATTGTTTAATTCTTCGGCTCTTTCATTTGCAACATCGAATGCTATTTTTCTTAAAATAGGCATATTTTCTATAAAAAGTTGTAATAATTCTGTTTTAGCATTGTCAGTGGTAATGCTATATTGATTAATAACTATACTTTTAGCCTGCAAGTTAGTTGAATTATCTCCAGATTGTTGTTTCTGAATATCATCATTTATCATTTTATATTACCATTAATATTTATATCACCAATTGCCTGAATGTTTTTAGAGTTACTGCCAGATTTCTGTACCTGTTTGTGGCTCTTTTTTACTCCGATAAAAATACTTAAACCCAATAATGCAGAAAGAACTGTCGTTATAACTTTTGTCCAATCAATTTTTTGTAATATTTCAAGAAACATTATCAACACCTCTTAATTATAGTTTGAATGTACAAATAATACCATGAAAATGTTGAGAATACATTTCTTGGTAGCTCGTCGGCTCATAAGACGCTTTTTAGTTTTACTTCCTTGCTTGATATAATCAGTGTTATTGGTATTTATAAAATACTTATTATAATATTCCTATTACTAAATACGAATTTTGCCGCTGCCCGAAACTTAACCGCCGCAGGTTTTAATTAAAATTCATGCAAAAAACTTCGCTCTGCACCGCTCCTACAAACATACCTACAATAATTGTAGGTATAAACTATTTTTAAATAAAAAATCGGGGTACTTGATTTTTAAAATTTACGGAGCATAATATAGATGTTGAGTGTATTTGCTCAACATGAAAATTAAATAACGCGGGATGGAGCAGTCTGGTAGCTCGTCGGGCTCATAACCCGAAGGTCGTTGGTTCAAATC